>MDSZ01260512.1_pt1 | contig 13436 bp, 8 predicted proteins | sample 811201 | NCBI WGS metagenome assembly MDSZ01 (sample SAMN05326647, study PRJNA326480) | marine metagenome | isolation source: seawater | place: Indian Ocean: North | collected 2010
ATCCAATTTGAACCGTTATATCTTAAAAAGTCACCATTAGCTAATCCTGATAAAGTAACATCATTCATTTCCTCTAAGGTATCTTCAGAAGCTACTTGAGCATCTACATAAGCAGTTGTTGCTACTTTAGTTGAATTGTCTCCAGCGCTTTGCGTAGTAGCTGTTGTACCATCTGGTAAAGCATTTGTTGAAGTCCATGCTGTTCCATTTGAAACTATAAAGTATCCACTTGTTTTTGTTAAACCAGCTATTGTTGCTAAGTCAGAATCATAAGCCTGAACATCAACACCAATTTCTATACCTAAAGCAGTTCTAGCACCAGATGCCGTAGTAGCACCAGTACCACCATCATCTAAACCTATAAATTCATCAGCTTGAAATTCAGCAAAACCTATAGCGTTACTATTGGAATCGTAATTTATTCTTACTGGTGTTTTTTCTGCCATTATTCAGCTACTTCCATGTCTATGATATGCTCTGTCCCTGAGGAATCTTCTATTGTTAATTGTAGTGTGCTATTGTCTGATTTTGCTGGCATTAAAACGTCTACAGTTGTACCAGAACTGTTTGTTAGTTGTAAAGACCTAGTACTAACTCCGATGCTTGTACCACCACCGGATATTCCTGTTAAACCACTTGCTGCAATATTAAAAAATTTATTACGTAAAGGTATACCAGCGTTTTCGCCACTTTGGCTCACTAATGGTACTTTACTAGCCATTGAAAAAGTTTTGGGTATATTATTTGTTAATTTAACTTTATTTGAAGCAGTATCTGTTTCTAATGTGACTTTGTCTCTATTTTCTGCATACCTACTATCCATAGCTGTATTATTTTCAGAGTCAAACAAAATAGTTGAACTTTCTGCATCTGCAGTAATATCGTTTTGTCCAGTGACTCTAGCAGTAGCAAAAGCATTTTGATTTGTGTCTCCACTTGTACTAGCAGCAATAGTTATAGTATCTGCGTTTGCATCTGTACTAATTGATACATTGGAACCTGCTACTAAAGTTAAAGTATCAGTCGCAGTATCTGCAACAACATTATCTTGTCCAGATATAGCAATAGTTTTAAATGCTTCTGAAGCACCAGTACCGCTTGCAGTTATAGTGATTTTGTTATTAGCGTTATCAGTAGATATAGATATTCCACTACCTGCGACTATATCTAGTGTTTCAGATAAATTGCTAGCAGTAACAGTATCTTGACCAGATACACTAAAACCACCAAAAGCAAATTGTTGTGATGGTTGGTCTGTCCAAGATAAGTTACCATATCCATCTGTTTTTAAAACTTGATTAGCACTACCTGTAGTTCCATTTAAAAGAAACTTACCAGATAATAAATCAAAAGCACCGTCAGTAGTAAATTGTGCTACTTTAGTTGAATCTGTACCGAATATAAGTTTTTTACTATTATCTGTAGCAATTACTAAATCGCCATTAGATAATATTGTTTGACCATCTAAATATAAATCAAAAGTACCATCGTCTATTTGTACGACAGCATTGTTAGTACTGTATCCGTATGAAGTTAGTATATGGTCTGCTGATGCATCACCAGCCATTCTGGACGAAGAACTATGCGTTACTTCAGCCATTTTCTGTTGGAATTACGTCAATAAATTCCGCTCCGAATGAGCCTCCCAGTTGCCTATATATAAATTTCAATCTACTTATTTCTTCCACTACTGCTGCAATTGCTTCATACCATTCATTGTATTCGGAATGGTTTTCGTCTAGCCTATCTACCATAAGTTCAAAATGTGTTCTTTCACAATCTGCAATTCTGGCTAAAATGTATTCCATTTTCCACTCACGGTCTACAAATCGATATTCTATGTTCAATGCATCAGGTATATTTGATTCAGTCATATAACTCCTTGTTGAACTCCCTCAACTAAAGAATACTATGAGTTTTTAAAAGTAGAGGTAATTGAACGGTATGCGTTTTTAAATTTTGTAGAAAGCATATTTTTTTGTGCAGTATCTTGATATAGTTGTTTTGCATTCATTTGACCTACATCTAAGTTAAAATCCTCTCTTTTAAATGGAATAACCTGTAAAAAAGGAGTTCCTCTGTCTATAATTAAATCTTTTGTTGTGTGAATTATTGTAGGAAAATTAACATGATGATATTTGTCAGTTTCTACAATTCCTGGAAGTACAGTAAATCTTTTTTCAAACTGATAAGTAGGTGTCATAAACATTACCGAATAACCTGGTGGTGTATATATTCTCCAAGGATTTACAAACTTTACACCTTCAGGAAAATCTGCTTTTCTTAAATTCCAATTATATATTTGATTATTAGGATGAAACTCTATTCCATAAGCAAAGTTTTTGTTATCCCATTCAAGTTCGTTTTTATTTCTTTGTAGTAGATAATCACACCACATAGGAATAATAAAACCTTCAGTTATTAAATCTACAATAGCTGGACATCTTTTGACTGTACCTTGACTCCATTTTTTTGATGTTTCACCAGTCTTACCAAATTTATTAGGATAGCCTTTAGGATTAGGAGGAGATTGTATATCGTCATCCATACTTTTAAACCATTTAGGTAAAAAGTAATTAGATTTTTGAACAGGAGCAGATATTTCAAGACCAGCAACATCGGTCTTGAACTCTATTATATTGTTGCCTCCTATATTAAATTTCAATCGAAAGTACCACCTAGGGCTTCGTATTGATTAATCTTTTCTGTTAGTTCTGATTCGATTTCATCAAGAACATCTTGGTCTGGACTTTCTTCTTGAGATATTAAATAATGCTGATGCTCATAAGCTTTTATCTCATGAGACAATCTTGCTAATTTATCTTCATCACTTTCCAAGTCTGTTGATGCATCAAATATTCTATATTCGTGTGCCATTATACTCCCTCGAGTTCGTCAACTCTAGCTTCTAGTAATTCTATCTTAGCAGATAATTCTTGAACACCTTTAACTAAAGGTGGTATAAAATCTGTTGGTCTTATGTAACCAACAGGATTTGATTCATCTAAAGTATCTAGTTCATCTTTGTTTCTAGGATTAAATGTTAAACCAGAAAAAGCATTGTTAGAACCAGTCGATTCAAATACTGCATCTTTTACTTCATCGACAATAAAACCTTGCTGTATGTTTGTATATATATCTCTAGCTACAATTGCATGTTGGTCATTTGAATCTAATAAATCATCTAAATAATCTGATGTCCAATCAAACTCTCTAGGTTGTAATCTGTTAATAAATTCTAGTCCTAAATTAGTATCTATAATATTTGTTTTGAATCTTCTATCAGATGATAAGTGACCAGATATATAAGCATTGTAGTGACTGTTAACAGCCGCTGCTATAGCAGCACTATGAGAGTTATTACTATTTTTATGAGAGTTAAAATTACTAATGTGGTTTAAGTAATCGTTATAGTAAACATAAGTTCCATGAGCAGTTGCACTGTTAAAGTGGTTTTCGTTACCTGTTAAGTAACCATTATGACTATGATGACTTCCATCTACATCTGCATTTGTAAAATAGTTATGAGAGTTATGTAGTGCAGAGTTATTAGCTTTATTATTAAGTGCTGAGTTAATTGTGTTGTATAAGTTAAATGCACCAGCAGCAGAAAAAGCTGTATTGTAAGCAGTAACATTATTGTTGTAGTTAGAAGTAATTGCATTAATATTTCCTACAGCACCATGAGAGTGATTACTATCTGTTAATACATCTGTATTACCTAAAGTAGTTACATTACCTAAGTCTATACCATGAACAGTGCCTGTAGTTGCAAGTGTATGGTTTGTATGTCCTGTAAATACATTGTTATTAGTCAAAACAGTATTAGATGAATCATGAGAGTGACTAGATTCAGTTAAAACTGTTGCATTGTGAGTGTGACCTTGAGTGTTAGCCCACTGAACACCATTACCTGTTGACTGTAATACTTGACCACTGCTTCCTGTACTACCACCAACATAGAGTGAACTACTCAATACTAATTGACCTAGAATAGTAAAACTCGTGCTATCAGATTTAAAGCTAAATATGTCATCATCTCCGTTACTAGCTTTAAAAGTATCATTGTTAAAATCTGTACTTGTTTCAAGAAAGAAACCCATTTTTTGATAATCACCTTGAATAGTAAGAGAAGGATTATCTTCATCACCATCAGCCATAACAACAAATGGTTTTGTAGAAAATAAGTGATTACCAGCAGAGCCTTCATCTCTTGAAAATAAAAGAGCATCTCCTATTTTTATAGAAGTAGTACCTGCACCAGATGGTGTTCCTGTTGCTTTACCAAAAGATAATATTGGTCCATTAAACTCTGCACCACCACTACTATTTATTCTAAATCCTGCACTTCCTGCTGTGTATCCTGCTTCTATTCCTGTGGAATCAATGCTAACACCACCTATAGAACCATTTGCTGAATAAAGAAAGCCTGCGTCAGTTACATAAAATGATGGATTAGCAGAACTAAATGTATCTCCTACATTTGTACCTGACCAAATATTACCTGTTGTATCTACATGAAATCCCATTATGTACCTATATGTATTTCTCCACTTGATATTGTTATATCAGTACAAGTTACACTTCCATCTGTATCTACTCTAAACGGAGCACTTCCAAATACTGAATTTCCCATAAAAAGTTGTCCACTACTGTTAACTTGGAAAGCACTACTACCTATACTTATAGTACCTGCTTCTAAGTCACCTCTAATAGTAGCATCGTTAAACTCCACACTGCCGTCATTGTTTAATGTAAATCCTGTGCTACCAGATGAGTAATTACCTCTAATATAGTTACTACTTCCATCTATATCTAAATTACCTGAAGATAGTTTGCTTGATGATATTGTCCATCCACCAATATCTCCTGTAGTTGCAGATATTTCTCCTCTAGCAACTATGTCATTAAATTCTGCAAAACCATTTGGGTAGCTAGCATTTTGTTTTTCTATTATCCAACCAGAAGTATCTGCTACATAATTATCAGATTGTATAGTATCTGCTATCTTTGCATTAGTAATTGCAGCGTCAACAATTTTACCAGTGGTTACTGCAAGTTCTGCTATCTTTGCGCTTGTAACACCTAAGTTACTTATTTGTTGTGTTCCAACTAACTGACCAGTTGCAGATTGTTGGTCAGAAGGAGTAGATTCGTTACCAGCTCTATCAACTGCAGTAATTCTAAAAAAATGTTCTTCTCCATTATCTAAGGCTATTTCTCCGACAACAGGCACCTGTGCTCTAATTTGACCAGCACTAACTTTTAAAGTTCCTTTTGGTTCAGTGCCTGTAATAGAAAAGCCATCTTGTGTAGACACATAAACATTTAAATAATCAATGTCGTTTTGTAATGTAAAGTTTACAACATCACCACTAATTGGATTTCCTTGGTCATCTTCAACTCTTCCTAAGCTATGTACTATTTGTGTTCTTAAAGCACCAGCGCTTATGCTATCAGCTCCTGCTGGTTTAGATGGAGCATCTGTATCAATTGCGGTAGTTATAGTGTCAGATGTAAAATCGTTTTCGTCGTTGTTGCTATTAACTGGCTGAACTCCTACTTCATAATTAGTAGCAAGAGCTAATCCTTCTATTGTATATTCAGTAGTACCCCACTTTTGAGTTACTACAGTATAAGGGTCAGTACTAGCAACTTTTCTATATCTAATTCTGTAATGCAAACCATTTTGTATAATTGTGCCATCTACATTTAAAGGTGTATCCCATGTAACTTTTATTATTGCTTGCGATTCACCTACAGCATCTTCTATAAAACCTGTAACTAAAGCAACATTAGATACTTGTTGAGGTTGTGTTAATTTCTCTCCTACTGATATACCAGACACAGCAGAACTAAATCTTAAATCATCTCCTAATTTTAAAGGTAAGTCTCCTACTTCTAATGTAGTACCAGCGTTATCTTCAAAACTTACATAATCAGTAAGATTTATATATTGATAGGTGTTATTTTTTGCAGAGGTAAGCCTTCTTAAATAAACTCCATAACCAGGTTTTATAGGCCAAGTAATTGCAGTTACTCTTATTTTTTCGGGATTAACAAACTGACCCTGATATGCAACTTCATACTTTGTAGTTCTCTCTGGGTCTTCTTCTACCTTGTCATCGTTATCTTCAAATCCTAAATCAGGGTCGTAAACGAATATGTTATCTCCTACTTCAAAGTCACCTTGTATGTCGTAATAATCTAAATCTAAGTTAATGCTTCTTTTAGTTCTTTTAAGTTCATTTAAAAATGCTAGTGCTCTTTGCTCTCTAGATATATATGGATGTGCTGGTTCTGTAACATAAGTTGCTCTCTCAAGTGGCTCACCATTTAAACCTCTATATGGATTCTTGTCATCAATAACATCTAAAGCATCATATTCAGTATTTCCATCTTGGTATATATATTCAACAAGTGACACATACTCTGTTGCATCAAATGAAGTTTTAATACTTTTTGGATTTAAACCTGTAATAGCTGGGTCATCACCACTCCCCTCTCTTACTATTAGTGTTGTTGGGTCACTACTATGTCCTGCAAACATAGACTCTCTAGGCCCTACATCAAGAAGTAATTTACCTGTATTAGAACCACCTGGAATAGGCCTATTAGTATTGTCAGCATCAGTACCAATTCTTAATCTGTATTCAACATCTAATTGTGTAGCCATTGAATCTAAAGCAGTAGCAACAGTTTCAATATGATGTTTGCCATAATAATTAGCGGAAGTTGTATCTACTGTTGGTGCAGTTGTAGAAGGTGTAAAGTTTGCATTATATTTAGAAACACCTTTAGTTATTTTTAATCCATCAATATATCCATAAAAGTAGTCGCTACCCTGTGACCTACCAATTGATAGTGCTAAAGAATCAGGTACATAGTTATTAGTATCACCAATAGGTATTTTAAGTTCTTTGTCAGACTGCCAAGTATCTTGCTGTACACCATTTTTAAAAGTTCTAAATGTAGTACCGTTTCTTGTTATAGCAAAGTGATTCCATTGACCATAATCTATTGTTCCTAATGTTTTTCCGTCTGCAATATTAAAAGCACCACTTACTCCGTTGACTACTGAAGCTGATGATTTAGAGCCTCTCATATAAACTTTAGAGTCAGCACCACCGTTTTCGTTTAGGCCAATAATAAAAGATGGAAGTTGATTTTCTCCTGTAGAAGCTAGAACAGCACCATGTTTTGTTGCTCTACTCTTACCTGATAAAGCTGTTTTACCATGAAAGAAACTATTTCCGTCTTGCCAGTAAGCAGCATAATAAGATTGATATATAGGATGATAAAACCAATAATCCTGTCCTTCCTCAGCTACATCTCTTGCTACAACTGTGCTGTCATAAATTTCGTCTCTGTAATCATCCAAATCTATGTTGTTGTTAGCCCAAAAATCTACGTTAGGAAGAGTTGGTGCAAATATACCCTGTACGTCATCTATGTTTATTACGCCATCACTATTTACATCAATAGGTATTGGTTTCCAAGGTATAGTTACATTAGAACCCTCACCACCTATAATCACATTTCTTGATGGGTCTTCTCCTGGTGGTATTTTGTCTATGCTTTGATAGTCACCAGGTTTATAGTTTGAAGGAGCAAAATGAAAGTCTTCTGAAATTGCAGGTCCTTCATACCAGTCTGGATTTCTTGTAATACTTGTATGATTTGGCAATCCTGTCTCAAAAGGTGTAACAATTCTATTTAAATTATGTGATGTATCAGTAGAGTCTCCTGTTAAAAATAAGTTAGTTATTGACTGCATTTTATCTACAGCAGATGCGTCAAACCTATAACCGAACATTCCTAATACAGGCATTACTGTAAACCACATAAGTTGATAAGCAGTGTTATCGTAAGCATCTAAGTCACTTGAGCTAGTTACTGATGTACCATCAACTTTTTTGTATTCATTTATAAAAGCAGATTGTTTTAAAACTTCAGAGCCTTTTATATAAGCTATCAAACACATAATGTCAAAGTGATGCTGAGCTAAAGCATTATCATATGGAAAAGCATCTTCAGAGCCTGTCATTATTTCAATCACATCATCTGCAATTCCATCAGTACCATTTACAACGTCAATTACTATATTTCTTGCGTGTGTATATGAAAATACTTGATTAGCATTAGAACTGTTGTTGCCTGTGTATTGAAAATCTGTATCTGCATCTGTAACTTGTGTTCCGTTACCTGAACCATCTTTTGGATACCAATTACCTCCAGAGCCAACAGTTGCACTAAAGTCTATTGGGAATGTATATACAGTACCGCCAATATCTATACCATTTGTATAAATAGCATTATATAAACCAGTGCCGTGTCTGTATGCTCCACCTATAATATAAGCAGTAGGGTAGTCACTTCTTTTGTTAATATGTTTTGCAGTTGTGCCAAGACCTATTCTTAAGTTGCCATCAACGAAAGGATGTATAGTTGGATTATAAGGAACAAATCCAAATGTTCCAAAATTAGTATGAGAATAGTTTTGCTGTCTCTTATAAAATATATTACCTGTTGTATATTCAGATGAATTTATTGGGTCATTGTATTGATACCAGTGTGTAATAGCATTACCACTTGGGTCAGTTAAATAATCTTCTAGTTTTGCTTCTTCTATAGCATCTATATTGACCATTATTGATGGATAGTGGTCTGTGTATACGAAAGGAACGTATCCAGTCCAAGGATATACAATGTCTTCTGTAAAAGAAGAACTTGCTTGTGCGTTGGCTAAATCAAACTGTGCCATTTTATGATGGGTCTAGTCTGTACTCCCACCATTCGAAAGTAAAGTCTCCTCCTGATGGGTGAAAAGTTGGATGGTAGTCAACTTTTGCATATGATGTAGGTGCTGATAAATCTAATGAATAGCTACCAAATTTAGCTTGGTCTGTATCTATTTCTGCGCCTAAGTAGCAAGTTAATTTATGCTTGTGCTCTGTTTCGTCTACAGTTCTAATGTTGCTAGTTGGATTTTCAAAATTAAGTAGTAAATCAGTTTCTTCAAAGCTTTGTTCTGTTATTGTTCCAGGCCATATTCCTCTAAGTTGTCCTGTATCATTTCTTCTTAATATACCGTATGGAGCAGAATCATCATTGTTAACAAAGTATTCAATATTTACTGCTGTATAATCTCTAGGAGAAGTAGAAGCACCAGCATCAGTAACTGGCATACCTCTATTTTCTGCGTCTCCTAAATACAAATTTAAACCTGAACCTTCTATTTGAGCTGACTCTGGTTCTATGGAAAGACTCGTTATAACACCAACATACTCAGCGCTAGGTAGCATAACTGTATCTATTAAATCTTGGGACTCCATTTCATTGTTTGTAATTACTATTTGGTCATATGGCTGTATTGCAGTGAGTATAGAGTTTGGTACAAGTTCTAAATCTAGACCTACATTAAATGTACCTGTTGCCATTAATTTTTCTGTAACTGACATTATGCTTTTATAATCCTTTGTGATTCATTTACATTGTCTAAATACTGTTTATAAACTGAATCAGCATCATTATGACCAAGAGGATTTCCTGTGTCAGGGTCTCTTAGTACATATCCAATCATTGCAGAAAAACTTGCACCAGCATTTGCTTTTTGTATCATACCTCTTTCAAGTATTGATGTATCTGAATTTAACTCATGTGGGCTTCCTAATATCCAGGTATTGTTATCTTCTGGTGATGCTGTTCCATCTAGTATATATCCGCTTGAATAAGTAGAATATGATGCATTTGTGCTTGGGTCTTCAGACAAACTAATATTTAAATCTGTTCCAGCTGTATATTGATTTGCAATTATTGAAACATGATGAGCTCCTCTTCTTAAAGCAAAATCAACTACAAGTCTTCCAGATTTATCTGTTTCTTTATAAGTAGTACATCTAACTACTACAATTTCAGGTTTGTTAGTAAGTATTTGAACTCTACGCCAACCAGAAAAATTATCACCTAAATGATTTCCTGTTGTTGGGTCACCATGACTAAAAGCCCACTCTTGTTCTGTTGCGTAAGATGTATCATCCCATATGTAGGTATTAAATAAAGCTTTAACACTGCTAGTTCCTAATTCTAGTTTTATTAAACCGTTTTCTATAACTAGTTTTTCTCCTACTGACCATTCTCCTGCATACTTACCGTGCCTTACACTATCTACAGTTGAGCTAACACCTGCATTAGTTTTTTCTGCGTGTGTTCCCCAAATAATTCTGCAAGCACCTTTGTAATAGTCATCTATATCAACTGTGTATTGTGAGTTGTTATTTCTTAAATTACCGCCTTGTTTTATATATAAATCAACAGTGTCGTTTGCATCAGCAGTATCTATATTCCCTGCTTTTCTTAAATTAGAAGCAGAAGCAGATGAATTTACAAAAGCATAATGGCCACCTGGTGGTGCATGAAATTGTTCAGTTGTAGAACTAATTGAATGATTATTTTCTATTAATGCTCCAGTTAATCTTGATTCAAACATCACATCTCCTTCTCTACCGAGAAAGTCCATGTCAACATTGTAACTAAAACCACTGAGCAAGTATTTACTAGTGCTAACAGAAGCGCTTCTAATTTTTACATACCCATTCATAGATGTATCACCATCGTATTTAAAAGGTATTACTTCATCGCAATAAGCTAAAGATGTCAATTCATCTCTTAGATATTTTAAGTGCTCTAATTCGTTTTCAACACCGCCAAATCTACCAGTTATTGAAAAACTTTTACCGCCTGGTGATGCCTGTAATTGCAAACTTCCAGGTGATGTGAAACTCAATCTTCCTAAATGAACTTGATATGCCATTATCTCCTCGTTAGTCCTCCACCAGCTGTTCCCTCTCTATCTAACTTGTTTAAAGCTTTTCTAATTTCTAAAGCAGCTTTTCTAGCTGATGTAGGGTCAGCAGGTACTCCTGTTACTTGTACATTTAATTCTTGTACAATAGTATTATTACCACCTCCGCCGTAAGTTAGTGGTTTTACTAAGAATCCTGAACCAGGAACAAACCTTACTTCTTCAGGGCCATACTCACCAACTAAAGCTCTTCTCATCATATTGTCTCTACCGCCCATATACATTTTTCTAGGCATTAAATGTTGCATGTCTGGTATTCTTCCTCCCATTTTAAATCCTGGAGTATTGTAACTTGGTCCCCAATTTCTGTAAGGGAATGCCATTGTGTCCTCTCTAAATTTTTGTATTATTGCACCTTTAGTCATTTTTCCATGAGGAGTATCATAAAATACACCGTGCATAAGCTTTTCATTTAGAGTAGCCATACTTGCGTCTGGTGGTATGAAGTAAACTTTACCACCGTAGCTTCTATCCTGAACAGTATTTCTACCTTCAGTTCCAGTTCCTTCCATTCCTGGGTCTCTTTCAGAATCACTACCATAGAAGTCTTCGTCCCCATAATTATTAGATGGAGTTGGTGTATATCCTAAGTTTGCGCTTCTAATCGCAGCCATATCAGTAGATGACTTAAATCCAAAGCCAAGAGCTTGTAAAGATTTGACAAAAGCCATACCATATTTTTCAGATGCTTTTTCCATGTTAATAAATACTTTTCCTGTAGCTAATTCTTTAATAGCGCTATCTGGACCTAAAGCAGCATTTAACATATCTGTAAATTTTGCAACAGCACCAGCACCTGTTACTTTATCAGCTGTGAATCCACCTGGTTTTGCTGCCATTGCATCAGAAATCATTGCTCCTACAGGTGTACCCGCAAATAATCCTTGTTGTGGGTCTGTTAAGAATTTAGCATAGTTAGTTGAACTTACTCCGAACTGTCCTATTGATTTTTCTACTGCATTTTGGAAACCTTGTGCTCCGACTGTGGCTGTGTTAGCATCTACAGCATCAGCCATATCTCTAGCTACTGCATAAGCAGTAAGTGTTTCAATAATTGGTGTAAATGCATTTTGGAATTTAGTTGGGTCTACATTTCCAGCTTCATCTATACCTGATAATACCTTATCTACTGAACCAGCCCATCCTTCAAAATGACCACCTATTTTATCTATAATTTCACCATATTTAGGAGCATTAAGTTTTAAGTTTTCTTGTGCTTCTGTAAGATTTATAACACCGCTAATAATTTTTTCTTCAGCTGCTTCTATTCTTCCATAAGCTTCTTCTTTGCTTAGTGAAAAGTTTTCAAGTTGAAAAACTAGTTGGTCTTCAGCATCTCTTAATCCTTGCAGTGTCTCATCTTCAAGTAGTGCAATTCTTTGTGCTTCTTGGAAAGCTTCTTCTGCTAATGAGGCTTCCAAGAAAAATAATTCTTTTTCATCTTGTGTTTTAAACTCACCTTTCATTTCTCTTAAAGAATCTTGTTCTGCTTCTAGTTTTAAAGCATCTATAACACCTAAATCAAACATTCTTTGATATTCAGCAACTTTCTTTTCTTGTTCGTTTATATTAAGTTGTTCTTGAGCAGTAAATTCTCCTCTAAGTTTTCTATTAGTTTCGTCAATAGAAATTTTTTGTCTAAGAAGGCTTGCTCTTTCAGCCATGGTTATGACACCAGCTTGACCCTCAATCTCCATTTTTGTTCTTTGTCTTTGTACTTCGGCAAGTTCTTTTTGTATTTTTGCTTCAGATTTTAAGAAATTTGTGTAATCAAACTTAGCTTTGTTTAGAGCTAATTGATTACTTACTTGTTGTCTTTCAGCAGAGGTTACGGCAGTAATTAAGCTAAATGCAGTTGAGACATCTGACATAGTCTCCATTACGGTATTTCTTATTGCTAAAGCATATTCTTCTAAGAACCTTTCATCTCCTGCACCAAGGTTAAACAGAGCTGCAATGACACTATTATCACCAAGGCCAGTTGTATCTTTAAGAGAGTCTATTATGTCTTGCATACTTAGACTTAGTCCGTGTGCTAATATATCATTCGTTGCACCAAATGCACTTTCATACACTTCGGCCATTATTTTTTCTATAGCGGTATAAACTTTAGGTCCTTCTTTTGTGATACCTATCCACATACCACCCATAAAATCTTCGCCTAAGTCCATCATGACTTTAGAAGGAGAACCGAATTTATATTTTTTCTTAAATTCTGCTACTGCATAATCCATTGCACCTATAAGAGCTTGTGCTACTGCACCTTCAGAATCTTTAAATGCTTCGACTACACCACCAATTAAATCTTTACCTATCTGAGAACCACCTAAAGCATCTGATACACTTGCACCATCTAATTCAGAACTTCCTAAAATACTTGTTACATAATCGTCACCAGCTAATCTTCTTAGTCCTATTTCTTGAGCCATAGCTAGTCCAGGACTTGCAGCGTATCTTCTTGCTAACTCAAGTCCACCACCTGCAATACCTTTTTTAGCTAGTTCGTCCGCAACTAAAGCAGTTTCTCTTTTTATACTATTTATTAAACTTTCAAATTCACGCCGGGCTTTTA
>MDSZ01146304.1_pt1 | contig 13435 bp, 17 predicted proteins | sample 811201 | NCBI WGS metagenome assembly MDSZ01 (sample SAMN05326647, study PRJNA326480) | marine metagenome | isolation source: seawater | place: Indian Ocean: North | collected 2010
GCTAAGCGTGAGAAGGCCGCCAAGGGCGACGCCGAGCTTCAGAAACTCAAGGAGCAGGCGGCAGCCAAGCGTGGCGAGCTCAAGGTCATCGACGCGGAGCTTGATCCTCTTCTTAAGCGCAACAAGCAGATCAAGGAAGAGCGCGAAGCCCTGCAGAAGGAGCGCACCTTCAGGCATGACATGCAGAAAGAGCTGACCTTCGCAAGGGATGCAGCAGAGCCAGCACAGCAGCGGAAGCTTCAGGCCTTCATGGCCAAATTCCAGGCAGGAAATGAACTGAAAACCCTTCAGGAAAAGCTCGCCAACGTCAAGCCCGGCAAGAAGGGCGAGAAGTTCAACCTCGACAAGTACGACGGCACCATCGCCGCGATGAACCACGACCTGGAAACCCTCAAGGTGATCGGTCAGGACGTTCTCAAGAGGGCCGGCGTGACCATGCAGGAAGTCAAGACCCCGGCAGCCGGAGCAGCCAGCCAGGACACCTTGGATGCCATCCGCAAAGAGGTCGCCACTGCCAAGGCCTACGCGGAGCGATACAAGAAAAACCTCTCGATTAGCAAAAAGAACATCAAGACCATTCAGACAAATGAGGAGTACGCCCTAAGTCGCGCCAAACGTGCTTTGGAGAGAGGTGACATCACCCAGGCCGAGTATGAGGTCAGGATCAAGACCATCAGGGAGAACACCCAGAAAGGGGTCGCTAAAGAGCAGGAATACATCGACAAGGAGGGCCCAACCAAGATCAAGGAGTGGAAGGACAAGCAGTCCGCTGCAGAAGCAAAGCTCGACGCTGCAAGCAAGACATCAAGCGGCAGCGCTGCTCAGAAGGTCATCGACGAGCTGGTGAGCAGCTCTCCCATTACGCGCAAGCAGGCCGAAGCCTTGGTGAAGGAAGCCGCCAGCACAGCAGCCCGCAAGAAAAGTATTTCTGACGGCAGGAGCTCAGGCTTGCGCCCTGTCCCCAAGGAAATCGGACTAGAGCACATGGTCGACGCTGTGCAGATGTACGGCACACGGTCAAGCATGGACCGCTACGGCCTCTCTTCAGAACGCGCTCACGCTCACGCAAGGACGGCTGACCCCAGAACCGGGGACTACCGCTTCGGCAAGGACGGCTATGTCAACTCAGGCGCCGGCTATGGCGACTTCAGGGGGACGCAGTTCCATGAACTGGGCCACCACCTGGAAATGCAGAACTCTGACTTTTACCGGGCCAGTCGGGAGTTCTTGAAGCAACGCGCCGAAGCAGGAGACGGCACTCCTAACTCCAAGATGGAGATCGGCTCCCCGCTGTGGCTTGGTCTGGCTAAGGGCAACTTCAGCCACTACGGGCGCAATGAGGTTGGCTACGTCATGGGCAAGGCCTACAGCCCCTATGTGCTGAAGGAGTACGACAGCGGTCGAATTAACCAATACCGAGGGCGCCTTGATTCCAAAGAGGTCTACGGGTGGGAGACGGCGAAGGACTACACCTCCTTGCACCAGAAGGCCAGCCTGGCCACCGAGGTGGTCTCGATGGGCGTTGAGAAGCTCAGTAGTGCAAGCAACCTGCAGCGCTTGGCCGAGCAGGACTCCGAGCACCTGTTGCTGTCCCTGGGAGTCGTCAAGGTCCAGCAGGCCCGGGCCAAGATGGGCAAAGAGCAGCTGCGCGGCGACGAGGCAGCTGTTCAGCCCAAAACCATGCGCTCAGAGGTGCCAGAAGGTACTTCCGGTCAGGTTGATTCTGACGCGGTCAAGAAGTCTCTCAAGCGTGACATCGACGGTCTCGAGAGCACAATCAAGAAGCTCGAGAAAAACTTGGCAGCTGCCGAGAAGGACGCAAATGACACCAACGCGAAAGCGAGCAAGATCTTCGACGAGATCAGCAAGCTCAGAGAACTTGAGGTGATTAAGGCAGCACAGGAGGCCCTTGAAGACCAGAGCATGGCTCTATGGGAGAAGAAGAGCCCGCTTGAGAAGAGTAGGCGCCAAATTGAAGTCGACCTCGAAGAGCTTGATAAGCGAATCAAGGCACTCGAGGAACCCTCAAAGCGCTAGATATATTGAAGTATGGACTACACCGCACAGCTCAGATACACAACGACTGGCGAACTGGTCCTGACAGGAACCAGTAACGGGAAGGGGCGGCCTGGCTATGAGTTCGAGCCAGGCGTCGAGGACGTGGTGGCTGAGTCCGTTGGTTATACGTTGCGAGATGCTTACGAGACGGGCATCTATGGAAAGGGATCGCCGGGAGAGGTGAGAGACATGCTCCACGCGATGGAGGCGGTAGTCGCGGAGGACTCGATCTACTCGCTTCGCGTGCCCAAGGTCACAGCAGACAAGGCGAAAGTGGAAACCGAGGCGTTCCTGAAGTCCCTGCCCGAAGGCGCCGTTTTCTGACGGAAGACTTGGTGGAACAGGCACAGACCGATGTCCATCGACCAGATCTTGCGAATCGTTTTCCGTTCTGGGCGTGTTGTCGAAGAGCGAGGCAACGACGAGATGGTCCAGCTGCTGTTTGCTGGTGACGAACTAGACCTGATTGATCACGTGATGTCGATCGACCTCAGAACTGGCCAGGTTCATCTCTACACAGACGAAGACGACGACCGCTTCAATGATGTCGCGGTTCTAATGAGTGGCGACGCAATCAAGTGGTTTCGCCGCTAGCTGTTGCGCAAGTGAGCATATAGGGGTATGCTGCGCGCGCAGGTGATCGAGCAGCTCTACAGCTCTCACCCGCAAAGCATTTCCCATGACAACCATTTCCGGCGTCGCCGCCATTCTGCTGGCGTTGATCGTCCTTCCAGCTGTCGTCCTTCTCTGGGCCACAGAAAGCAAGCAACAGAGAGCACGCCGCTGGCGCAAGGCTGGCAAGACCTACAAGGTCATCGGAGAGCGCCTGGGCGTTTCCGCGACAACTGCCAAGCGGTACGCCATGGCCTAGTCAAGTCCAGGTAAACTGTTCTATAGGCATTCGAACAGTGACTAACCACATCGAACCGTCGAGCCAGGTCCTGCCGAAGGGCGCGGCGTTTAAATCCGAAGGCGGTCGGTTTGGTTATCGCGTCGTGGGCCCGATCTGCCGGCTGTACGACCGCGAAGAATTGCCTTGGCCGTCTTGCTCTCTTCAGTGGCACGGCAAGCAGCCCAGCTGGAACCGTATTGGCCCCCGCCTTGTGCCTGACATGGCCGCGGCCCGCTGCCCCAGCTACCAGGTCGAGGGAGTTGACGCCTACGGCAACACTTGGCAGATGCCGATGACGCTTTACTCCGAGAAGCTCACCAAGGCCATGAAGCATTGGTGGATCACTAAGAAGCCACAGGCTGCAAGTTATCCAGAGGCGCCAGGCACCGCTTTTCAGATCAGTTCCGAGGATTTCTTGGCATGAGCTTTGACGATCACGATTCGAACAGCTACAACATGGACGTCGAGCCCGTCAACTTCGAAGCCATGTCTTTCACCGAGCTGAACCTGCAAGTCGATAACGACATCCTCGAACTGACATTGCCGGAGGTCTTGGATCTGCCGGCCGAAAGCCGAGCTGCCGCCATCGAGTCTTTCAGTGAAATCGACCCCGCACTAGGCAGCAAGTTGCTTCTCGAGGTCCTGCTTGCCAATAGCTGATCTTTATTCGAACAAGCACGACCCCAGTGCGATGAACTGCGGGGCCGCTAGCCACCCCGTCATCAACGCGCTCACCGAAGCCCTTGACGTTGCGGCTGCCGCTTACGAGCAGGACCGCAACGAATTCACCCGCTACGCCCTCGCTCAGGCCGAGAGCCGCCTGCTCTCCGTCGTTCGCCATCTCGGCCTCACATGATCAAACATTTCTTCGTCGTTGGCTGCCTCGCTATTGGCTGCACGTTCAATCTGCCGGCGACGCCTATCAGCGCTCCCCCGATCGCTGTCGCGCTCGAGGAGCATCCCAGGCAAGACCAGGTCGCCATCGCGACCAAGGCGCTCTCCCCGCTCCTCGAAGCCATCGCTGATGTGGAGGGCGGCCCTCAAGCCTTAAACGCCGTTAATCGCGGCTACGCAGGCGATACACCAGGCGGTTCCTTGCAGGTTCTGGGCCGGAGCCTTGCCGACATGACTGTCCTAGAGGTCATGCACGCCCAACGCAGGACGGTCTATGCGGTTGGCGCCTACCAGTTCATTCCTGAAACTCTTGAGGAGCTAGTCAACCGTTCTGGGTTTGACGTCTCCCGCCGCTTCGACCGGGAAGTCCAGCAAGAGCTAGCAGTCCTCAACATCAAGCACAACCGGCCGCACGTTTGGCGCTATGTCCTCGGAGAGCCTGTCAGCGCCTACGAAGCAGCGCTCGAGATGGCTAAGGAGTGGGCATCTCTTGGTCATCCGGCCGACAACTTTTCTTACTACCAGGGCCTCGGCGGCAACCAAGCGAAGGTCCCCACTCAGTTTGTCTCGAGCGTTTTGGCCGATGCCCGCGGAACACTTTCGCAACCACTCCCGATCCGATGAAGCTCGATCAAGATTTCGGGCGGTTCTTAGCCCTCTCTGTCGCTATTAGGCGCCGTGACGAGGTGGCGGTGAAACAGTTCGCCACCAAGATCGCAACCGAGCTGGTCGAGGAGTTCGAAACTCAAGAGGCGCTTAAAAGCACACCCGTTCGCAATGCAGAGGGTCGTCGCCGCCAAGAGGAAAAACTGCAAGAGCAGATGTCGGACTACATGACACAGCTCGGATCCCTCGTCGATGAAGACGGCATGGCCTGGCTGCGCAAGCAGGTCGCGGGCTGATTTCGGAACCCTTGGGGGATCTGATCTAGTGGGCCGTGTCGAATTACTCCACAATCCCCTCAGTTAGCTCGGCGTGGAGTGACAACGCAGCTCCGCTGAACCAGACCCGCGAGCAGACTCGCGAAGACCTCAGATCAATCTTGAACCTGCCGGTCACGGTTGACGCCTTGGGCGACCTAACCGAGCGAATGAATCGAGTCGGTGATCTTTCTGCAGAGTCGATCGTCGGCATTGAGGCGAGCCTTGTTGAGCACAAAAGCCTCGAACAGCAGAGGACAACACTTCAAAGCAAGCCCACCTGGGACGGCTCTGCACCTTTGAGAAAAGCAGACGTTGTCGAGTACGACACGAGCCTTCTCGGGCAGTCCGACGCGATCGTTCAGCAGAGCCAAGGTCTAAACGCCCGCATGGGTCAGATCGAGATGGAGATTCAAGTCGCGCTGGGCTATGCCCCCCGCGGCGGCGCTCGCCTGTTCCGCTCATGACCTCACCACTTGCCCAATTCGCCAATGCTCGAATCCTGTTCGTGGCGCCTGGAGCTCGTGGCAGCGGCCGCGACGGGTTCAAGATGGCAGAAGGGCAGGCCTACCTCATTCAGGCCTTTCTGAAGCGCAGGGCGACCCCTGAGCTGCTTGATGATCGGTTGGCACTGCCAGCAGTCAATGGGATGCCGTTGGAGTGGGCCGGCTACACGATCAGCTTTGCGCCGATCACCAACGCCCAGGCTGACGTCTTCGACAGCGTCGACCTCAGCTCGCTGACGTTCGACACCTCTTCGCTGCTACCTGCAGAGGTTCGCCGTGATTCACGCGGCAAGCTGTTCATCCCAGGCCACGAAGTGATCGACATCCGCTTCGTCGACAAGGCCGGCAAGTTTGGGACCGCAGGCATCGGTGCGATCACCCAGGAAGTACTAGGCGACCCCTTGTTCCTTGAGGGCGGGCAGGTTGGATGACAAAGATCAGAACTAACGTCAGCTTCGAGGTCACTGATGACATCTCCGGAGCACTGCGCAAAGCAACCGAGGACGCCTTCGCCGAGGTGACGGCTGAGCTGACTGCACGCCTCGACGATTCAGTCTCTGGCAATTATTGGCCCTGGCCCCGGGAGTCCAAGCGCTTCGGTGGTGGGCGAGATCTGGCTGACGTCTCACGTCAATGGAGAGAGACAAGCTTCAACACCGGATCACCTCGATCAATCGTCGATAGCGGTGACCTGAAGCAATCACGAGACTTCGACCTCAACCGCTCCTCTCTGACCGCGAACTGGACGTGGAACGTTGATTACGCAGCAGCTGTCCACGAAGGCGCCTTTATCCATCCGTTTGGTGACAAAAGCCGCACGGTGCAGATCCCAGCTCGTCCGTGGACCCAGGCCGTGATCGAGGGCAACACCGTCGCCGCTGGCATTCCGGTCTACCAAGTCGGGCCAAACCTGAAGGCGGCTATCGAGCGACGTATGCGCTGAGCTGGAACACTTGCGCAGCATCTCAGCAGGAAGTGACAAAGCTCCCCTTTAAGACAGCTCCCCAGGCGGCGACTCGTCTTGTCGGCAACGACAAAATCGGAACGCTCGAGTTTCCTGTTGTGGGTGATCTCACTGTTCGCGAGCAGGCCTATATCACCGACGCGCTGGCGAAAAAATCGACCTTTCTGGAGCTGGCTCGCGTTGCCAACAAGGTCTCCCGCGCTGCAAAGATCCAGCCGGTTGCTGCGCACCGGTTTTTAACCAAATGCGTCACAGCCAACATGTTGGGCAAAGACGAGGGGTTCGACGAGAAGGAAGAGAACCTTCGGATCAAGTTCGCTCGCGAGATCGAGGAAGTCTCTACCTTTCTTCTAAAGACGCAGTGGGAGCGTCAGCTGGTCACCGTTGCTGCGCTAGTTCGCTACCGCCTCGAGGGGATGGAGAAGTTCAGCCCGGATGACTGCCGAGACCTCTCCCAGCAGTTGATCGTCGAGATCTACACCTTCGCCCTTGAAGAGCAAGGATCCGCAGAAGGCGACGCTGTATTGACCTCCGAAGACGACTTAGCTGAGCAGCTGGGAAAGTAGAGGCCGGCACCTACGAAGAGCCAGGGGACCACGACTGGGCTGCGCTGTACTGGCGGGCACGTCGTCTTTGGCCAGGCGACCCCATGTTCAGCCCTGACGACTTCGGTGAGCTGTCGGCTACCTACGTTCTGCACGCAGTCCGCCAAGGCCAGGAGCTGAGGCGCAGAGAGCTCCACGAGCAGGAGCTGGGTATTGCCAATCTCGCGGCATTGACGGCCAACATCAATCGCGATCCCAAGAAGACCAAGAGCCCATATAGGGCTGTCGATTTCTGCTACTTCGCAGACAAAGAAGACCTCAACAATCCGGACGCAATTAACGCAGCGGCATATCTGAAGTTGTTGGAAGACAAGGAGCTTCCTGCCTGGGCCTTGTTCTGCTATCCGCAGATGAAAGGGATGGACGACGGGGTCGCAGCCCCTAATCCAGTCGCAGCTATCGGCGACGGCTTTGTGCTCTTAGCGCCTCAGCCCGCCAATGGCGGAATGGAGGGGCTGCTTATTGCCGAGAATCGTGTTGCAGGTCAGAAGAGAAGAGCTCACATGGGTCGCCAGAAGCTCTGGGTCACGGTCCCCGAGTTCACCGAGACAGTCATCGCTCGAGAACACATGTTCGTAGCAGTCGCCTAGGCGGCTTCGTCCTCAACTGTGAGCATGTTTAGAACTTGGCCAGTGCTTAGCCAGTGGCGGATCTCTACCTCTCGCCAGGCTTCGTAGTACTCCTGCTCTCGATACCAGGAGACCCAGTCCTCGGAGCCCTTGTTGGCGTTGCAGCGACGACACGCAGGGATGCAATTTGTCGTCTTGTCCTCCCCTCCGCGAGCCTTGGGTCGAACGTGATCAATGGTTAGCGACTTGTCGTCGATAGGGGTGGCACCGCAGTAGGCGCAACGATCACCCCAGGCAGCTTTAATCGCGCGACGCCATAAGCGCCGGGCTTCTCCGGATGTCATGGCTTCTAAGTGAAATAAATGGTCAGACGGTGACTCCCTCAGAGGGAGATTTTGCTGTCGGTTCACTTAGAAGTTCGAGCCTCGATGGTGGACTGGGTTGCTGCTTGCATGGAGCACCTCTTGGCTGTCTGCCCAAGGGTTCCAGTAGTAATTCGCGATACACAAAAGGTTGACTCGGAATCCTGTTCTGACGCGATAGAAATCCCGTGGCTTTCGTACAAATCGATACCGCTGAGGACATCTATGACGTCCTAGCTGCTGACCAAACCTTCTCAGGATTGATTGGTTCGCTTGCTTTCGAAGAGGGTCAACAGACCGCTCTCTTAGTCGCTGTTGCCTCAAGTCCTCTCGAGGGTCTTGATGGCGCGTCTGGACTGCTCGTTGTTATCGAAAAGGACCCCCAAGTCACTTCGAAACGCTTGCTCACCACTCAGGTGGTGGTCGACCGGCTGTTTTCTATTCGGCTGATCCAGTTCCCGGGTGCTCCCCGCAATTTGCGGGCCGCCACTGAACGACTGATGAACCTCTTTCCTGGCTCTACGGCCATACCCCTGGCTGGCCCTGATCTTCTTGCTGGCGATGGGCAATCAGTTGTTCGACTTCCTTCGAATCCTGTCGCTCAAACCTGATCGGAAGCCTGATTTGTCCAGGGCATTGATCACCCTTAACCCAATTCTTTCGAATGGCTAATTTCTCATCCGCTTTCGGCTTCAAGGTTTTCTTGGTGCCCTGCCTGGCAACTGATGTAGACGTCAACACCGTGACTGGTGGCGTCGGCGCTACTGGTTTTATTGCTCTGGGCGCTGGCAATGCCAACGTGGTTGCCACCTCTGCCACTGTCGTGGAGGGTTCCACTGTCTCCGAGATCAACGTCGACGGCTCCGACATCGTGGCCGGCGCTGCCACCCCTGTTGAGCTGCTCGGCTTGACCGACGCCTCGCTCTCCACCGACACCTCTTCTGAAGAGGTTGTGACCTACTCCGACGACTCCGGCTACAGCCAGAGCGTCGCGACCTCCAAGAGCTGGTCCATCAGCCTCTCCGGCGTGACCGACTTCAACGACGCTGGCTACCAGGTCATGCGCCTCGCTGAAAAGAACAACGTGGCTGGCAACCTCCGCGTGAAGATCGGCCGGACCACTCCTTCCGGCGAGCAGGTCTACGGCTACGCCACCTTGCAGAGCTTCTCCGAGTCCGTTGAAGCCGGTTCCATCGTGAGCTACACGATCGAAGCCGCTGGATATGGCGCTCTCGGCCTTGGCCTCGCTTAGCTGAATGGAGGTGCTGAAGGCGCCCTCTACACCCTGAACGGCAGCTCGGTGACAAACACCACGCCGTTCACAGCGCAGGACACCAACGGTGTCCTCGTTGACATCACAGGGCCAGGGGGCGCAGTCGCCACAGCTAACGTCGTCACGGGCGGAGATCTCATGGCCGGCCTTGAGTACATCTTCACCTCTAACGACAAGTTCAGCGTCGGCGACGTCATCACATTCACCGAGAACGGTGGCACTGGTGTCGCGACCGCAACGGTCGCTTCTATCCATGAAGGTCAAAAGATTGGCCCCATCGCCACTCAGACCGCCTTCAATACCGACAGCCCCTTCACAGCTTCCGAGACCTCTGGTGTTGCTGTTACCTTCGGGTATAGCGCAAATCTCACCACACAGATCGGCGGCGGCCTCGTTGGTACTGCGACAACCTCAGGGCCAACACTTCTGGACAGTGTCCAACTCACCAACGGCGGCTACGGCTTCCTGTTTGGCGACATCATCACAGTCACAGAAGTCGGCGGCTCAGGTGTCGGTCACATCACGGTTCTCACTGTCGGCTAACTCTCTAACCTCAGCACTTAGAGGAACTTTAGGAACACTGGCCCACCGAAAGGTGGGTCTTTTTATTGGAACCCTAGGCGGAATCTCGGGGCCTAGAACGTGTCACAGGGGAACATCAACCTAACGCTAGGGCTCAACCCCTCTCCTGCAACTCAGGCTCTTCAGCAGTACTACCAAAGACTGAATCAGGGCGCTCAAACAGCAGCCAGGTCTCAGAGACCTGTTCAGACTTCCCTTGAAAAAACGGTAGTCGCAGCTAGAAAACTTGGCTTCGAGTTTGACAAAACCACTCGCACGTTTAGGAACGCGAGGGGCACTGCAAAGACGATCGATCAGATTGAACAGGAGATCAAGCAGCTCAACGCTGCACTAGGCAAGACACAGCAAGCAGCGAAGAAGGCTCTCGGCGGCATTAGCCAAGGGTTTCAGCAAGTCATCCAAGGCATTCCTCAGGGCATCGGCTTGGCAATCGGCCAGCAGCTGATCGCACCCTTGACGAATCTTGGCAGCGCTCTCAGCGGCGCAGCCAAGCAAACCGTCAGCACCTTTGTGGACCTGGACCGCGCACTTCGTCAGACCGCGTCGATTTCTGGAGCGACCGAAACGGAGTTCAAGGAGCTTCAGGCTGCTGTCATCAACCTGGCCAAAGACACTAAGTTCACGACTGGTGAACTGGCTGAAGCGTCAACTGCTCTCGCTCGAGCCGGCTTCAGTGCGCAAGAAGCTCAGGAAGCCCTGCCTGGTATCGCAGCTGGTGCAGCCGCCGCAGGCAGCGGGATGCAGGAGATGTCGGATGTTGTGATCGCAGCTCTTGGCGGATTCCAGAAATCGACTTCAGAGACCGCCGCGGTTGTCGACATCCTGACCGCAGCAGCGAACAACTCGAATACCACTGTCTCGGAGCTGGGCGAGGGCCTTAAGTACGTCGGGCCAATCGCCAACTCCCTCAACATGAGCTTTGAGGACGTGGCTGCCGCTGCCGGACTGTTGGCGAACGCAGGTATCAAGGCTTCAACGATGGGCACGGCGCTGCGCTCCGGTCTGACTCGACTGGCAGGCGCTGCCAATGGTTCTAATTCCCAGTTTGCAAAGCTCTCCCGAGGCACTGGTCGGATGGCAACCGTGCTGCAGAAGCTGGGCACTGACATCAGAGGTACTAACGGCGACTTGAAGTCAATGCCAGAGCTCCTCGCGACCCTTAAGGGCGGTTTCGACAACCTGAGCAGCACTGAAAAATCACTTGCCGCAAAGATCCTTTTTGGCGACGAAGCCGGCTCTGCTTGGATCTCACTTCTTAACCAAAACATCAGTGAAATCGAGCGGTTTACTGACATCACGAACAACGCAACCGGAACCGCTGCCGCAACCGCAGAGAAAAACCTGTCAGGTATTGCCGGCTCGTTGACGTTTCTTCAGTCAGCGTTTGACGCCGCAGGGGCCAAGGTCGGCGAATTTCTATCAGCATTCTTGAAGCCCCTCGTGGACGCTCTGGCTGCGGTGCTGAACGCATTCAATGGCCTGCCCGGACCAATCCAAAACGTAGTCCTAGCCTTTGGGGCGCTGACCGTTGCCATAGGACTTGCTGCCGCTGCTTACGCTGCGTTTCTAGCCCTTAAGGGGACCGGTTTATTTATGGGGCTCGGTGCTGCCATTAGCGGCGCTTCCGTGGCCTTCACTGGACTGGCGGGCACCATTGGCACGAAAGTCGTCGCGGCCTACGGCTTGGCAACCGCCGCTGTAGCCAAGTTCAATGCTGCCGTAGTTGGCGGCAATGTAGGCGCCGCTGCGACAGCGCTATTCGGCAAGATCGTCGCAGGAGCGAAAGGCGCAGTCTCTGCGCTGAAGTCCTTAAGTATTGGGCAGATCTTTACGAAAATTGGCTCCGGTGCACTAACTGCCGGTGGAGCTATTGCCAAGTTCATCGCGTTTGCAGCTCCTCTCGCGACCGTTGCGGTTGCTATTGGCGCTGTCGCTGCCGCTTGGGATACCTATGCGCAGATCGCTAAGGGCGCGCAAGAGGCTAACGATGCCTTGATGACGGGCACTGCAGCACTGAAAGATCGACTCGGAGAGCTCGGGCAGGAGGTCAATCGGACCAACAAGGAGAGCTGGGACAAGTCAGTCGAGTCCGTCGGTGCCGTTCAGGCGGGGCTTGATCGATTCCGTCGGCTAATTGGATCCGCAACAGCTGAGCAGGCAAAGTTCAATCAGACCACCAACGAAGTTTACAAGGAACTCGACAACACAAAAATCGCCATCGAGCAGGGAATTGGCGCCTACACAGAACAGAAGAACGCGCTATCGCAGCTCACGCAAGGTACGTCTGAATACAAAGAGCAGCAAAAAGAAGTCGAAAAGACAGAGAAGGTTCTGAAGGGAGCGATCGAAGGGAAAATCAAGGCGCTGAGCGAACTCCTGACCTCGGTAAAGAACAGAAACGCAGAAACCGAAGCCGAAAAGCAGGCTCAGACACAAGCAGCCCTGGCGATTCAGGCAGCTATTGAGGAGCTAAAAGGACTCAAGGAGTCCTACGAAGCTGTTAAGAATCCTGCTAAAGGCGCCAAGGATGCCGTCGACGGAGTCACAAAGGCTCTCAGTGAGCAACAGGCCAATGCCAAGCTGAGCGAAGCCAAGGATGCCTTCAACAAAGAGATGAAGGCGATGGAGGAAGCCTTTAAAAACTTCAAGGCACAACTCCAGGAAGGTATCGACACCGAAGTCGCTCGAATCAAAAACAGCATCGACGGACTGAAGGAGGCAAGCAAGGTCTTTTCTCAGAACAAGGACGAAGAAATTCGCGCAATCCGAGAGGTCGCAGAGGCCAACAAGCGCGCCGCCCGCGACGCCATTGAAAGCAATCGCCGGATCACCGAGGCGAAAGTCGCGGCGATCCAGCGGTCGATTGAGCAGACTCGCCTCGAGACCGACGCGGCCGTGGCTGCGTTGGAGCAACAGCGCTCCGCAACCGCGGCGATGTATGACGCCAAGATCTCGCGCGCATCCTCGGCACACAGCCGTGTGATGAGCCAGATGGACGAGGAGCTTCGTGCCATCGACCGACAGAAGCGTGCAGTCTCGGATCGTTATGACGCAGCACTGGAGGGCCTACGTGCTCTGACTCCTGCCGAAGAAAAACTGCGTGCTCTTGAGATCGCACGCCTGCAGGCTCGGGCGCGGGCTGGTGGAGAGGATGGCCTGCGCGCGCAAGCTCAGCTCGAGCGAATGCAGCGAGAGCAACAAGCCGCAGAAGTGCAGAAACAGAAGGAGGCTGAACTCGCGAAGCTCGAGGCAGAGGCTGAGCGCAAGCGCGAAGAAAAGCGCAAAGCGGAGGAGGAGTTCCAGAAGAAAATGAAAGCTCTCAAGATTGAAGCGGCGGAGGCTGACAAGAAGGCCGCCGAAGAAATCGCCGAGCTGAAGAAACAGGCCGCAGAAGAAGAGAAGAAAAAAGAGGACGAAATCGCGAAAATTAAAGAGCAGAATGCTGAGCTAGAGAGAAAGCTGAAAGATGAGCAACTGGCACGCGAGCGCCAGGCCGCTGATCAGATCAAACGACTCGAAGAAGAAAAGCGTCAGGACAAAATCCGGACCGACAAGCAGATCAAAAAACTAGAGGAAGAACTCCAAAAGACAAGAGAACAGGGAGTTGAGACCATCAGCAAAGCAGAAGATGCTTATGCCGAAAGGCGCAATGATCTCCTGATTCGATACCGGCAAGCCATCGGCGAGAGCCACAACGACATCATCCGGACAGGTGTCAGCACCTGGACGACCTACGCCAACAACGCAGTCGGGCAGTTGAACCGCGTTGCAGCGGCAGCAAGGGCCGCAGCTGCCGCAGCGGCTAACGCC
>MDSZ01215745.1_pt1 | contig 13435 bp, 12 predicted proteins | sample 811201 | NCBI WGS metagenome assembly MDSZ01 (sample SAMN05326647, study PRJNA326480) | marine metagenome | isolation source: seawater | place: Indian Ocean: North | collected 2010
GGATATCTTAAAGCAGAATTATGTAGATAAATCTCTATCTACGGATGATTTTTTAAAGTTAGTATTAGAAGTAAAAAGAGAATATCAAGAATGTGACTCCCCTCAAGAGGTTGATATTGAAGATTTAGTTTATTATATATTTGAAACTTCTTCCTATAAGGATAAGATGTATGTTATATACCCAGATGAGCATAAATATAGTGAGAAAAATTGGTGTAGTTACTCAGGTTTAAGAAACGTAAATAGTTATAGGTAATGATAGATAAATGGAATAGTAATGATACGGGTTGTTTTTTAAGAATAATTAAGTTTATTAGTGAGCTTATACTCTATGTAATCTTATTTTTCTTAGTAATGTTTATATTTAGTTGTTCTCCAGAAGAGGATAACTTATATTTACCTTTAGATCCAGAAGCTACTATGGTATTTCCTTCCGAACAGGATGAAAATGGATACTATCATGTAGATCTAGATTGGAATCAGGAGTATTATCCGTATTTCTCAGTAGATGTTGTAGCAGATAAAATAGAAAATAGTATAGTTAGTGCTAGATTTGATACAGATACCTATTGGGTACTTGGAGATTCGATAGCTTTTAGTATTCCTTTGTATAGTCCTTATAATGGATTAGAAAATTATCAAGGTACTCCTATACCAGTTAGAGATACTATTATATATTTGAATCAATTTCAAGGAACTATTCTTCCTATCGTACAGAATGATACTAGAATATATTTTAATGAAAACGATAATAACTATACAAGTAGAAGAGTAGTAGGTCCTTTCCCTCCAGAACTAGTAGGTGATACTATTTCACTTTATATGAAAGTTATGTGGGAATTTGACAATACTTTTATAGAGAAAGAAGGGTATATAGAAAAATTTATTGTAGAATAGTTGCCATTCTGCAAAAAAAACACTAACTTCTATAATATATAAGATTTATATAAAGAATATATAGAAAAGATTATATGAAATTATATATAAAATATAAAGAAATAGAAATTAGTTACACAAAAAAAGGATAATTATATTCGATTAGTTGGAAGTTTAATTTTTTATTCGTAATTTATAATATATGAGCTTAACAGCAGAACAAATTCAAAAAAATTGGGATCTACATTTAAAGATAGTAGATAAGTATATAGGAGATCGAAAGAATGACGTAAATATCATGCTTGAGGATCTTGCCGATACCTATGTGATGGCACCTGCAAGTGGAAAAACTTGGTATCATAATGCATTTCCAGGAGGATATGTAGATCACGTTAATAGAGTAGTTCAGTATGCCGTTAAACAATCCAGACTTTACGAGGAAATGGGAGGTACTATCGATTTTACTATGGAAGAACTTGTATTTGCAGGACTATTTCATGATTTAGGTAAAATAGGTACTAAAGATCAAGCATCTTACCTACCTCAGACCGATAAATGGAGACAAGATAAGCTTCAAGAAATGTATACCCCTAATGGAGACTTGACTTTTATGCTAGTCCCAGATAGATCTTTGTTTACATTACAGGAATATGGTATCAAAACTACAGAAAAAGAGTATTTGGCTATAAAATGCCATGATGGAGTATTTTCAGACGGTAATAAACCATATTTCTTTAGCAATAACCCTAATTCTAGAATGAAAACCTCGATAGTTAACGTGCTACATTGCGCAGACTTCCTTGCTTCTAAGGTAGAATATGATAAATGGTTAGCTAGCAAGGGAAATACAGCTCCAAAAGTTAAAAAAACTAGTAGTTCGACAGGAAAAAGAGTAAATTCTTCGGAAGGACTATTAAAAACATTAAAAAAACTATAATTATGGCAGATCCTATAGTAATTTATTGTGCCTTAGGCTTAGTAATAGTGCTTTCAGGATTTTTCATAAGAAATCTGTTAGTTAGAGTGGAAAAATATGAAGATGCAGTTGAAGAACAAGCAGAATTCATTGCAGGACTATCAGATACAATTAAACAATCACAAGCCCACTTAAAAGAACTCGATTCTAAAGGAGCATTCCAATCAGATGACGAGACCGGTTACTTTTTTAATCAATTAAAACTTGTACAAGAAGAACTTGATAAGTTCCAAGTAACCGAAACCTATGGGCAGAGCAAAAAGCAAAGCTAATTACTTTACTAAAGAGACCGAAGAATATATTGTTAAGTATAACGAAAGTACTGACCCTGATTATCGAGCAAAAATATTTACCGATCACATTTATTACCCCTTTTACAAGCTTGCAGAGAACATAATACATACATTTAAGTTCTACTACACAGACGTTCCTGATATTGAAGACTTAAAACACGTAATAGTTACTGTTTTATTAGAAGAAAAGATAATGAAGTTTGATCCAACCTATGGAGCTAAAGCTTATTCTTATTTTGGTACTATAGTAAAGAGGTGGTTAATAAATTATAATAATAAAAATTATAAAAAACTACTACAACACGGAGATTTTAAAGACTTAGAACATAATGTAGACGATACAGATAGAATTTATGGTAAAACTCAAGATCCGTATCATGAAGATGCATTAACACTAGGGCAGTTTATAGATTTATTTGTAGATAAGACTTATGAAAAGATAGATAAGTTATTTTCAAAAGAAAGTGAACTAAAGGTAGCAGATGCAGTCCTTACTATATTTAAAACTAGAAACGATATAGGTATATTTAAGAAAAAAGCTCTTTATATATACATTAGAGAAATGACAGACTGTGAGACTCCTCATCTAACCAGAGTAATTTCTAAGTTAAAAATAGAATTTTACGAGCTATATCAGCAATACGAAGAGCAAGGTCTTATTATTCATAATATAAATTACGTTAAATAGTCTATTTATAATAAAAAAACTATGGCCTTAGATAAAACCATATTTAAAGATAAGACTTTATCTGATTTATTAGAAGAGATACATAATAACTCTAGCAGTACTCGAAATCAAGTGAGCTCTTTAATAGGAGAACTTAAACCTTTGATAGAGAATATAGGAGATGCTACTTTAGTAGTACCTATGATTAAAGAGTATATGGAAATAGGAGTAAAAAACGATGAGCACCTTATTAAAATGGCAGCTATAATACAGAGAATAGAATCAGCTGCTAATAAAGGTGACGGAGCAGACTTCTTCGATCCTTCTGAACTAGCTGATTTACTAGAAGCTTCGGAGTTAACTGAAGTAGAAGATAAAGCTAAACCAGAAGAAGAAGAAAATAATGAGTAATAATCCATTTTATCCTACATCACCTAGCAAAGTCCAAATAGACTCTCCACCAGGAATAGTACCTGCAAGAGTAATGGATGTGATATTAGACGAAAGACATCCATCTTTTACAGGATATAGTGATATAGGAGCTATTAGATATAGGATATTAGGAGATTCGGGTTTACAAAACAGAGTAGATAAGCTAGGCAAAGCATATCCTAAAAGCAGAAACTTTATTACATTTCCTTTATTAGAAGAAATAGTATATATCTGTATAGGACCTATATCTCAAGAACAGGTAGATAGTTCAGATACATCTAAAACATACTACGAAACACCTTTATCAGTATGGAATCACCCTCACTGGAACCCTCATCCCGACTCTAATGTATCTGAATACCCAAAAGCAGAAGAAAATAACAATTTTATAGACTCAGCCGTATTAGCACCACTGCTACCATTTCCAGGAGATACCCTTATTGAATCAAGATTTGGTTCTTCTATTAGATTTACAGGAGCTAAATCACCTAATAATCCATATATTATAGAAAGAACTAGTGGAGAAGATATAGAAGAGAGCAATAATATGAAAGCTCTTACTATAATAAGGAATGGACAAAAAGAAACCGGAGATGGATATACCCCAATATTAGAAGATATAAATGAGGACGCAACATCCATTTACTTAACTGAAGCACATGCTCTACCTATATCAGCATCTTCAGAAGATAACTTAAGTTTTATAGGAGCATCTTTTATTGATAGCGATCAAGAGGATCCTGAAAACAGATTAGTAGTACCGCCAGCTGAATTAAATATATATTCTGGATCTCAAGCAGTTATTAACTCAGATAGAATAGTTCTTAACTCTAAAGAAGACTCAGTACTTATATCAGGTAATGAAGCAGTAGGTATATCTGGCAATTCAGTAAATATAGATGGAAGAGGAGAAAGTAATAAAGTAGTTATTAGTGCACAAAAAATATATATTGGTATAAACGCATTAAGGCTACGTAATGCTACTAAAGGTTCTTCTCAAGCAAAAATTGCTGAACCTGCTATATTAGGAAGAACGATGGTTTCATTACAAAAAGATTTAATAGCTGCCCTGTATCTGTTAGTTGATTCAATGGCTCAACCTCATTTACCATCATCATGGATACCTAAACAAATATCAGCAGCAAATACTATCAAAGCTGAATTAGAAAGATTAGAAAACGATCAAGAAACAGCTTTATCAGAAAATATTTTCTTAGAACCTAACCTACGTAATAGAAGAGTATAATGTCAGAAGGAGGATTACAATCAACAGAAGCACCAGTAACTATATCTTCACAACCAGATGATTCTGGGCAGGCTAAGACTAGTCTCAAAGAAAAGATAGGAGTAGCTATAGGTAAAGCTAAGGGTAATATAGTAGCTAAATTCAAAGAATCTAAACAGGTTCTACTTAATAAAATGAAAGCAGTTATACTCCAGGTTGCAACAGGGGCAATAGCTGAAAAAGTAGCACCCTCTCTTTGTGAAAGAATGGACTCAATAAATTCTTTACAAGATAGATTAAATGAGTTTGCAAGTAAAATAACCGATACTGTAAACAAATTACTTGGTACAGCTGAACGACTTTTAGGACCTATTTCTAGACTACTAAGTATAGTGAATACAATATTAAATATTCCTATACCTCAATCAGTTCCTCCTGGTATTGGTATACCTGTAAGTGTTACAACTTTACTTAGTAATATAAGAGCTAAAGTAAATAAGTTAGTAGAAAGAATTACTAGAATAGTACAAGCCATTAGAACACTAGTAGCTTCACTTCAAGCAGCACTAGCACCAGCTATGTCTGTTCTAGATAAAATAAACGAAGTATGTGCTTTTGCAGGAGCTTACTGTGAAGTACTTAATGGGATAGATCCTAATGATGAGATAGATCCTGAATTAGAAGATTTATTAAATGAATTAGAAGATACTTTAGCTAATGCATTAGGATTAATACAGAGCGAACTAGACGGAGGAAGCTCAGATGGATTCGATGATGCTATGAACGACATCCTTGATATATTTGACGAAATGGGTCAAGCAGACCTCATACCAGAAGGTATTAAAAGTAGATTAAGAAGAAGAGCTATAGAGGGAGATTTCGATAACAGTACTAACCCAGATGTAGATGGCGGCAGCGGAGAAGACGGCTTAATAGGCCCTGATGGATTACCGCTTAATACAATTGAAGCAACAGGAGTAACAGGATTACCTCCTAACTCAGAATTATTTACAGCCATTGATGGTAACGTATATTTATTAAGAGTACAAGATGATCCTTTATCTCCTCTTATAGCACCAAGAAGATTTGGAACTGCACAACTGTGGAATGATGGGGACCCAAGTGCAGTAGTATTAACATCCCCTGAAACTTTTACACCAAAACCTAGAATAATACTAGATGATATTAAAGTAAGATTAAATACTCAGCTAGCATTATTGTAATAAAGGATATTTATAATTATGAAACTAGATAGTTTACGAAAAATAATAAGAGAAGAAGTCAGATCAGCCGTCCAGGACGAGTTGAAAGACATTTTAAATGAAGCAGTTAAATTTGCTAGTAAACCAGAAACAAGCGGTTATACAAAAGCAAATACGAAAACCAGAAAATGGTCAGTAGATCCTAAATTAAACGAAGAGAGTAAAAAGAGTTTAACTCCAATAACGGAAATGTTAAATCAAACTCAAAATAACATGACTAGCGAAGACTACAAAACTATAATGAATGCTAATTCTTCTATGGTTAATGCACCTTCTATGGCTAGCACAGTAGCATCAGGAATGGGCATGAGTGGAGGACCTGAACCAGGATTAGATATTAGTAATTTAGATTTTGTTAAAAAAGCTAAAAGTGTACTAGATTTAGCAAATAAAAAAAGTAAAGGACAATTAACATAATATGGCATTTGAAGTAAAAAGAATTAATCCATTAGATAGACAGCCTAGAAAAGCTGTAGGTATCTCTTTACCGTTTAGTGGTCAAGCTGTGTTTAATTCTACATATACTACAAAAGATGCTATAAAAAATAATATAATTAACTTTTTTTTAACTGGTAGAGGAGAAAGATTCTTTAGCCCCGGATTAGGTACAGGCTTGAGAAACCTTTTATTTGATAATATAACTGAAGAAAAAATAGAACAAATAGATCAAGAAGTAAAATCTTCGTTAAGAAACTACTTCCCAGCAGTTATTCCTAAAGAAATTGAAACAACAGCAGATCCTGACAATAACACAGTAAATTTTAGTATGAGGTACCAAATAGCAGAAACCGGAATAGAAGATTTTCTGAATATAAATTTTGAACAATAATGGCAAAGACTAAAGATATAAAGTACGTAAACAGGAATTTTGCTGATTTTAAAAATCAATTAGTAGAATTTGCTAAAAACTACTACCCTGATTCGTATAACGATTTTTCTCCTACCTCTCCAGGTATGATGTTTATAGAGATGGCATCATATGTTGGTGATGTTTTATCTTTTTATCAAGATATACAGCTACAAGAAACATTTATACAGCATGCAAAAAATCCTGAAAATTTATATTCATTAGCATATATGTTAGGATATAGACCAAAAGTTACTACTGTATCAGAAGTTGAAATAGAAATATCTCAACAAGTTGCAGCTTTAGCTTCAGGAGATAATTATCAACCTAATTTTAATCAAGCTATTCTAATAAGCGAAGACGCAGAACTAACCGCTAATGTATCGGGCCAACCAAACTTTATAATTGATAAATCAGTAGACTTTTCTTTTTCAAGTTCATTAGATCCAACTGATATAACAGTACATTCAGTAGAGTCAGGCAATCCAGCTCAATATACTTTAAAAAAGAAAGCAAAAGCATTTTCAGGAGAAGTACTTACAACAACGGTAGCTATTGGAAATGCAGAAAAATTTAAAACTATTACAGTAGATGACAGTAATATAGTTGGAATACTATCAGTAACTGATTCTAATAGTAACGTGTACTACGAAGTACCTTACCTAGGACAAGAAACTATATTTGACGATGAAGCTAATACCGATTCAGATAGTGATAAAGTTTCACATAAATTAGTATTAAGAAAAGTACCTAGAAGATTTGTTACTAGATTTAACTCTCAAGGTAATTTACAGCTACAGTTTGGAGCAGGAGTAAGTCCTTCGGAAGATGTATCTATAACTCCTAATCCTAATAACGTAGGTGTAGGTAATGCAGAAGGTATAAGTAGAATGGATCATTCATACGATCCTTCAAACTTTTTATTTACAGGTACTTATGGGTTAGCTCCATCAAATACTACATTAACTATAAAATATTTAAAAGGAGGAGGTATAGTTGCTAACGTACCTGCTAATACGATAACTACTACTAAAGCAGTAACTACTAGTGCAACTGACGATACATATGTCTCTACTCTATCCTTTACTAACCCTCTAGCAGCTACTGGAGGTAAAGACGGAGATAGTACTCAAGAAATAAGAGAAAATGCCATGAGAGCATTTGGAGAGCAAGGAAGAGCAGTAACCTTACAGGATTATAGCGTTAGAGCAAACTCATTACCTGCTAGATTTGGTACTGTAGCTAAAACATTTATAACACAAGATGAAGCTACTCAAGACGAAGCAACTGTTTCTTTAGTTAATAATAATCCATTTGCATTATCAATGTATGTACTAGCATACGATAATAATGGTAAACTAATATCAGCTACTAAAAACTTAAAACAAAACCTTAAGAAATATCTATCTCAGTATATGTTAATAACTGATTCGGTAAATATAAAAGATGCATTTGTAGTGAATGTAGGTATAAACTTTGAAGTATTAGCTTTACCTAATCATACAGGGAGACAGGTACTACTTAATTGTACTAATGCTATAAAATCATATATGGCAATAGAAAATAGAAATATTAACCAACCTATAAACTTATCTAAACTTACAACACTATTAGATAAAGTAAAAGGAGTACAGACAGTACAGAAAATAGAAGTAGTTAATAAAGTTGGAGGCGTATATTCTAAATACGAATATGACGTTAAATCAGCCTTAAGAAACAACATAATATATCCTTCTTATGACCCTTGTATATTTGAAATAAAGTATCCTAATTCGGACATAAAAGGTAGAATAATAACAGTATAAGATGGCAATATTTAGACTATACCCAGAAAAAGACACCTTTATAAGCTCTGAACGTTCAGGTTCAAATGCTGGTAGAGACGAAATAGCTGAGCTTGGCGGATTTCCAGTAAATCAAGAAGGTAAAGCATCTAGAATATTGACACAATATAGTCTATCTGAAATACAAAGTACCCTTAACGGTAAAGTAACAGGTGGATTCTCAGCAAGTCTTAACTATTTTCTTGCTGATGCAACAGAATTAAAAGATAATATTAGTATAGAATCTTTTCCAATAGCTGTATCTTGGGATAACGGTTTAGGTAAATATTACGACGATCCTGTTAATAACTCCGGCTGTACATGGAAACACAGATCTGAAGGAGCTACTAATGCCTGGACGGTAAGTTCTTACCCTAGCTTTACAACAGGTTCTTTTTCAGGAAGTAACACAGGAGCTGCAGCAGGTGGTGGTCACTGGTATACAGGTTCAAATGGATTAGACTTACACACTACACAAAGTTACCCTCTATATAGCGACTTAGATATGTCGATAGATGTAACGAACGCTGTAAAGCTTATACACTCAGAGTCTATAGACAACTACGGTTTTATAGTTAAATTAGCTGATGAATACGAGTTCGAAACTACTTCATCTATTAAACTTAGATACTTTAGCAGAGACACGAATACTATTTATTCTCCTTATTTAGAAATAGCATGGGATGATTCATCTTATGATACCGGATCATTATCTGTCTTAAGCACAGATGTTGCAACTATAGGAATAAAAAATAATAGAGGTACATATAAAAATGTTAGCAAACAAAGATTTAGACTAACAGCTAAGCAAAAGTACCCTACTAGAACGTTTACTACAGCTTCTATCTATAACACTAATCTAGCCCTACCAGAAAATTCTTATTATGGAATTAAAGACGATTTTACAGATGAAATGGTAGTAGATTTTAATAGTACGCATACTAAGATTAGTTGTGACAGTAATGGAAGTTATTTTGATTTATATATGGATACTTTACAACCTCAAAGATACTATAAAATTTTAGTAAGTTCATCTTTAGACGGCAGTGAAGTGATTATAGATAATGATAATATTTTTAAAGTAACTCAAAATGGCTGAAATTAATATACAAAAAACAGTTTTTAACAGAACTGAATTCGAAAGAGTAGTAGATAGGAACTTTAAAACATTTGTTCCTCCGGTAGAACTAGTTGATACTGATACTGTAGCAGAATTATTTAGGTTGTATAATAAACTTTATTTAGAGATACCATTAAGAAACTCTAACTCTTCTCATGAATACTTAATCAGAAGAAGTTCAGAACTTGTAGATCTTGATGAAACAGATGACCAATTACAGCCACTTTTAGATGAAATTGCTAACCTTAGAGCTCAATTAGTAGATGCTAATGAAGATGTGTTAAGACTTGAGCTAGAGAAGGCAAACAGTTTCCAATCAACTAATAATACAACCGGCTAATAAAAGGTAAATGGCTAAAATAGAGTATAATGTAGTTTCACTATTCCCTGAACAAGTAACAGGTATAGACTTATATGATGAAAATGATATAAGACTTGTTGGTGACTTTACCCTAGCTAATACATTCAAAACAGGGATGCATAACATGGAAGTCCATGCTTATGATCTTACTGGTATACTCTTAAAATCTTCTTATAATTACAAAGGATATTCTTTCTTAGCTACAGCTGCAGGAGCAGGTAAATCAGGAGAATCGAGATTAGAAATAGACCCAGTACAAGACGCTATTGAACTAGGATATAATTCAGGTGATGTCAGACTTGTATATAATTTTGTAAATAACCTTTACAGTAAAAGAACTAATCAACCTAGATTTTATATAGAAACTATCTCTAAAGATAGAATGGAGTTAAGACTATTAACGCCTGAATTAACAGATGGGTTTATATCTAGAGTAACTAATAATATAGAAGCAGCAATAAACAGTGAATCTTACTTCAGTGATTTTAGATTAAACTTTTTAGAAAATAAACTTGCAATAGGAGTAAACATAAGCTCTCAACAATATAAAGGACAGACAGCAGTACTAGTAAGATTATACGAACCATTACCTAAAAGTATAAAAAGAAAAGATTTATTAACTATTGTTGATATAGTTAGTGATAGTCAAGCATTCGAAATAACAGCTGAAACTATAGTTGACCCTGAAGTATTTGAAAGTTTAGCAGGACCTAATTATCAAGTAGATGCTGATGATGAGCAAGGAACTCCTAGTCCGTATTATAGCTTTAACGAACTATTTAGTTACCCTGTAAGCAGCTCTTATTATGAGTTAATGTCGTTAGCTAATGAAAGCGGATCAGCTATAAGTATAGATCACGAAGACTATAGTAACTTTGTACACTTTGGGTCAGCTGAAGAAAGATTAAGAAACTTCAAGTATAAACTTCAATTAGTAGAAGGTTATAGCGGTAGCATAGCAACACTTAAAGCTCAAGGAAGTAATAACGCAGACGTTACCGGAAGTATAGAATATTACGAAGGACTAATATCAGGAGTAGTAGATAATTTTGATCACTATGATAGGTTTTTATATTATGAAAGCGGAAGTTATTCGTGGCCTAAATCTAATACTTCAAGACCGTATATACTAATGTCGAGTAGTAATGCTGCAACTACTACTTGGTTTAATGATAATATTTCATCTGCTTCTAACTACGATGTAAGTAATTTTAATGCACTAACTAATGCTATACCTGCATTTATAAGAGAAGATGCTGATAATAATGAAGCGCTTACATTTACATATATGTTAGGTCAACATTTTGACAATATATGGATTTACCAAAAAGCACTATCAGATAAATATGATAATGATAATAGATTAGATCATGGAATTTCTAGAGATCTAGTCGGAGAAGCATTGAAAGGTTTCGGTGTAAAACTATATTCAAGTAATGAAACTTTAGAAAATTTATTCTCTTATTTTACAGGACAGGAATACACATCAGGGAGTACTACTCACGTTACAGCATCATCCGGACCTCAGGCTTTTTTACAGCCTATGCCTAAAAAATCTTATATACAAGAGGTATACAAAAGAATTTATCACAACCTTCCTTATATAACTAAAGCTAAAGGTACTGAAAGAGGTTTAAGAGCATTAATAAACTGTTATGGAGTACCTTCTGATATATTAACTATTAATATTGATGGCGATATAGACAGAGAACAAAACGTTTATTTATCTCCGTCTGAACATATAACAGGATCATTAGATAGAGAATACACAATAACAGTTGATAACCCAGGAGCAGGAAATAGATATTATATAGATGGAGTATTACAAGAAACTCTAACTCTACTGAGAGGACATACATATACATTTAATCAATCTGATAGTACTAATAGTACTCATCCTATCCGTTTATCGACAACTTCTGATGGTGAACACAACTCAGGAGATCAATATACTAACGGATGGTCAGATAATGGAGGAACCCTAGGTACAGATTTAAAATATACTTTATTAGTCTCTCAAACAGCTCCTGATACTCTATATTACTATTGTGGTAATCACCCTAATATGGGCGGCAGCATAGATATAGAAGATAAAGCACTAACTTCTTTAGATAGGGTTACAGTAGACGTAACTGGTTCTTTAGCTGAGGGAGATACTTTATTAGCAAATAAAACTATAAGAAGAAAAATATATAAAAGATCACCTGGTAGACATACTCTAGAAGTAGGATTTTCTCCTTCAGACAATATTAACACTCAGATACATTTTTCAGCATCAGCTGCTGGTGGTATTAATATAGATGATTATATAGGAGCACCAGATGATAGCCATAGTACATCCTATACAGGACTAAAATCATTATTAGAAGATTATACTAAAGATAATAGTAAGTATGATTTAAAAGACTTTGTATCGTTAATAAGATTTTTTGACAATACTTTATTTAAGTCCATTAAAGATTATATACCTGCAAGAGCTAATGCATCTGTAGGAGTTATTATAAAACCAAATGTATTAAATAGGAGTAAAGCAAAGTTAGTATCTGGTTCTTTCGAACAAAGAGAATACACAGGCTCTATCGAAATAGTATCTGCATCAGCAGGATCAGCAGGTATATACGATATAGGAGAAAAGTATTCTTTCAACAACACGACTGCATATAATAAATATATACCTACTAAATCAGGTTCAGCATTAAAAATTATAGATGATGAAAGTCCTACTTTTGATGGTGAGTTAAGCGGTTCATTAATTATAGCCGCCCAACAAGATATTACTAGAGATAATGTATTTAAAAAGCAATCTGGTAAAAATTTAATATTTGATATATCAGTATTCGATATGTCGTTTGACTGTAACTTTGAAGTTAGATTATTTGTACCGCCATCAGTAACACCTTCTGTTACTCCTAGCGCTACACCATCTGTTTCTGTTACACCGGTAATATCTTCGACGCCTTCTGTAACCCCATCGGTATCAGTAACACCATCTAAAACACCTAGTGTATCAGTAACACCATCTAAAACACCTAGTGTATCGGTTACACCGTCTATAACACCGTCTAAGACTCCTAGTGTATCAGTTACTCCATCTAAGACACCTAGTGTATCAGTAACACCGTCTGTAACGCCATCTGTAACACCTAGTACGACTCCTTCAGTATCCGTTACTCCATCTGTAACACCTAGTACGACTCCTTCAGTATCCGTTACTCCATCTAAGACACCTAGTGTATCTGTTACGCCATCAATTACGCCATCAGTAACTCCAAGTGTATCAGTAACACCATCTAAGACTCCAAGTGTATCAGTTACTCCTTCAGTAACTCCTTCAGTAACACCGTCGACATCAGTTACTCCTAGCGTAACGCCTTCAATAACGCCATCTAAGACGCCTTCAGTAACGCCGTCTAAGACACCTAGTGTATCTGTTACTCCTAGCGTAACACCGTCTAAGACACCTAGTAAAACACCATCAGTTACTCCAAGTAAAACTCCTAGCGCATCTGTTACTCCATCTGTAACACCGTCTAAGACTCCTAGTGTGACACCA
>MDSZ01084841.1_pt1 | contig 13433 bp, 7 predicted proteins | sample 811201 | NCBI WGS metagenome assembly MDSZ01 (sample SAMN05326647, study PRJNA326480) | marine metagenome | isolation source: seawater | place: Indian Ocean: North | collected 2010
TAAGCAATGGTGGAAGTCAAAGACCATTTGGACATCAGTTGTTGCTGGTGTTGTTGGTGTTCTTCAAGCAGCAGGTGTTGTAGACCAAGTACCTGAAGTAGTTTGGACATTATTAGCATCTTTCGGTCTTTATTCCGTTAGAGACGCTGTTGGGAAATCAAATCCTGAAGTAAAGGCGTAAGTAATTTAGCTGGGTATCACAAACGATACCCAGCACATTAAGTTTTAATTAATCGGTTATATTGTTAATTCAATATTAATACATAGGAGAAAAACATGGCAGAAGAAAAACGCCGTTTTCCGACAGAGGTAGTTGATTTACCTTCTAAGGGTTTACTCTATCCAAAAGATTCACCACTGGCAGGTGGAACTATTGAGATAAAGTATATGACCGCTAAAGAAGAAGATATTTTAACTTCACGAAATCTTATTCAGAAAGGTGTGGTTTTGGATAAGTTGTTGGAATCAGTTATAGTAGACGATAAGGTGTCACTTGATGATTTATTATTAGGTGATAAAAATGCAATTATGATTGCAACAAGAGTACTTGGTTATGGTAAGGATTATACCGTTCAATTACAGGATCCATCTACTGGTGAAAAACAATCAGAAACTTTTGATTTGACTAATATCAAGGATAAGAAAATCAATACTAAGTTATTTAAAGGTGGTACAAATGAGTTCGATTTTGAACTACCAGCATCCAAGACAAAAATCACATTTCGTCTTTTAACACATAAAGAAGAAAAAGAAATAGAAGTTGAGTTAAAAGCACTCAAAAAATTTCAGAAAGATTCTGGAGTTACTTCAGAAATCACTACAAGGTTGAAAAAGGCAATCTTGAGTGTTGATGGGGATAATTCTACTAAAAGAATAAATGAATTTGTTGATTATGAATTATTATCAAGAGATTCTTTAGCATTTAGAGAGCATCTTACTGAGATTACACCTGATGTGGATATGTCGTTTACCTTCACAAGTGAAACTACTGGTGAAGATACGACTATGGACATCCCATTAGATGTCGAGTTTTTTTGGCCTGCGGGCCGAAGATAAGCCCGCGATACACGAGCAAGTATTTTCCCTTTGTTTTCATGGCAAAGGAGGCTTCTCATTCACGGAAGTATACAATATGCCAACATATTTGCGCCGTTTTTACATACAATCGGCACAAAAATTCTACGATGAAGAAAAGAAAGAATATGATAAGGCATCTAAAAAACAGACTGGAATTTCACGACCAGGTATCACCAGACGCTAACATTTTTTCCTATATATGATATTTATTAATGAGTTATACTATCCTGTAATAACAACAGAAATATTAAATCAATTACATTAGGAGAAGAAAATGGCTTCATCTAAAAATCCATTAACAGAAGAACAAATACGAGAAGGTATTTTTGGTGCTATCATTCAAAAAATCATGAAAGGTAGAGCAGACCAAGTTGAAAAAGCGTTAAAAAACAATCCACGATTAAAGAAGGCAACAAAAAATGCCGATAAGGCACTCAAAGACCTTAAAAAAGAACTACAAAGACAAGGTGGACCTTTGAGTAAAGATATCAAAAAGGCAAGTCCAGCAACAGTTTTAAAGGTACTAAAAGGTGAACTTTAAATCTAAGTAAATATCAATATGGCCGAAGATATTAAATTATTACGAGAAAAAAAGAAAATCGAACAAGAGATTGCTGCCATAAAGAAGAAAGCTAATGATGAAAATCGACAACATACCGATAGTGAATTAAGAAAATTAAAAGAATACGAAGCTAGAAAAAAGAAAATAGCAAAAGAGGAACAAAAACAATTTGACGCTGAACAAGCAGCATATTTGAAATCTTTAGAGTTAATTTCTAAAACAGAAGAATTACAAAGTAACATAATGAAGGTTGTTAAGGTAAAGGGTGGTTATGAAAAAGTTGTTTCGATGGAGTATTACAAACAAGGTTCTCATCTACACAAATTTTTAGAAACTCATTTGGAGTATGATGCTCAAGTTTACAAATTACAAGAAAATCTTAAATTTGGAACTTCATTATATGAAAGTCAACAGAAAACATTATCAGGATTTGCACCAGCCTATCAAGATTTAATAGATTCACAATCAGAAAATTTAGACCTATCACAGAAGTTGGGTAAGCAGTATAATGATATGGGACATAGTAGTTTTCAAGATTTGACTAAAGAGGCTGAAGAACAAGTAGAATTAGCAGAAAGAAGAGCAGATTATGTAAAAAATGTAATGATTCCTGCGTTAGAACACGAATTAGCAACAGCCGATTTAACTAAAGAACAACAAAAAGAAATTGAAGAAACGATAAAACGGGCAAATCAGGCCAAAAACATTGGATTAAAAACTGCAAAAAATAATTTAGCACAGGCAGAAAAACAAAAGGTAATATCTGAGCAAACAGCTGCCGCAGCAGAATTTATATTAGACCCGATGAATAAGGTAAAAAATTTATTAGAATCAACTAATGCAGGAAAGCTTGTATCATCGTTGGTTGGTGTTGGGGATGCCACAGACCACTTCAGTAAAACAATGACAAATTATATAAGTGATTCTCTTGATCCTGATAATCCTATGAACTTTGGATTGGCCATGAGTAAGATGTTTGACAAAGTTGATAAAAATGGAAGAAAAACACGAGGTCAGTTTTCAATAATGTTTGACAAACTAAAAGAGGGATTTGAAGAGTTAAAGAAAAACTTTGGTGCATTAAATAGTGCTATGGGTGGAATGTTAGGACCTGCACTTGCAGTAGTTGCGGTGTTGATGATAGCCAAGAAAGTGGCAGAAATGTTCTATGGTGGTATGTTAGAAACTCGTAAGGAGTTTGGATTAACCCATAGTGAAGCAGCAGGATTACAAAATACTCTCAATACCGTTACTATGGAAATGAAGTTTCTCGGTGGTAGTGCAGAAGATACAAAAGCTGCAGCCGAAGGTATAATGGATAATATGGGTGGTGTAGGACAAGTAACTACCGCATCAGTTAAATCTATGGCAAGGTTAAGTGCACTATATGGTATTAGTGGTGAAAACGCTGGAATACTTAGAGCTCAGATGGGAGCAGTTGGTATATCAAGTCAAGAAGCTTTCGACTCACAATTAGGTTCAGTAGCGGCATTGGCACAAGCAGGTGGAGTAGCACCAGCAAAAATTCTAAATGATGTAGCGGCAAATAGTGAGTCATTTGCTAAGTTTGCTGGAGAGGGTGGTGAAAATATATTTAAAGCGGCAGTAGCGGCCAGACAACTTGGTATAGATATGGCTACCGTTGATAAAATGGCAGAAAGTCTATTGAGTTTTGAAGAATCAATCAACTCTCAAATGGAAGCAAGTATGTTACTTGGTAGAAGTATTAATACTGATAAAGCAAGGGAAATGGCATTGGCTGGTAATTTAGAAGGAATGCAAAAAGAAATTACCAAACAAATTGGAACAGCAGCCGAGTTTGAAAAATTAAATGTTGTACAAAGACAATCATTAGCTGCAGCATTTGGTATTAGTGTAGATGAGATGGCTAAAATGGTTACTAACCAAGATAAACTAAACAAAATGACTTTTGCACAAAAACAACGACAAGATTTGATAGCAGATGTTATGGAAAAGATTGGAGAAATCTTTACAAGGTTCATGGGTATCTTTAAAGCACTTATACCACTAGCTATTGGTTTACTTTCACCATTTTTGGCAATCGCAGGAGTTTTAGTGGTGATACTTGGGTATTTTTCTGATTTTATACAATGGATGAACAAGGCAAATGTACTTGGTGTAGGATTGGGTGATGTTATTATGTTTGCTGCAGGTGCAGCTTTGTTATTTAGAACAAATCTCTTAGGTGGTGGTTTAATGGCTTCACTTACCAAGATGAAAGATATGATGTTTGCAATGGGTGGAAAACTAAAAGGTCTCGGTGGAATGTTTGGTGGTGGAGGCCCAACTACAAAGAGTGGAAAGCCTGATATGAGATTTAAGGCTAATAAAAAACCAGCTATACCTCAAAGTGGAAAAGGTGGTGGTGGTCCACTTGGTGGAATGTTTGAAAAATTTGACGCAAAGAAAGCACTCGGTGGAGCAGCGGCACTATTGATTATATCAGCCGCCCTATTTGTTACAGCAAAGGCATTACAAGAATTTGCAAAGGTAAGTTGGGGTGATATGGGTAAGGCAGGAGTTGCGTTACTTGGATTAACTCTTACTTTGGCCGCCATCGGAGCGATAATGATGAGTGGTGTTGGAGCACTTGCAATAATTGCAGGAGCAGGAGCTATGTTGATAATGGCATCAGCTTTACTTGTATTGGGAATTGCCATACAACAGATAAGTAAGGGAATGGAATCCTTTGTACCGACAATTCAAGCATTAGCACCTATGTCAATGAGTATATTAAAATTAGCTGGTGCTTTTACTGCATTAGGATATAGTATGGCAGGTATGGCACTTGGAGCACTTGCATTACTACCAGCACTACCCGTATTAATGGCATTAGGGGCAATTGGAGCAGTTGGTACAAATCTCTTAGGTGGTGGAGAAAAAACCGCAGCAAATGGAGAAAGTCCTGTTGAATTAAAACTCATCGAGACAAATGCTAAATTAGACAAATTAATAGAAATAATGGGTGAGGGTGGTATTATAGCAGAAAATCTACATGGAATTAAACGAAATACTGGTGATTTCACCGATTCGATAATGACAGCATAATAGAGAAAAAAATGGCACTAAAAGACTTAGTAACAGATTTAACAAACTTTAAGTATACCGATTATGGGAACGCTGGAAGTAATCAATCCCAAATTTCAGGTAGACACGGAACGATTAATGCTCCAATTGATAATACAGATTTTGATAATGGTGTTGGTAGAGGTGTTGATCCTAATTCAGAACCACAATCGTTTACCGTAAGGGGATATCAAGTTACAGGTAACAAAAGATTTTATATTGGTTTACAAGGAGACTTGATACCAAGAGATGCATCCCTATATGGAACGGGTACTTTTGATGGTATTTCAGGAGTTTTTGATTTCACACAAACAAGAGATAGATTAAGAGTCGTATATAGTAATTATGGTAATAACGAATTCAGTACAGAGGGTTCTATTCATATTGGTTCACAAGATACAGCTGGAGTCGTTGGTGGTGGATTGAATTATTATGGAAGTTTAGTTCCAATAACACCACGAAATTCAATCTATCGTGATGATAGTGGAAATTACAGAGTTCCACAAGAAGGTAAGAATACAAATCCACCAGGTGGTATTAGTAACATTCCTTTGTTCGATGGTACACAAATAACATTTAATATTCCACAACATACTTCATCTGGACCTACTCAGTTTACAATACAACCATTAAACACTACACCATTAATACCTGATTTACACGGAAGTGATTTTATGACTCAACCATCTTATACGAGTCAGATTGATACAAATACCGTTACTCATAATGTATCTATGATTAATTTAAGTGGCCCAACATCCCAGCCATATCAGACACAATTAAATACAATACCAGTTGCAGATGGAGCACATGGTAGTGATTTTTCAACCACACCAATAGAATCATTTAGTAGTAGATTTGCTACACAAGACGGATTATTGATGGACACGGTTCATGATTCAGGATTTAATCGTGATGGAATGTATATTGTAGGTCAGAGTGAACCATCTACACCAGAATTTAAAGTATTTAGTAGAACCGATACATCACTCAAAAGGATTAGTTTAGATTCACCTAATTTTGATTCTGATGGAAATAAATTTTTTACATTTGCCGATAGGATACCTTATAATATTCCAGCAAGAGACGATAGTACAGTTGGTTTTGACCAACCATTTATTTTAAGACCGATTGGAAACACTTGGGGATTTGATAGACCAAATGGTGAGGGATTCTTTTCAAAAGTTGGTGGATTTTTAAATGAGATAGATTCTGCAGTAGGTGATATCACAAGAGGAGCACCAGGATTTACAGGATTGATTTCGAGAACATTACACGATGCAGTAAGACTTGGTAAATTTGCACTTACAACAAAAGGTATATTTTTTGTAGCAAAACAATACGGATTACAATTATTAAATCCAAGACCTGAAACAAGAGTTTATAATCCATTATCATTATCTTCTATAGCACCAATTGTTCATATGGACAGACATCTCGATGGTGGAACTTATGAAGAAGCAATAGGACCAAGAGGTACAAAATCAATATTAACTGATTACGCTGACGCAGTTCAAGATAGTCCTGCAGGAATATCAGCGATAGAAATCCCTATAGTCACGGCCAAACGAGTAACTTTAGCTCATGTAGCAGCAATGGTACCAGGAGCAGGTGGTAAAGTTTCCTTTGGAGCTCTACCTGAAATTAAATTTAATTTATTAAGAGGAAATATAGATTCACTTGTAAGTAGTTATCCAATTTCGACAAATCCGATAGCGTTTCAAGGTAATACATATAGTAGTGATTCAAGGTACGATGAAGGTTGGACATTTGATGGTGGTACAAGTGGTGGTACATTATCCATATCTGGTAAGAATATAAATAAGGTTAGAACATTTGGTCGTCAAGAGATAATCAGTATAGAATCAGGTATTCGTCAAGAAGAGGCGATAGAATCAATTTTGGGTGGTTGGGATCCACCAATCTTTTCACCAGTTCCTTATGAAAATATTGAGCGTGGTGAAATGGTTCGTTCACCAATTGCCAGACAAAGGGTATTTTGGAATAATGGAAATACCGATATACCAGCAGGAAGTTATGCTATATATGACACTTACGATGATGGTGCGATTGGAAATAGGGGTGGAGTATCGAGAGGACCTAAAGTAATACGACCTGGTATTATGATTGGTAACATCTATACAATCGGAGACCAATATTACAAACATAATGTCAAATATCCACTTAATAATTTTAAAGATTTAACCATTGGTAAATCAGATGGAAAGGTTAGTGAAGTATTGTACGAACAAACCGAACCTATGATTTTCAAAAATACATTTATTGCAAACGATAAAAGAATTTACGCAGATACCTTAAATGGTGAAATAGAACTTGGTGGTAATAGACCAATACGAGGACACACCAATTTATCAAGAATTTATGTTTCAGGTAGATTTCAAGGTGATAGGTATGATAGGTCAAAACCTTATTCTCCACTTGAAATACCAAATGCAATTCAAGATAAACCAGGTGTAGAAAGTACAAGAGAAGATAGACTTAAAAAAGGAACAATCCAACTTGGTGATTTTGCGATATACAACAAAAGATATTTTCATAATAATATACAAGGTGAAGGTCCTGTTGTACCAATTGGTGGTCGTGATACTTTAAATACAAATGGATATGTTCTCAATACAGATCCAACATTAGTTCGTTTAAAGAGGGATGGTAAATGGTCATCTGATTTATATGGTACAGACATAAGATATGGTTCTCTTTTAGGTGGAATAGAAGTAGCAGAAACCGAACCTAAAGATTATGCAAAAACAAAATTAACCATAGATGAAAATGGAGAACCACAACTTACATTTAGTTTACCTTATAATAATTTAGATTCAGAAGCTTCAAAGAATCGTTCTTTAGCATTTAATCTACAAACTCGAACAGGAAATATTAGAGATAAAAAAGTAAAACTTTCTGATTACAAAGATTTTACTTGGTCTACTACTAATCTTATAAATGTTACAGGTGAAGGTGTAAAATTTGTTGGAAATAAATACGGGCCACAAGGTTCTAAACGATATGGTAATATTCCGTATTCAAACAATAAACCATATCATAAATCAGCTGGAACTTGGGGTAAGATACCAGGTACGGGTGAAGGAGAAGAGGGAGTATATGATTGGAGTGATTTGGATGTTGGAGATTCCGTTGGTGGTCTCACGATGGTTCATAAAGAAGAACAGGCTGAGAAGAGAAATGTAAGGGATAATCCTGTAGTAGAAGGTCCACAAGGTGGTTCGATTTTCCCAAAAAATATACCAATAAAGAGACCAGCAGATAGCAGTAGGTTTGAGAATTTAGAACTTCCGATGGAAGGAAGGGAACAGGAAATTCCAACCGTAGTCAAAACAAAGGTAGTTCAAGATGATAACGCACCCACAGGTATAGAACCAAATCCAGATGTATCTTTAGGAGATAAACCTTCAGCAGTTAGTGTACCAGCAACTTCGGTTTCACCTGATAAGAAAAGTGCAAAACAAAGTGTACCTGACCAACCAGCTGGAAATAAAGAGGCACTTAAAAGATATAAAACATTGAGTTATGGAGATTTAGGAGAAGGTAGTCCAAAACGATATAATCAAGAATGGTTGAGTGGTGGAGAACATCAAGATGACTTGGATAGTACTGAATCTCAACGCCGTAAAGAATTATTTGATAAGATAAAGCAAGAAAGAAACGATGAAAATAAATTAGTTTACAGATTGGGTAATCCTGGTACACCTGGTGTAACTGCAGTATATGATGATACATTAATGGGTAAGATTAAACCAGGAGCTATCGATGGTAGTGGTAAAGTTACAAGTTATAATGGTGATATGACCGATAAGGTTAATATGACACCATATGGTGATGATAATAATGATGATTTTATAAAATTCAAATTTTATGATGTAGTTAATAAAAAACATCTTATTTTTAGAGCAACATTAAATGGTATTAGTGAAACACTTTCACCTGAGTGGTCATCGGAAAGATATATTGGTAGACCTGATAATGTTCATGTTTATCAAGGAGTTGATAGGTCATTAAGTTTTAATTTTATAGTTGCTCCGACTACAAGACAAGAATTACCGATATTATGGGAAAAATTAAATTATCTTGTAGGTATGACCTATCCTACTTGGAGTCCACAATCAACTGGTGGTAGGAGAATGGAATCACCATTTATGACTTTGACAATTGGTGATATGTATGTTAATACACCAGGTTATTTAGGTGGTTTGGGTGTAGAAATAGATGATAACTCGACATGGGAAATAACAGATGGTATGCAGTTACCAAAAGTTGTAAATGTAAGTTGTGAATTCACACATATTGGACAACATGCATTAGCATCACAAGGAAAACATTATGATTTATCTTGGTTAAAAGAATACAATCCAAATACTGAAAATTGGAAATATGATGACCAACCAAGACCCGATGCTTGGAAAGATTTTTATAGTAAAATAGGTTCACCAGCTCAAACGGATTAGGAATAAAAAATGAGTAGATATGAATTTACAGGAATAAAAGTGGATAAGGATACTGGTAATCGAGTGCTCAAACCAACACTTTATCCTGAAATAAAAGTAGAGGATGGTGACCAATTTATTTATCCAATAGATGGTGATAGATTTGAAACCTTGGCATTTAGATATTATGGTGATACATCACTTTGGTGGGTTATAGCTAGGGCTAATGATGTACGAGATGGTTCATACTCACTTCAACCAGATGAAAAAATTAGAATACCAAGTAATATACCACAAATAATAAGTGATTTACGAGCATTAAATGAAGATGTATAACGGTTATGATAAATTTAGCCCCTATTCATAAAAAAATAAGAGAAACTTTACACAAAAAAAGTGAAGCGGTAGCTAGAACTTATGAAGGAGATGTGCTAGACCCGAAAAGTGGAGTAGAGGAAACATATTCACGAACAGTTTGGGTAAGAATGTATTCTCCAGTTGATTCAACATTAGATAAAAGTGGTAATCCACGAAAAGGTGGTATGGACACCACTATGATGATGGGTGGTGAAGTCAACAATGACACAAAGAATCCTTTTTTTGGATTTGATGAATTATATTTTCAAGGTGAAGATGGTGGTGGAGTTCTTGCCCCAACTACGGAAGATGGTGTTAAAACTCGTAGACCAATACCTGGTGTAAAAGATATTAGTGTATCTTACAAAGGTGGATTATCAGCAATTAGAGAAGCAACAATAAATTGGACTTGTTGGAGTTTTGAAGATTTAGAAAGATTTACACCACACTTTATGTCACACGGAAAGGGAGTATTATTAGAGTGGGGATGGGATACACCGAGAGTAAAACAATTTCAAAAATTCTCACAAGAAGAAATGGAGAATGGAACAGCCTATTCTAAGTTACAAGATACCATACTCGATTTGGGTGGTGATTATGATGGAATGGCAGGTATTATTTCTAATTGGCAGTGGTCTTTAAGAGATGATGGTGGATTTGATTGTACAACTACTATAGTTTCACGAGGTGTTAATGTAATTAGTGCAGATATATCTGGTACTGGTTTACCTGGTCAAGGAGAAAAACAACCACTACCGACAATGAAAGAATTTTCAGCAGCTTTAAAAGAAGTTTTATACAATATGTCTACCGAAGGTGGTTTTTGGGTATTTGATTCAGAAGAAAATAGAAAACCATCAAAGGCTGATGTACAAGATTGGTCAACAAATTCAGGTACACAACCACCTGGTGTATTAGTACTTATACACGATAATTGGTTTAGTACCGTAAGAGCAGGTCCTTATGTAACTTGGGGATTTTTTGAAGATAATATATTGAGTAAGTTTGTGGGTAGAGTTGATGAAACTGGTAAAACAATTAATTCTTTTAGAAGTATATCACCATTATTCAATCAAGAGGCTGGTAATAAAGAAAAACCATTTCTAACTAATAATGGAACACCAACCGACAAGGTATATGAAGCAGCTTTTCAATCAACAGTAATAAGAAATCACAATTATCTTTACACACCTTATATGAAAAGGTGGATTTTACCTGGTCAAACACCAGCAACTAATATAGCAAGAGATGCATGGGATTTAAGTGATAATGATGAGAATTTTATTAAAAATCTTGCAACCTATGTACAAGATAACGATTATTATAGACGATTTGCTATAAATGAAAATAATTGGGGTGATGGTGGATTTATAAGAAATATATTGATATCATATGAATTAATCACTACAGCTTTCGAAGATGCAGATACATTACGAGAAGGAATGCAAATTTTATTTGATGAGATTAATAAAGATGTGGATAATTTTTGGAATTTTCAAGTAACACTTGATCCTTTTATAGATGGTAATGTTAAAGTCATAGATGTCAATTCATCACCTGAAAATGCAGAAACTTTACTTGCAGACAGAGAGGGTAAGGAAAATCCTGAAAGTAAAATATTCACTTTTCCATCTTGGGGAGAAAAGAGTATAGTTAAAAGTCAAACTCTGAGTTCAAGAGTACCAAGTTCTATGGCAGTATCAGCTATGTACGCAGGAACTGCAAAGGAAGGTGAAGAATCGGATAATGCACCAGTTGAAGCACAAGCTGTATCGGCAGTAACCGATAGTGGTGGTAAGGATAAATCTCAACCTGCAGTAAGTATGGCAAATCGACTTGGTGGTGATGGTAGAACGGCATTTGGAAGTAAGAATCCATATGGTAATGATGAAAATGGTATTGTTTTAAAAAGTGATAATAATGATAAAACCACGATACCATCAGAACAGAACTTTGGGACAGATAGAGGTGTCCCTTTTGAAGATATCACATTAGAAGATATTATAAAATGGTACGAAGAAAAAGATGATGATAAAAAAACAGAAGAGGATAAAAAAAGAGAAGAAGCGGCAAAAGAAAAAAATGCTGAAATACAAGCAAGTAGTGAAGAGGCAATAAATAGATTTAAACAGGCATCAAGTGACAAAGGAATGGCAAAGGAAACTAAAACTATTGTACTTACTAAGTCAAGACCTTGGTATAAGGGTGGTGAAGATAATGAAAACTTTAGTCTGTACAACCAAGAAGGTGAACTTTGGAACGAACCACCGTTTAATGTATTATTCAGAAGGACAATGTTAGATTTCATTCATGGAAAATTAAAAGAACCATATGTGACCGAAGAAGAAAGATTAGAGTCTATGAAAGATCCGATAATTCCATTTGATTTACAAATAACAATAGATGGAACTGGTGGACTTATACCAGGTAATGCTTTTCATGTTGATTATATAACTGATAAATATAAAAAGTATGTTGTTTTTCAGGCACTCGACATTTCACATACCGTAAGTTCAGCTGGATGGAGTATGGATATAAAAGGTCAACCAAGAGTTGCTATGAATAAACTTGCAAGAGATAAGAGGATTTCATAATGGCAAAAAAAGATATAATAAGAACATTATCTAAAAAATTATTTGGAGGTAAATTCAAAAATTTTCGTATACCTGATAAGACCAAACAAACAATTCTCAATAAGAGATTTGAAACTATTTATGACTTAGATAAAGTTATTTCAGAAGAACATACAGAGAGAGTTATTAATAATGCTGGTGTGGTTGAGAGATATGGTGATTTCAAATATAGAGATGGTGGTGTAGTTCCAGTTGGTGAACCTTATCATATTCATTATTCAAGAATAGGAAAATCAGAAATTTATATGACTGGTAAATCCCATAATGAAACTTCTTTGGTAATTGATAGAGTTAGAGGTGCAACAACATTTGGTCAATATACAAATCTTAAACCTGATGTAAAACCATTATCTTATCTAAATGAACATATTTTTAAAATAACAAATAAACAAAGAAAGATTGGTTTGGCTAGAAGATATTTTGCCAAAGAGATTAATCAAAATCCATTCGTGTTTGAAATAAAAAAATCAGACTTTTACAAACCAACATCTACATATAACAAAGTAGAATTGAAATGGACACTAAGTTTGGATAGAGAATTGATGGAAAAAAAGAATATAGAACAAATAAATATGGCAATTTCAAAAGGATTTGATTCTTTAGAATTTTCATTAAATCCAATAGAGGGATATCTTGGAGATGAAGTTGTGACGAAAGAGGATGTTGTTGAACGACTCGATAAATTGTCGTCAGTTGAAATAAAGGATTCATCCAAGAAGAAAATTCGAAAAAAGAAAAGAAAAATAAAGAAGTCAGCAAATACACCAGCTACCACGACAACAACTCAAACTGCACCACCATCTGGTGGTGGAAGTGGTGGCGGAGCATATTAATTTTAATTTTAGAAAAATAAATTGATATATATTAAAAAGGTTATAGTATGATAATATGGTTTACAGGTCAACCAGGTTCAGGAAAGACAACATTATGTGAAGCATTAAAAAAACACTGGTGGTTTTTGAAAGATAAGTGTGTTCATATTGATGGTGATGACATCCGAAACATATTCCAAAATAAAAATTATAATTTCGATGGTAGAGTAAATAATATTAAAACAGCTCAAAATATTGCAACATTTTTACACAATAAAGGTTATAGAGTTTTAGTTTCATTAGTTTCACCATATAAAAAATTAAGAGAAGAATTAAGAGGTAGAGACATTTATCAAGTTTATTGTCATACAACAGAGATTCGTGGTAGGGAACATTTTTTTGTAGATAATTATGAACCACCAACCGAAAATTTTATAGATATGGA
>MDSZ01224864.1_pt1 | contig 13433 bp, 5 predicted proteins | sample 811201 | NCBI WGS metagenome assembly MDSZ01 (sample SAMN05326647, study PRJNA326480) | marine metagenome | isolation source: seawater | place: Indian Ocean: North | collected 2010
ATACCTGTAAGATTCTCTTCTATAAAGGAAGTGGGGATATAGATGTTACTTTTACTGATGTATTACAAACAGTTAAAGTTGGTGATAATTTGACTATTCAAGGAGATTCTACTTTATGTGCTAATTCAGTAGATGAAGATAAGAGATTAGTAACTTCTATTTTAGCATCGGATTCTGTAACTACTAATCCTTATGATGGCGCAGGTATTAATGATTCTGCTTCGTGTAAGAGATCTGTTACATGGTGTAAGCAAAAAGTTGATAAAATTATTAATGGAAAGATTGTAGGTAAGAGTAGAGAAATAAATGAAGCATGGTTATTCCCTACTACTAATTTAACCCAATCTGTAGGTGTAGGTTCTACTGTTGCTTATGTGACTACTATTAAACCATTCTTTGATTCTGTTCAGGAAAATCAAACTACGACGAATACATATAAAATTGCGTTAGTATCGCAAGATAGTGTTGTAGCAGCATCTGCTACTGCAGTTGTCTCAGCAGCGGGAACTATTTCATCTATAGTAATTGGGGCTGGTGGAACTGGATATGTATCTGCACCAACGGTAACTATTGCGACTCCTGTAGGGTTGGGAACTACGGCTCGGGCGGAAGCGACATCTACACTTACGGGTGATGCAGTTTCTGCTATTACTGTTACTACTCCTGGAGTCGGATATACATCTGCTACTCCTCCGGAAGTTTTAATAGAGATTCCTAAAACAATTCGTGAAGTTAATGATGCCAGTGCTTATAGTGGAGATTTTGGAGAAATTGTGGGAATTACCACTACCAGTGTAGGTGTCGCATCTACGGGTGTTGTTTTTGACTTCCACATTCCTAATGATTCAGTATTGAGAAATACTTCTTATGTTTCTGCTGCTACCACTATTAGTAATATTGCAGTTGGAGATTATTTCATTGTTGAAGGTAGTAATATTGGTAATGGAGTAACTTCTCTTTATCAAGGAGGATCAGTTCTTGGAATAGGAACTACTTTCTTGGATAATGTTTATGAAGTCGCAGCGGTATCCGTAGCAACTACTGCTATTCCTGGATTTGCCGTCACTTATGTGGCAAGAGTAACTGCTAGTCTGTCCGATTATAATGGATTGACGGGTATGGGATATAGTTCCTTCTTTGGAGATTTCTCTTGGGGTAAGGTTACTTTGGGGGGAAGAGGTAGTTCACCATCTGCCTTTAATGCCTATACACAAAATGGTATTGTTGGACTTACAACATCTAGTGTGGTGAATAGAGTCGAACCTTTGAAGTATGTTGGATATCTTACCACATAATACTTGATAAATAAAGAATAAAGTAACAAATACTAGTAATGGCTGCCATTATAACTGATCAACTTCGTATATTAAATGCTAAAGACTTTGTTGCTAGTGTTGCATCTACTAGCAACTCGTATTATGCATGGGTTGGTCTACCTAATGCAACCGAAGTTGATTCTTCTTGGAATTCCACTCCTCCGGATCCGAGAGATAATTTTAATCAAGAGAATAATTATTGGGACACAATGATTGCTCTCAAAAAGATTAATGCTGCTGATTGTCAGCAGGTAGTTTCAAAAACTACTTGGACATCAGGTGTAACTTATGATATGTATAGAAATGATATCAGTGCAGAGAATCCTTCCAAACCATCTAATGCAATTAGTTTATATGATGCCAATTATTTTATTTTAAATTCTGATTATAGAGTTTATATTTGCTTGCAGAATGGAACAAATCCTGAAAATCCTTCGGGAAGAGCATCGTTAGATGAACCTACCTTTACAGATTTAGAACCTAGAGAAGCTGGGACAAGTGGAGATGGGTATATTTGGAAATATCTCTATACTATTAAACCCAGTGATATTGTTAAATTTGATAGTACAAATTTTATGCCTGTTCCTAAGGATTGGGCAACCAATACTACAGATGCAAGTGTGAGAAATAATGCAGCAACTAGTGGGGAATTGAAGATTGTTACTATTACGAATAGAGGAGTTGGTTTAGGAACTGCAAATACTACGTATACTAAAGTTCCAATTAAAGGAGATGGAACCGGCGCAGAAGCTACTGTTGCTATTAATAACAATTCGAAAGTAGAATCTGTAACTATTTCTTCTGGTGGTTCGGGGTATACATTTGGTACTGTAGATTTAGAAGCAGGAAATGTTCCTACAGGAACTACTGCACCTGTTTTTAATGTCATTATACCACCCGAAGGTGGACATGGAGCAGATATTTATCGCGAATTAGGAGCTCGAAATGCTCTTCTTTATTCTCGAATTGAAAATGATAGTGAAAATCCTGATTTTATTACTGGCAATGAAATTGCTCGCATAGGAATTGTTCAAAATCCATCGGCTTATGATTCTACTGCTAATCTAGAATTAGATAAAGCGAGTGCTTTATATGCACTCAAACTTACTGGAGTAGGATATAGTTCTGCTACCTTTGATGCTGATGCATTTGTTACACAAACTGTAGGGTTAGGTTCTACAGCAGTTGGAAGAGTTATCTCTTATGATTCCACTACAGGGGTTTTAAAGTATTGGCAGGATAGAACTACTGCTGGATTTAATACGGATGGTACTCAAAATACAGATCCTCAGTATGGATTCCACCTGAATCGTTTTACTGCTTCTCCTACAAGTGATGGATCATTTAATATTATTGGTGGTTCTACTACTCTGGCTATTCAAACATCCTTTACTGGCCTCTCAACCGTAATAAATAGTAGGACTTATTATCTTGGCCAGTCGTTCACTGAAGGTGTAGCCCAACCAGAAGTTAAAAAATATTCTGGTAATATCATTTATGTTGATAATAGACCGTCGATCACTAGATCTACTAGTCAAAAAGAAGATATTAAAGTCATTCTGCAGTTCTAAAGAATTATGTCTCAGGAAACTAATCTAAACGTCGCTCCATATTTTGACGACTTTGATGCAGAAAACGACTATTATAAGGTATTATTTAAACCTGGATATCCCGTTCAGGCTAGAGAATTAACCAATCTCCAGTCTATTCTGCAAAATCAAATTGAAAAGTTTGGCCAGCACTTTTTTAAAGAAGGTGCTAAAGTCATTCCAGGTAATACTTCATATAGTACGTCTTATTATGCTGTACAGATAGATAATGCATTTTTGGGACTTCAAGTATCGGATTATATTGATCAAGTTGTTGATATAAAAATTACGGGACAAACTTCTGGAGTGTCAGCAGTTGTAAATAAGGTTATAAATGCTGCAGAATCTGAAAGAGGAAGTACTACTCTTTATGTCAGTTATTTGAGTTCAAATACAAATAATAATACTACTCAACAATTTGCAGATGGAGAAGAATTAACAGCGGACGTAACTATTGCCTCTGCTAATACAGTTATTAATGTAGGAGAACCTTTTGCGATTACGATTCCTACAGGAGCTACCTCCACCGCCTCTGCGTTCTTTATTTCTGAAGGGGTTTATTTTGCTAAAGGGGAATTTCTAAACGTTAATACCGAGACTTTAATTCTTGATCAATATTCGAATAAACCAAACTATAGAATTGGACTCTTTATTAATGAGGAACTTATTAATGCTGATATTGATCCTACTTTAAATGATAATTCTCAAGGATTTAATAATTATTCTGCTCCAGGAGCGGATAGACTTAAAATTACATGCTCTCTTCATAAAAAAGAATTAGATGATTTTAATGATAATAGTTTTGTAGAACTTGCTACTGTAACCAATGGAGTTTTACGTTCTAAAAAGAGAACTACCGATTATAGTATTCTTGCAGACGAATTAGCTAGACGTACATATGCAGAATCTGGTGATTATTATGTTAAGCCTTTTAATCTAGGTGTAAAAGAATCTTTAAACAATGGATTGGGTAATAATGGTGTATTTAATTCAGATCAATTAACTTATGGAGGTTCTACACCTTCGGACGATATGGCTTTATATCAGGTATCTCCTGGTAAAGCATTTGTAAAAGGATACGAAGTAGAAACAATTGCACCCACCTTTTTAGATGTTCCAAAGCCAAGGACTACTAAAACTTTAACCAATCAGCAAATTAATTATAATACAGGAGCAACTCTTAAATTAAATAGAGTTTACTCATCACCAACGATTGGTATTGGTAATACCTTTATTTTAAGTTTAAGAGATTCTAGAGTTGGTTCTTCAGGAACTATCGCTGCAGGTAAAGAAATTGGAGTTGCGAGGGTATATGATTTTAAATTAGAGTCGGGATCTTATAGTTCTGGACTTCCAAATACAAATGAATGGGATATTTCACTTTATGATGTTCAAACTATTAGTGAGATTACGTTAAATGAACCTATTACATTAAGCGTACCTACTTTCATAAAAGGAAAATATAGTGGAGCAACAGCATATTTAAAAGATGCTGTTTCTGCAAGTACTGCATTAACTGTTTATGAACAAACTGGTGATTTTGTAACTACTGAACCTTTTGTCATTAACGGTGTAGATAATCCTAGAATTGCTATTGCTGTAACCTCCTATGGAATGGGAGATGTCAAATCAGTATTTAATAACTATGTGGGAACATCGGTTACTTTTTCTGCTGATGTTATTCAGTCAGATTTAATATCGATTGGTATAGCAACCATTACTGATGGTTCTGGAGGTGGATCGATTAGTACTGTAAGGAGTACTAATCCACTTTTCCCTGGAGAGATAAGGTCTGGAAATTTAGTAAAATATACCAATACCAGTGGAGGTACTGATGATCCTTCATATGCTAAGGTTGTCAGTGTAGGATCTTCTGAAATTACTATAGAAGCTGTTACAACTGTTGCTGCAGTTAACGATGGTTCATTGCCAGGTGCTAATTTAACTGCTAATGACTTTACTGTATTAACTACAGAATTATCAGATTCTTCGGATAATACTCTTTACACCAAACTTCCTAGAAATAATATTTCTAATGTTGATTTAACTAATGCGTCTTTAACGATTAGAAAATCATATACCGTTAATATCGCTGATAATCAACTTTCTTCTACCGTTAGTGCAGGTACCAACGAAACTTTCCTTCCATTTGATGCTGAGAGATATTCGTTGCTTAGAAGTGATGGGAGTACAGAGGTTTTAACATCCGATAAAATTTCATTAACTGGTGGTTCTACATCTCTTCAAATTTATAATTTAGGTTCTGATGATACGGGTGCTACTCTTACTGCAACTCTTACCAAAACTAACCCTACTGCTAAGACTAAAATTAGAAATAGAGTTAATACTGTTTTAATAGATAAATCTTCCTTGGAAGGTTCAGGGATTGGAGCAACTACTCGTAATGATGGATTGACTTATGGCACCTATCCTTATGGAACAAGAGTTCAGGATGATGATATATGTTTAAATTCTCCTGACATCATCGAGGTAATGGGGATTTATGAATCTTCAAATACAAGTGATCCATCTGCACCTACCGTAGTTTTATCTTCTATTACCGGCCCAACCGGAAGAACTTCTGATTTAGTCATTGGGGAGAAATTTAAAGGAGCAACAAGTGGAGCATGTGGATGTGTTGCCGAAAGAGTAACAGATTCTCAAATTTCCTACATTCCTAAAAATGGTATTAATTTTGTAGAGGGAGAAGTTGTATCCTTTGGCGAATCCAATATTCAGGCAACTGTTACAACTTTAGATTCTCCAAGTTATAATGTCTCATTTAATTACACTTTTGGAAGTGGACAGAATGAATCATTCTATGATTTTGGAGTAATTCATAGAAAAACCGATATTAAAGCACCTCTTAGAAAATTAAAGGTATACTTCTCTAATGGATATTATGAATCTTCTGATGATGGAGATATTACCACCGTAGAATCTTATAATAGTTTTGATTATACAACAGAAATTCAAAGGGTCAATGGAATTAGAGATACTGATATTATTGATATCAGACCTAGAGTTTCTAATTATACAGTTGCAGAAGATACTAGATCTCCATTAGAGTTTTATGGAAGAGAATTTAATGCATCTGGAAATTCCGCTGCTAATATTTTAGCATCTAATGAAGGAATTGTCACTGATTTTTCTTTCTATCTTCCTAGAATTGATAGAGTCTTCTTAACGAAGAATGGTAAATTCCAAGTTAAATATGGAACACCTTCAGAAAGACCAGAAAAACCCATTGCGGTAGATGATGCATTAGAAGTAGCCTCCGTTTATCTTCCTGCTTATCTTTATAATGTAGAAAATGCATCTAAGAGTTTCTTAGAGCATAAAAGATACAGGATGGTAGATATTAAACAATTAGAGAATAGAATAAGAACTCTTGAATATTATACTACTTTATCATTATTAGAGACTAATACCGCCAGTCTTTTTATTCCTGATTCTCAAGGATTAAATCGATTTAAGTCGGGATTCTTTGTTGATAATTTCTCTTCATTCCTTGCTCAAGAAAATGCTGTTTTATTTAAAAATAGTATTGATTTAAATCATAAAGAACTTAGACCTTCTCATCATACAGATGCAATTGATCTTATTCAAGGGCCTGTAGAAGGTGTAGGAACTCAGGATTTAGCTACTGCTCAACCTCAAGGAGTTAATATTAGAAAAACTGGTGATGTTATAACTCTTGATTATAGTGAAGAAGTATGGTTAGAGCAACCATTTGGTACGAGAACTGAGAGTGTAACTCCCTTCATGATTGGATTCTGGATTGGGAGTATAGAGTTAACTCCTGCTTCCGATAATTGGGTTGATACTGTAAGATTAGAAGCCAATATTACTCAAACTGAGGGTAATTTTGCTGAAACCCTAGAAAGAGCTACTACCACTTTAAATGTCGATCCTCAGACAGGATTTGCACCTACTATTTGGGGTGCATGGAATAGTAATTGGGTTGGACAAGAAGTTGTTGAAAGTACTGTAGAGAGAGTTGAAACTACTAATGATGGTGGACGCTGGACAAGTGGTGGAGGTGGAAGACAAGATCTTATTGCTACTAATACTACAACAGTTATTCAAGATTTAATTGAAGAGACTATTGAAACTGGTGTTGAAACTAGAACAGGAAATAGAACTATTGTAACAGAACAATGGGATAATATTTCTCAAGGTGAAAGATTGGTTAGTAGGAATCTCATTACCTTTATGAGATCCAGAAATATTCAGTTTGTTGGAAGTAAATTCAAACCCAATACTCAAGTATATGCCTTCTTTGATGGCGTTAATGTAACCGAGTTCTGTCTCCCTAAACTTTTAGAAATTTCTATGATTTCTGGAACTTTCCAAGTGGGTGAGACTGTTAGTGGTGGAACGAGATCAACAGGTAATACACCATTCCAATCAGAGTCGATTACACCCAATATTAGTTTTAGAGTAGCCTCTTCCAATCATAAAGAAGGTACTTATAACGATCCCAGTAAAGTATATACCATAAGTCCTTATGATGGACAAACTATTCCTTCTTCTTATTCATCTACTTCTACTATTTTGAATGTAGATACATTCTCTCTGGCTAATCAAGTTGAAGGTAATTATTATGGATGGGTGAAGAGTGATATGATTTTAGTAGGAGAAACCAGTGGTGCTCAAGCAACTATTTCTAATGTTAGATTAATTAGTGATATTTCTGCAAGAGTAGCAGGTAGTTTCTTCATTCCAGATCCTATTGCACCCACTAATCCCAAGTTTAACACTGGTGATAATGTATTCATATTAACCAATAGTAACATTAATAATAACACAGATGTTACTACAATTGGAATTGAAGGATTTAGTTCTAGTGGAATAGTAGAAACAGTACAAGAAGATATTGTTTCAGTTAGAAATGCAATAATAGAAACTCAGGAAGTAACTGAACAGCAAGATGTTACTAGGACTGTAGGAACTCAAGTTCTTAATAGTGAGACTGTATCTACTGAAACTTCGACTACCACACTTGAAACAAGATGGCCTAATCCCGATCCCCTGGCACAATCTTTTGTAATCGATGATTCAGAAGCAGGTATTTTCGTAACCAAGTGTGATGTTTTCTTTGAGAAAGTAGACAACAGTGATATTCCTGTCACATTCCAATTGAGAACTATGAAGAATGGGTATCCCACTCAAAAAGTTCTTCCTTTCTCTGAAGTTATAATACCTCCTTCGGATATTACTACTTCAACTGATGGATCAGTTGCCCATACCGTAACTTTTAAATCACCTGTTTATTTGGAAGGTGGAGTTGAATACTGTATGGTTCTAAATTCAGTTTCCGGAAAATACAGAGTCTTTATTTCTCAGGTAGGAGAAGAAGATTTAATTACTCAAACATTTATTTCTAATCAACCATATCTAGGTTCTCTCTTTAAGTCCCAAAATGCGTCTACCTGGGAACCCAGTCAGTGGGAAGATTTGAAGTTTACTCTATACAGAGCAGATTTTGTAGGTGCTGGTAATGTTGAATTCTACAATCCTGAACTTTCGAGAGGAAATGGAGAAATTCCTACCTTAATGCCAAATGCTTTGGAATTGACTTCTAGAACTTTAAGAGTTGGTATTGGGTCTACCCTTCAAGATGCGGATTTGGTATTGGGACAGACGGTTTCTCAACTCGGAAGTAATGCTACTGGTAAGTATGCTGGGAATGCAGGTATTGCTACTGGTACTTTAAATATTACTACTATTGGTGTTGGATATACTCCTTCAAGTGGAACTTTACAATATAACGGTGTACCTCTTACTAATATTACGGGTACAGGATTTAATGCTTTAGCGGATATTACCATTAGTAATGGTGTAGCGGTTGCAGCAACCATTTCTTCCTTTAATGCTGCTTCTGGTGGTACAGGATATCAAGTAGGTGATGTCTTAGGGATTGGAACGATTGGTGCTCAAAATTTAGGTACGGGTGCACGATTATCTCTTGTTTCTATTGCTAATACTAATGAAATTATTTTGGATAATGTTCAGGGTGATTTTGTTACGGGTGCGGGTAATACGATTCAATTCGTAAATAATGCCGGACTTACTACGGATTTGAATGCTGCCTCTGGTGGTAATGTTCTTCCAACTTCACTGAATGTAACGAGTGAGGGAATGAATATCCTGGTTAATCATAAGAATCATGGAATGTATTTCAGTCGGAATTATGTGACTCTTTCTAAGATACAGAGTGATATTAATCCCGTATTACTTACTGCTTCATATGATTCAACCTCTACTGCACCTCTCTCGGTTGATAGTGTTTCGGATTTTGGAACCTTTGAGAACGTTGGTATTGGAACAACTAATGTTGGATATCTCTTGATTGATGACGAGATTATTTCTTATACTGCCACAGATACCAATTCTATAGAAGGAACTATTACTAGAAATGTGGATTCCACAACAGGTAAGAATTATCCGGCAGGAACTAAGGTATACAAATATGAACTCGGTGGAGTATCTCTAAGAAGAATTAATAAGACTCATAATCTAGAAAACGTAACAGCTTCCGATCCATATACTTTTGATTCTTATAAAGTGAAATTGGATATGGGTTCTAGTGGAGTTGGAAGATCCACTGCAGAAAGTTTCCCAATACTTTATATGGGAGAAACTAAGTCTGCTGGGGGTTATAATATTAGAGCCACTCAAAATATGCCTTTTGAACTTGTTACTCCGATGGTTCAAAATCTTACTGTTCAGGGAACGACTCTCAGTGGAGAATTAAGAACTGTTACTGCTGCAAGTATTAGTGGATCAGAGACGGCATGGTTAGATCAAGGATTTGAATCCGTTGCTTTAAATAAGACTAATTATCTTACTACTCCTCGGACAGTTGCATCTACTATTAATGCTACGAATTACTTAAGCACATTACCTGGGAATAAATCTCTCAATCTTAAGGTTAATTTGGATACTATTGATAGTAAGGTATCTCCTGTTATTGATACTACTAGAATAAGTGCTATTCTTACTTCTAATAGGGTTAATGATGTGGTAACAAACTTTGCTACTGATAGTAGAGTCAATAACATCTATGAAGATCCAACTGCTTTCCAATACTTATCTAAAGCAATTAGATTGGAGAATCCTGCTACAGGATTAAAGATTATCGTTGATGCCTATACTAATCTATACTCTACAGTTAGAGCATTTTATGCCACTGGTGATTCTGAGAATTTCGAACCAATTTATGTACCTTTCCCAGGATATAATAACCTTAATGACATAGGAGAAATAATCGATCCTGCTAATAATGATGGACTTTCAGATAAGTATATTTCACCATCATCTACTGCTGGATTCTTATCTAATGAGGTTCGTTTTAATCAACATGAATTTACAATTGATGAACTTTCTTCCTTTAGAGCATATCGAATTAAGATTGTCATGACTTCTACCAATCAGGCATATGTGCCTCGTATTAGAGATTTGAGGGTTATTGCTCTTGCTTAAAGTAAAAGGACATAACAATCTTTATAGAGATCCTGAGACAAATTCGATTGTCAATAAGGACGTTTTTGAATACGAACAGTATCTTTCCACTCGTCAGATGAAAAACAAAGAATCTGAAAAAGTAGTAACTATGGAAGAAGATCTTGCTAATTTGAAAAGTGAAATTAGTGAAATCAAAACCCTACTCAAGGAGTTAGTTACCAATGGCTAATCAAACTATTACATTTGATCCTGAGTCTGGGGTTGCATATGGTGCTAATTTAACCATTAATGGAGGAGCAAATTTTAAGAGCACTTTTGAAGTAAAACGTCCTAATGGAACCGCTTTTAATTTTACTGGTTATAATGGTTCATCCCAAATGGTAAAAAGTGCTGCCATCGGTTCAACAGTATTTCCAGCAGCGACTTTTACAGTAGGATTTACGAGTGCAGTGGATGGATTATTTTATCTCTCTTTAGGTTCTACAGCTACCTCAGCATTATCCGGTGGAAGATATGTTTATAATGTTTTATTTAATTCAGAATCTACTTCTAACACTACAGGAGTTTTAGAAACGGCTATTTCAGTAGGAAATACAGCAGGTATTGGCGCTACTGTTTTTACAATATTAAGCACAAGTAATGTTGCTGTAGGAGATTCTGTTTCTATAGGATCTACTGGAGAATTGGTAAATGTACCCGTAGTTACTATTCCCTCTAGTACATCGGTAGAAGTGGGAGCCGCCTTTACTGTAGGATCTACGGTTCTTCCAGGTACCGCTGTTACCTTTAGTAGAGTGAGTACATCCTCTACAATTTATGCTATTGCGGATGGTAATATAGAAGTTAAACCAGGAATATCTTCTGCTCCCTAAATAATTTCACAGGAATAGTATTAAATAAATGGCTCAGCCTTCTTCTCGATCCGAATTTAAGGAGTACTGTTTAAGGAAATTAGGCGCTCCTGTACTGGAAATTAATCTAGCAACAGAACAATGTGAAGACATCATTGATGATGGTCTACAATATTTCTATGAAAGACACTTTGATGGGGTAATGCAAACCTTCATGAAGTATAAGATTACTCAAGATGATATTGATAGAGGAAAGGGACCGGGACAAGCGGGTGTAACTGGTATAACAACTCAAACCGCATCTTCAGATATTGACGGTGTAACCAAGACTTTTTCATTTGAAGAAAATAGTAATTATCTAGAAATTCCTCCTTCTATTATTGGAGTCAATAAAATTTTTAGATTCAATGGTACTCAAACTGTTACTAATAATATGTTTAGTATTAAGTATCAGTTATTTTTGAATGACATTTATTATTGGGGTTCTACTGAACTTTTGTCATATGCAATGACAAGAACCTATATGTCTGATTTAGATTTTCTTTTAACAACCCATAAATCTATAAGATTCAATCAAAGACAGGATAGACTTTATATTGATATTGATTGGGAAGAAATGACGAAAGGGGATTGGATTATTGTTGATTGCTATAGAACTGTTGATGCTACGGATTATACAAGAGTATGGAATGATTCTTTCCTTAAGTTATATTGTACCGCACTGATGAAAAAGCAGTGGGGACAAAATTTAATGAAATTTCAAGGAGTTAAATTACCAGGTGGAGTGGAGTTAAATGGAAGACAAATTTATGATGATGCTGAAAGAGATCTAGATATTATTCGCGAAAGAATGTCTAGTACATATGAATTACCACCCCTCGACATGATAGCGTAATATGACATTAAATCCGTACTTTCTACAGGGTTCTACTGGAGAACAAAGTCTTGTTCAAGATTTAATCAATGAACAACTGAAGATGTATGGTGTCGAGATATATTATATTCCTCGCCGTTATATGACTACTAATACTATCATTAGAGAAGTAGTAGAGTCTGAATTTACCAATTCTTATCCAATTGAAGCATATATAGAAAATTTTGAAGGATATGGGGATAATCCCGTTTTTCTATCTAAATTTGGAGTACAGGCTACTAACGAATTAACAGTTACATTATCTAGAGAAAGATTTGAGAATTATATTAGTCCCTTGATGAAGAATGTTCCTAATGTAGAATTATCTACTAGGCCTAAAGAAGGAGATCTAGTTTATTTTCCATTAGGAGATAGGTTATTTGAAATTAAATTCGTTGAGCATGAAAAACCATTTTATCAATTAAAGAAGAATTATGTATATACTTTAAGATGTGAACTCTTCCGTCCTGAAGATGAAGTCATCGATACTGGTATTGAAGCGATTGATGATACTACGGAAGTAGATTTCAACTTGATGACTCTTACTGTTGTCACGGCAGGAACTCAGGCATCTGCATATACAGAAATAGTAGATGGTGCTATTGGGATTGTTACTATAACAAGCAGAGGAGAGGGATATGTAAATGGTCCAACAGTAGCTATTTCTTCTGCACCTAGTTCAGGGATAACAGCGGTTGGAATTGCAACTTTACTGGGTGGATTGGTGGATTGTGATGGATTAGCTATTGGAGAGAAAGTTCAAGGAGTTGAATTAGTTAATCCTGGTGCTGGATATACTGTTGCGCCTGGTATTGTGTTTATTGATCCTGCAGAGAAAGGTGTGGGTGCTGCAGCAACTACACTACTTGCTGACGGTGCGGTTGGTGTTGTGACAATTAGTGATGGTGGTACTGGGTATACCACAGCTCCAGCAGTTACATTCACAGGAGCTCCTGGTATCGGTACTACTGCAGTAGGTAAGGCTTATCTAAACTCGATAGGAGTTGTTACTTCTATTACACTCACTAATGCAGGTGCTGGATATACTGTTGTTCCTACTATAACTATTGAAGCCCCTTATGGAGGTGGTTCTGGTAACTTTATAGTTAATGAGTACCTCACAGGTTCTATAGGATTAACAAGTGCGAGAGTTATGTCATGGGATTATACTACGGGAGAGATTAATATAGCCAATTGGAGTGGTGCATTTACTGTTGGCGAGTTATTAACAGGAGCAGAGAGTGGAGCAGTTTATCAACTTAAAGCAATTCAAACGGACAATACTGTTAGCGCA
>MDSZ01132715.1_pt1 | contig 13432 bp, 10 predicted proteins | sample 811201 | NCBI WGS metagenome assembly MDSZ01 (sample SAMN05326647, study PRJNA326480) | marine metagenome | isolation source: seawater | place: Indian Ocean: North | collected 2010
CAGCGGCGAGTAAAACTCGACGCGCGCGCATCGAGAGAATACCGGCCACGCGCGGATCCACTCACCGTCGTCGTCGTCGTCGTCGTTCGAACACACCAAAAAAGGTGGTTTTCTTTTGCCTCCTATTATACAAAATGCTCAAAGAGTCCTTCTTCTCGAAAGCGCACTTTGTCCCGACCGTGTGCGCGAAAACTGCGTCCATTTTCACCCGTTCGCACACCGCTGTCTCCCCGTAGACCCACTCCCCGACGTTGGCGACTTTCGCGCAGACCTCCCGTCTCTCTTTCGTCCCTCGGGAAGGGAGGGTGTCGAGGAGTGTCGTCGCGTCGATCGATGACGATGCCGTTCGTTCGTCGTTGAAGTCGTCGTTCGTGGAAGAAGAAGAAGAGAGCGAAAGGACGACGACGACGGTCGCGAGGAGGAAAAAGACGAGTTTCAATCCGCCGACCTCGCCGCTCAAAGTCGTCGTCGCGTTGTTCGAGGGAGAGGAGAGCATCTATTATCAGTCTTCTCGGACCAAAGGCGGCATTTTCTTTGAGGTGAAAAAATGCCAAGCGAAAAATGCCTCACAAATATATCTAAGAAAGACTTCCACGCGAAAGTCTCATGAAACGAGACGACAAAGCGGATCTTCATCTTCTTCTTCCACTTCCTCCTCCTCGCAGTGGAAGGTAGAAAAGGATTGTGTCGTCATGTTGGTGGATTTTCTCAAAGCGCGCAGGTACAAACACACGTCTTCTCTCTCTCTCTCTCTCTCTCTCTCTCGCATATATATATCCAATTTTCCAATTCGATTTTCGACGCGATATATATATATATATGAGTATTCACCACTAAAACGCGCACCACGTTGTGGTGTTGTTTCGAACGACGTAAACGACAGGACATTCCGCGAGTTCCTCTGGCTCTCGAAGCGGTGCTCGGCAACGCCCGCGGACCACGCAGCCGCGACGGAAGACGCGAAACGAACGCTGAGACACATCCTCCTTCTCCCCGTTGACGACGACACAAAAACACAAGAGGGATCGAAAGACACCACATTAGAAGGGTTTAATAAGGACTCGAGTAGTAGTGTAAGGACTCAAAAAGCGAGACAGTTTCTTCTCTCTAAAATCGGCGCGTTGAAGATGCGCGCGGCGAGCGGCGTCCTGAGAGACCTTCGATCATCGAGAGCGAAAAGAAGAAAGAAGACGAGGAATAACGATGATTCAGACGACGACGAAAAAGACGACGAGAATGATGATGATAACGATGGGAGCGTCTCGACGACGTTCGTGCTTCGAGATGGAGCGTTAGTCGCGAAAGACGACGTCGACGACGTCGCGACGAAAGGACGGCGCGTCGCCGACGGGCGGCTTTCGAACGAAGAGGCGTGGACGTACCATACCCGCTTGATGAAGCGACAGTACTACGGGAAGACGCCGCCGCGTTCGAGCGAACCGTTTTAGAGCGTAGCAGCAACTTTTGATGACAACGATGGTAGATATATCGTACCGCGCTTCGCGGTCTGAGGACGGCGCTCGCGGAGCGACGGGAGAACGTTTTCTTCTCGAAGGACGGACAAAATCTCTTTCGCGCGAGCGAAAAGAGACCGTCCGATGTGCACACGTGCGAATGTCTTATCTTTTCGCGCGAATTCTGCGTCACCACTCGTCGTGCGCTACGATCTCGAACGCCGCCGCCATTTTGTTTTCTTCTTCGATTTTTCGGGTAATCAATCAATTCGCTTCACAATTTCCCCCGCGTTTTATTGGACTTTTTACACACATCGATGCCGAAGAAGCCTTCGTCGTCGTCGTCTCCGTCCTCGTCCTCCGTTGTTTCGGCGCCGCGGCGACACAAGCGGAAGAAGGCGCACCACCAGAAGCCGCCGTTTATGCTTCGTCTGCTCCTGTTCCTCTCCCGCGCGGGCGTGAACATCAACCGTCCTCCGCCTCTCAAGAAGCTCCTCGCGGGAATCGTCGGGTGTCTTTTCCTCGTCGTCGTCGCCCTCGTCCGTCCGTCGTTGCGCGCCTCGACGCGTCTGAACGGGGAAAAGAACGCGGTTCGATGCGCGAGAACGTTCCCGGACGTCGCCAGCCACCAGCTGCTGACGAACGATCCGACGACGAAATCGGGGGGATTCGAGGCGATGGATTACTTGAGAGACAGATACGGCGTGACGAACTACGACATAGGTACGCCTTTTGCGCTTCCTTTTTTGGTCGCTCTCTCTTTTACGCGCGGTCGAAACGTGGTCGTTCGAAACGAATGTGTCGTACGTTTTTTTCCTCTTTTCTTTCGTTTGACCGGCTTTTGTTCGCGGACGACATCGACGCGCGAGACGACGCTGACCGCGAGGACACGCGTACGACGACGACGACGACAGACGCGGTGCGACTGAAAGACGGAACGTTGTTAGCAACGCACCCGCAAAGACTGTTCGATTGGATTCAAAAAGAAGCGAAAGACGTGACGTTGGAAGAAGCGAGAGCGCTGGGTGCGAACGAGCGATCTTTTGCGACGATGGAAGATTTAATCGCACATTTCGCGAAGATGACGGGCACAAGAGGGGCGAAGAAAGGCGCTCGTCGCGCGTTGAGGGAGACGCTGTTGTTGGCGCACGAGCTCGGGAAGAACATCGGCGGGATGGGTAGTAGTAGTAAACGAATTGGTATCGATGGGACGTTCTTCGGGGTGGATTTAAAAGGCGATGCTTTGAACGCAGAGAACGTTGTGTTGGTGAACGAATTCGCGAAGAAAGCGAACGTCGTGGACGCGGTGTCCTATTACGTCACCGATCCGGAAAGTGAAGCGAGCAAAAACATACAGAAAGCGTTGGAGCGTTCGTTTCCGAAGAGTGAAGATAGGATTAAAATGACGTGGGCGTTGAGGGATGTGGACGGCTCTCATTGGAATACGGAGAAGTTAGCCAGAGAGAATCTCGAAAGAATGAACATTCGCGGTTTATTACCAAGCGCAAAATTCGACGAGAAGTGGTATTCGAAAGCGGTAAAAGAGAGCAACGCGTGGGTGGAGAGTTGGGTGGCGGACGATTTAGAGACGGCTTTGGAGTTACGGAAGAAAGGCGTGCATGCGATGATTAGCAACGTGCCAGAGGCCGTGATTGAAGGAATCAAGCAGTTTTGCATGAATGGAGAGAGTCGCGAGTTAGCGGTGAAGGCGTTGGTGAAGATGCGCGGTATGTAGTTAGAGTATTATTAATACATGTACTTGATGTTTTTTCTATTGTTTCTCCTTAAATGTCAACGCGGTAAACGCGAGAGCGACGTTTAGTAAAAACACGGAAATCTGTCCTTTCGCGGCATCTCTCGCTTGGCCCTTCGCTTTCAATCCGAACTCTTCGAGAACATCTTCGCCTCGCTCTGGGCCGATGGACTCTAACTTGCTCGTCGCCCATTTTGTGGCGTCGTATACAATCGAATGTGATTTTTCGCGGTTCTTCTTTTCTGCGCGCAAACGAAGTTGTTTCGACGAATTGGTTTCGACGTCATTCTTATCGAACGTCAAATTTTCAAATTCAGACGCCAAGACGCCTTCGAAAGACCATTTCACGACGGACAAGTTGCTCAACGGTTTCAACGCTTGCGGCACTTCACCGAAAGCACCAGTCGCGTCGCCGAGCATGATTGACAGTACCATCATACAGGGCCCGATGGCCAACGCAGTCTCTGAGGTTGGCGCGATCGCGGAAACAGCCAAACCCAACGCCGCCGAACTCGCCGCGTGTAAAGCTAAAGTTGAAACGAATTCTTTCCTCCCGGCTGGATTCAAACCGACCATCGGTGAAACGATCGAGCCAAACGCAACTGGGAAAAGCATATCGATCGGCGTTTCAACCAACAATTTTGCAAAAAAATACGCGCCCGGATGATAACCACCGACGTTCCTTCGCATTTCGCGTCGCACGACTAAACGTTCGCGTGGAAAGTTATTCAACGTCCGGCACAACGCTAACATGCCGTTGTTGATGCAACTTTGCATCAAAACGCTCACTCGGCGTTTCACCGTCGAAGGGTGCTTGGAGATGCGGAAATTACACGATCCGAACGCGGTTGCTAACCCTACCGAAGCGATGAGTCGAACGCAGTTAACCCACATCTCTCGGCGCGTTTGTTTCCAACTTCGACCGACGAGAAGTTGGAATTGTTTAAACGGCGACGGCGGCGTCGAACCGAACGAGGCAAAATTCCGACCTCCGTTTGCGTCGTAGATTTCAAATTCAGTCGTCGTCGTCGTATTTACAGACGTTTCGGATGCAGTGTTAGTAACTTTTGAGCGTATGCTCGTCGAGACGTGTCTCATGAGCCGTTTCAAAGGCCCACCGCTTTTGTTGGTCGTCTTTGTTGTCGCGGCGGTTTGATTGTTCTTCTCTAGGCGCACTTCCTCCGCGCTCACAGAACGCGAATACATATTCTTCCTTGTTTTCTCGACTTCATTCAAACAATTTTCCTCCTCCTCCTCCTCGTTCTTATCGCGCATTGTATCTCTTTTTATTGGTGTCGTCGAGGCTGTTTTGTACCCATCTGTTTCTTCTTCTTCTTCTTCGTCGCCATCTTTTTCTTCGCTAAATCTACTTGTCTCAATTTCGTTCATCCCCGCCGTCGCGCTTTGCTTACTCACGTACGTCTCCAATGGTTTTGCAAACGTCTTTTCGAAATCTCGAAACGATAAAGGCGCGCCATTTTCCTGCGTGATTGTCGTCTCGGCCCTCGTTAACGTGTGGTCGTGCATCATGTTGTGAAAATCCTGGTACGTCATTAGACTTCTCTGTTTATGATTTCGCTTTGGGTCAAACATATTTCTCTCCAACGCCGTTTTTTCCTCCAACTCTATCTGTATCGCTTGCCTATCGACGAAAGGTTTCTGCCTTCGCCACTCTCTGCATATATCGTCCACTCTTTCTATCGAATTCTCTCGCGCTTCTACCCCGCAATCGGTCACTATGGACACGAGGTCGATTAAAAACTCCGCCGGGTTGTAATTCGCCGGACACTCATACCCGATGCTCGTAAAATATGGTATGCATTTCGACACCGGCCCGTGATACGCAACTCTCCCTCCATTTGCTAACAACATGACATCGTGCGCTCTCGACCAACTCGCCGAACGAGGTTGGTGCAACGAACACACCACTACCGCGCGTCGTTCAACCGCTAACCCGGCCAATTGAGACACCACGCGATCGGCAGAAAACGCGTCCAAACCCGACGTCGGCTCGTCACACACGACCAGTTGATGTTGTTGTCTTTGTTGTTGCCATTTTCCATCCGCGGAACTGTTATCTCTACTACCACTACTACCACCAAAACTAAACGCCGTCTCGCACGCGATGCTCAACCTTCTCTTCTCGCCCCCGGATATGCCTCTCACTTCCTTCCCTCCCGAATCGCCCCCAACCAGCGTATCCGCGCAACTCAACAACCCGTACCGGCTCAAAACGTTCTCCACGATCATTTCGCACTCTCGTTTACTCGCGCGCGCGTCTCGTAATTGACAGTCTAACATCAACGTCTCTCTCACGGTCAGGTTGCTAAAAAATTTCGGATCCTGTTCTACGTACGACACGTTTTGGTATTTGCTGTTCGATTTGCACACGAGCGAACCGTTTAAGAGCACGTCACCCGTGTACGTCACGTCCGCCTGCGCAAATGTTCGATTCGAAGAAGAGGAGAGAGCGTCAGAGAGAGAGTTTTTAGGAGAAAAGCTCTCCAGTCGTTCGTTCGTTCTTTCGCACGCGCCCAGAAAAAAAACACAGAGCACAACATCTCGCGAACGGGGTTTTGAAAGACGCCTCCTTTCGAGCTGTACAGGTGGGGTGTTCCTCTTTTTCTCCCGTGTCCACCGTCGCGTGCTTTTACCTCGTTCTTTTCGTCCTTTAACCTCCCACTCAAAGCGTTTAAAAACGTCGTCTTCCCCGACCCGGACGGGCCGAGAACGCACAGCAATCGTCCAGGTCGCGCCGCGCCGCTTATTTGATCGAGAATCGTCGTGGTCGTCGTCGTCGACGACGACGCATCATCATCATCATCATCATCGACTTTGGAAGAATAATAATCGGACGACGACGACGTTTGTGTGTTCGCGGTGCTTTTCTTCGCGACGGTCACGCGCACGTCCCACCACTCCAAGGGCGAGGAAAACGGAGCGGGGGGAGGGTGCATCGCGATGATTTCGTGTCGAGCGTTTTGTGGGTAGTACTCGTGTACTTCTCGATGACAACGGCTTTGAGCACGACGACGAAGCGTCGACTTGTGACGGGATGTGTATATATATCAACGAAAAAAAGTATCGGAGAATGTCAAACGCGCGCGCGGGGTGCTTTACTACGTCCTATGGAATTCATTCGCTAGAGCTAGAGTACTGAGCGACCAATGCGCTCGGTGCTGCCACCGGTGCTGCATTGTCTTTCTTCGTTCGATCGCCATCTTCTTCGGATGCTGTCGTCGTCGTCGTCGTCTTCGCCGACGCGACTTTTATTAGACGCGTCGTTTTCTTCTTTACTGCGGACGGATTCTTCTTCTTCTTCTTTCCGTCTTCATCGCTCGTATTATTGTTCCCCATGTCGAAGTCGTCGATAATTTTCCGTCGTCGAATTCTCGCTTCTTCCGCATCTCTCGCTTCTTTTTCCTCCTCGTCTTCGCTGTAAATGTCTTCTAGTTTTTTTTCTCCTCCTTGGTCGTTGGTGCTTTTGTTATATTCTTCTTGTCCTGGTTGTTGTTTCTTCTCCTTCTCTCTCATCTTACTCTCTCTCACCGCCATCTCGTACATCTTCTTCGCTCGCATCTCCTCCTCTAACTCTCTTTTCTCTCGTTCTTTCTCTCCCATCTTCGCGACGCTCGCGACGACGCCGTCCAAATCCATCCTCCCGTGCCTCGCGCTCAACGATTTCATCTCCTCCAAAGCCGCGTTCAGATCCATCTCCCGTTTCGACGCTTTCGTTTTATTCTCTAACTTTTTCATCTCGTCCCCTTCCTCGGCTTCTTTCCGTTCGCGCTCTTTCAACTCGTTCGCGGTCTCCTCGCCTTTCCACGGTTCGTAGTTTCGGGACGCGCCGGATTCAACTGTTTTCGTACGCGCGCCGCGTAAGATTAAAAAGAGATAATACTTTTGGTCAGAACGCGGAACGACATCAAAAAAGCGCGCCGCCGCGCGAACAGAAGAGACGCGACGCGGCACGTCGCGTGCACGCAAACGAACGTTCGACGCTTTTCACGCGTGACGACACATTTTTCCAACAACAGCAAAAAAAAGAGATTTCCCCCCTAAAAAACGTACCTATGTAATCGCTCCTTTCCGGGTCTGTTTTCATCGCGATTTCCCCCGAGCATCTCGGGCATCTGAAGTAAAACCTGAAGATTTTAAGCCCCAGGTACGTCTCTCCTTTCGCGTCTTCTTTCCGGCTGTTGAACTTGGTCCCTTTGCTGATGAAGTTTCCGCAGGTTTGACAGCAGATGCTCATCGGAAGCATCATTCGAACTTTAATTTGCCCGTCGGCGGGACGTTTCCCTTTCGGGACCTTCGACGGGTCGAAATCGGGAGGAATGTACTTGTTGAGAACTTTGCGCTCACCCATCCTGACGACGACGACGACCCGACACGATAAAAGATGACAAACGTGGGAGGAAAAGGAGAGGAGTTCTCTCTTTCGTCCGGTGGTACAGGTGTTTTGTTTGGTCGCAGAAAATTTTTGAGGGCAATTGGAAGACAAAGAAGAAGAAGAAGAAGACAAAGACAAAGAGAGGAAAAAAAGACACCAGCAGCGCTGTAAAAGATACCCTCGAGTGCGGCACGGGAAAAAGCCCAAAAATGAACAACAACAGAGTGTGTGTGCGTGTGCATGCGTGTGCGAGCTTTCTATTACACCGCAGACAACGGCATCGGCGTTCGCTCGCTCAATTCTATGCCGCCCTCTCCTTCTCCTCGTTCCGCGTTCCCTTCCGTATTTTCTTCGGCGACTTCCGTGCTGGCGTCTAAATGTTGTCCTTTCGTCTCGCGTTCTAATCGATAGGCGATAAAGGCGGAAACTACGGCTATGAAACCGAAAAGGAACAAAACGAATTCCTTCGCGCCGTTACGAACGGCGTCGACGGCGAAGAGCGGGACAAACATGCCCGCGATTCGCGAGAAGGTGTTTGAGACGCCGACGCCCGTGCCTCGGATTTGCGTCGGGTAGACTTCCGAGCAGTACACGAAGAGGACGGTGAAGGCAGCCATGGAGGAGGATCGCGCGATGGCTAAGAAGGCGGTGATGACGTCGCGTTTTGCGGATTGCATGACCGGTATGAAACAGATGGCGGCGACGACAAAGCCAAGGATCGTAGATTTTTTACGACCAAGCGTGTCGATGAACACCATCGCGGAGACCATGCCGGGGAGTTCAGAGAAAGCGGATAACGTTATGTCTCGGTAATCCGCGTTGGTAAGGTCGGGGGAGTTGTGTGCGAGACAAACGACGGTTGATGGGTCTAAGTTTTTTCTAGAACCGCCGCTGTCGTCGTCCATTAGTTTCAAAGTCGTCGTCAGCAAGACTAAACCGTAATACAGAAACGCCACCGAGAAGAAGAGGAACCACAAACTCAACGTCGTCTTTCGGAATTTTGGGACTAACAAGCGTTGCATTTTTATCGGTGTTCGGTTCCAAATGTATCCTTTCATGGATGAGATGAACGAGAGAGAATACTCGTCGTCCGTGTACATGTTGCCTTGTAAACTGGTCATTTCCCTCTGAGGAGTACGCGGTGCAGACGGTGGACGAGGCGAAGGAGGGGATCCAATAGATTCGACGGCGGCGGTTTCTGCGGGCCTCTCATCATCCATCGATAATCGTCTATCCAACCACTCCTCTCTCTTTCCTTTATCCTTATCCATCACCTTTAGTACCCCAACCGGCAACGGTTTCTTATTTAACTTGGCTATAAAACGTAACGTTCTCTCCGCTTCCTCCATCTTCCCTTTACTCGCCAAATACATCGGCGATTCGGGCATCCACACCAACAAAAGACCCAACAAAATCAACGGCGAAACCGTCGCTCCTAATAAAACCCTCCACGAACTTTTCGGCAAAATCGCCCACGCTAACAGCGCAGAAATCATGCTCCCGAACGACCAAAAAAACTCCAACGACGACAAATACACGCCTCTGTTCTTGCTCGGTAAAAACTCCGCGCACAAATTATACGCCACGGGAACGCCTCCTAATCCAAACCCAACCAGCATTCGCGCGAAGCACAGCCCACTAAACGTCGGAGCGAGCGCTGACCCAACTCCGGCTAACAGAGTCAACCCGGTCGAACACCGCAGCGAAAACAAACGTCCTTTCCTATCCGCGAGCATCCCAAAACTCGGCGCGCCAAAACCCATGCCAAGAAACACAAAACTCGTTAAACTGGACGCCTGGGTCGTCGTCAGCGCCCACTCGCACCTCGCCGCCGGGCCTATGAAAGACAGCAACATCATCTCCATGGCGTCGCACAACCAACTGAGACCGGTGACCGCTAAAAAGCACATCTGAAACGCTCCAAAACCGATGTAATCGATGGCATCTTCCACCGTGTATTCCTTCGCCGAAGGCCTTGTTGTTGTCGTCGTCGTCGTTCGAAGAATACCACTCGACACATCCGAAGTCAAGCCATCATCGCGAACGCCTCTCCCTTCAACACCACTTTGCGGACCCGGCGAAGTGCCGAGCCATTCCGCGCGAAGGGACCCCGAAGATACCAAATCGACGGACTCGAATTCTTCTCTCAGGAGTACTGTTGGTCCTCCTCCTCCTCCTCCGTTGGGCGACGACGATCGACCACCACCCCCACCGCGAGGCCTCCTCTTCTCCTTCTCGAGAGACCCGAACGGATTCCCCGTCGTCGTCGTCTTCGGCGGCTCAGAGGACGACATCTCTTTTTATTTATGGGGAAGAAAAACGCCTCTCTCTCGTTCCTAAAAGGACTTAGGGTTTAGTGTTTAGGGTTTTTACAATGTCTTTCTCTCTCTCTCTCTCTTTCTCTCTCTTTAGGGGAGCTATTGAACGCGCGCGCTTTGCGTGTGTCTCTCCCGCCTTTGGAGCGGTGGTGGTGGTGGTCGTCGTCGTCGTTTTCGTCGTTTTCTGAACACTCGTCGTCGTCGTCGTCGTCGTCGTCGACGGACACGCACGCTTCCAACTTGTGCCACGCGTTGTCTTTAAACGCTTCCAACTTGACGAGGAGGAGGCCCCTCTTTCCCCGGCCTTCTTCTTCTTCTTCTCGAGACGACGACTTTGTCTTCGGGACGTCGGCGTACGCGTACCCGCGAAGCAGCGCCCGCGGGGGCGATTCAGTCGTAGTCTTCTTCTTCTTCTTCGTCGTCGTCGTCGTCGTCGTCTTCCGTAAAGGCGGCAGCAAAGATTCTCCCAAAGCTTCTAGAGTCCTTCTCCTCGCGTTGGTGGTCTTCTTGGTCTTGGTCTTCTTGGTCTTCTTCTTCTCGGGCGTCGCGAGCGAAAAAGGAGAGGGACCACCGACGCGGCAGACGCGCGCGTTGTTGTCGTCACGGCGGCGCTCTCTTTTCTTCTGTGTCGTCGTCGAAGTCGTCTTCTCGTCGTTGGTCCTCTTCATCTCTTCTTCTTCTTCTTCTTCTTCTTCTTCTTCTTCTTCTTCTTCTTCTTCGTACTTCTTCGCGCGTATTTTTTAATGATGCCATTTTTTCCAATCGAGATTCCGGCGTCCAATCATTCATCGCGCGTATTGCTCCACACAACCGCGGAGAGAGAGAGAGAGAGAGAACACACACACACGCATATATATATCATATGGCCTCTCGCGTCCTCGCCAACCTCCTCGTCGCGTGTTCTGGCGCGGTGTTCCGAGCCGCCTCCCAGGCGTGGTCGAAAGCGCTCCAGAACGCCAAAGCGTCTGGGGTCCACGCCGAGCACCACGTGAAGAAGAAGACGACTTCCGGTGGTGGTTTCGGCACTAACGGCGTGTCGCTCGACGAGGCGAAGAAAATTCTTCCGATATCGACCGACGACACGAAAGAGCAGATGCTCGCGAAGTTCGACCGCGCCTTCGCGAAGAACGACGACGTCTCGTTTTATCTGCAAAGCAAACTCTTTCGCGCGAAAGAAACGCTCGGGAAAGAGGTGTTCGGGATGACGGAGGAAGAAGCGTCGGCGGACCCGAGGAAGAAGAAGAGGACGAAAGAAGAAGACCAAGAAGAGGGCGGCCATCAAAAAAGCGAAGGGGAGACGACGACGACGACGACGACGACCGACACAGACGCGACGACCAAGTCGCCGACGGAGAAGGAGAAGGAGTAAAAAGGCAATTACAATTTCCAATTCATTTTTCCCCATTGACTCGCGCGTCAAACGAGAGCAAAGAAACACAGACGACAAAAGCGGCGGCGTTCGATGAACCACCAGCGACGACGACAAAAACGACGACGAACGGGAGGAGGAAGCGTCGTGCCACCATTTTTTCTCTCTTGAGAGAGAGAGAGAGAGAGAGAGAGCGAAAGAAGTGATGATGATGACCCCGAAACGAAGTCTCGCAACGCGAATCTTTTGGGTCGGGATCGCCGTCTTTGCCGCCGCCGGAGCGGTCGTGTATCGACTGGAAATCGAAGGGACGATGACGCTCGCAACGCGAAGCAGCAGCAGCAGCGCGCAACAACAAAGTCGTCGTTTTTCTTCGAGGGAAGAGGAGACGTTTAAGAAATACGACCAACGGAGAGGTACACACCCATTAGTAGGGAGAGACATTATTCCCCTACGAATGGGACCACCTTTAAAACAAACGCCCCCTGTAGTACTACGAAGCGGCGGAGATAAAGCCGGCGGGTTCGGGTGCGTTCGAATGGAGAACGAGGAGTTTGTGCGAGAGATGTGCTTACTCGACGTGAAAATGAGCGCGAGCGACGAGTACGAAGGGTACGAGAAGATGGAAACGCGACTGACGATTCGTAAGAAGGACAAAAAGAACTTTGGCAGCGCGACGGCGAAAGAATTGGATTTCGAGTGGTCGTGCGGCGACGCGGTGCGAGTGTCGTTCGAAACGTCCGACGCGTTGTTCGGGCCGAGTAATTTTCCAATCTTTGAGGAGAGAGATGAGGAGAGCGGGGAAATAATGTGCGGGGAGTTTCCTATCGAAGCCATAGTTCCGAGAGAAGGCGAACAGTATCGAGGTATTCTCGCGAAAGTGTGGTTGCTGCACGTGAACGGGGAAGGATTGAAAGATCCAGAAAAGGAGAGGCCATTTCCAGAAAATTTAATGGCAAAGGCGAATAAGTGTCCACCGTGCGATGGACCTCGTGTGTATAACATCAGAAGAACGTTTCCGTGGAGAGTATACGTGGAAAAGAAAGACTATTTCGTGAGAGAAAACGAGGAGGAAGATATAGGCGTCGGCGAAAACGTCTTGGATGACGCCGCGGGCTTTACCAAATCTTACAAGAATATCAAAGAAACCGAATCGACGCACGGGTGGTACAAAATGGAAGCGTATCAAGAGTTACACGAGAAGCCGGCAAACGACCTCTCTTGGCGGCGGGAAGGTGCGAAAATCCCTTTTTGTAAAAACGGCGACGGCGCCGGGAGGTGGGTGTTTTCCAAGAAAATGTACCGAACGCAAAGCGAAGAGGACGCTTTAGAGTGGAGGTACTACGGGTGCAAAATCAAACACGCATCGGGTTTGAAACTCAATAGTTGTTTAGAACGCATTGGACCGGTTAAATTTGCCGGAGAGAGCACTTTAGGGCACGTCTACGAGGCTTTCTTGCAACACTTAAACAAGACGGAATATTTTTGGCCCACGAGACACGATTTAGACGCCAGGAAAGTCTACGGGAGATTAGATCTCATTCGCGCGCAGGGCGAACACAGTGACTTTCATGGCATCGATATGGTAAACGAAAAACTGTTCAAAGAAATTCAAGAACATAAGCGCGTGGAAAACGTGCAATTCGAAAACGTGGTGATTCTACAAGGCGCGAACGACGCGGCGAGGTATTCGATTGAAAAGTTTAGAGAGAAGATGAAAACGTTCGTGGAAACCGTGATAAAATATCGCGAAACGAGCAATAATAGCGAACGGGTACGGTTAAAACGTTTAGTGTGGGTAACCGCGCCGACGAGACATTATAAATCGAGCAGCGGCCCTGGAGATAGCATGTGCCCGAACGGATCGTCCTCGGAATCGCGGAGAACGTGCAGCGCCGGAAACAACGGACAGGCACACACGGACGCCGGTGCGACGAGGTGGCACGGCATCGAAAGCGGTACAGACGCGAATTCACCGCCAAACTTGTTTGGCACGCACGAACGAAGGCAATTGCTGAACCAAATTGCAAAAAAAATGCTTCGAGAGAAGGAAAAGGTGTTGGCGGATGAGGTGTATATCGTCGATTACGAAAGTTTGACGGCGGCGTTGCCGTCGGATTACAACTACGACGGTGAACACTGGGG
>MDSZ01153758.1_pt1 | contig 13430 bp, 20 predicted proteins | sample 811201 | NCBI WGS metagenome assembly MDSZ01 (sample SAMN05326647, study PRJNA326480) | marine metagenome | isolation source: seawater | place: Indian Ocean: North | collected 2010
ACATCGCCCCACTTTGCTTGGTTACGATATACTTCTTTTTTTAATTCATCTGTAATAGTCAATCCTTGTGTTACAATTTGTAGACCACCTGAGTCTACATGGACATCATTAATGGATTTTCTATATGCTTGGAATCTTTCACCAAAGCCAGACTCTGTGTGTCCATTGTATAGCATACTGAAGTTGTGGTTGTGTTTGTCTTGTACAAGTTTTTGAATGAGCATATTTACAATTTCTACATTCGTATCATTAGTTGCAATCTTAGGATTACTAAGACGCATATAACTTGTACCTGATACTACATAATCTAATCTGTTCATGATTTTAATATATCTATTAATAAGTTTCCCTGTGCATACGCATCATCTAATGCGTTGTGATTGTTTTTCTTTGGCAACCTTTTGTCTAAAACATTGCTTAATGTACGCAGGCAGTTTATATCCCAAAATTTCCATGGAAATTTTTCTTGAGGATTTTTGTTTTCATTCCAACCACTCAACGTCATGGCGTTCTCTAAAATGACCACGTCAAAGTTGGCTCCATAGCCCCATATAGGGACGCTATCCCACCCGTAAAATGTAACAAATTTGTCTAATGCCTCGTCTAAAGGCAAAGGATCTTTTTGCCAAGCTTCTCTAGCTTCTTTAGATTGTTCTTTCCACCAATCTACTGTATGAGGATCTATATGTAGTCCTGCTTCCTTACAAGTCATAGGGTCTACGTTCACAAAGAACTCATCTACAATTTCTAAGTTCTCTATTCTTACAGCACCAATAGAAACTATACACGCATTGGAGCGTGTGCTTAATGTTTCTAAATCTACGACTATGTGTGGTCTCTCAATTATCATAATATAAAATTTTGTTTATTACTTTCTGGCAATAAGATTCATAAACTCTGCTCTAAGTGCTGGGTCATTTTTAAACCCTCCACCTAGTTTGCTAGTAATAGTAGATGAACCTACATCTTCTACACCTCGACTTTTTACGCAATAATGTTGTGCGTCAATTACAACGGCAATATTATCTGTATCGAGAATGTATTGTAGTGCATAATATACTTGTTCTGTCAAACGTTCTTGTATCTGAGGACGTTTAGCAAAGTATTCTACTATCCTATTAAGTTTACTCAATCCTAAAACCTTTTTGTTTGGAATGTACGCCACAGTTCCTACACCATCAATGACAACAAAGTGATGTTCACAGTTAGATTGAACATTAATGTTACGTTCAACAACCATGCTTTCATATTCCATTTTGTTTTCAACTGCTGTACATTTAGGAAACGCCTCGTAATCTAAACCCCAAAAGATTTCATTAACATACATCTTAGCCACACGATTTGGTGTGTCCATAAGACTGTCATCTGATAAATCAAGTCCTAAAACTTTCATTATGTCAGTGAATTGATCTTTGATTAGTTCAATCTTCTCTGTACGAGTAAGTCTATTATTTGTAACGGGTGTTTCTACTCCACACTTGACTAAGTGTTCGTGAATTTTAAGACCCAACTCAGGGTCTGTTTTTGTCTTATTAAAAGCCATTTTGTTTCTCCTTCCTAACGCGGATATTGTTTTTTAAAATTTGCAACCTTTGTGTTGCCTTATATTTATAACCCATCACTTCTTTTCCCACGGAAAATTTATCCATTGTTTCCTTTTATATTCGCTACTATTATAGAGTCTTATGCCTTCAAAGTCAAGCCCCATGTCTACCGTTTTTGTAAAAAGGACAGAAAATCTAGCTCCTGGATATTGTTCTCTTATTTCGTGTATTGTTGCACCTGTATCACATATATCATCAATGAACATAATATTAAACTGCTGTGTTCTTAGTTCGTCTAACTTTAAAATGTCTTTGAACTCTCCGTCTCTTGTTTGCCAATCCAATGTTGTCATTGGAATATTTGTTTGGTGACTAATCATTGTTGCTGGGATTAGTCCTCCCCTAATTATACCTACTAATAAATCTATGTTCTGTGTTTCTAGGTAACTACTAGCGTTCTTTACTTGCTGTTCTATAGTATCCCATGATATATCTATGTTCCCCATGCATTCCCGAATAAATTAATATGCAACCTAGGACTAAACTTGTAACCTGTTTTCATACAAGCTTCTGCAACATCTTTTTCTGTTAGATGTTGTTGTTCTAATGTTGCGCCTTCTGGCATGCAATAAACTGCATCCAGTACCACTCCAGCGGATTTATATTCATCTACAAATAAATCCACCTCTTCAAAATCTTCTATGTCTCTAACGACAAATTTGTTATATAGATAACTGTTTTCAACTTTATTCATATCAACTAATACTTCAGGAACTAATGCGTCGAATTGATCCTCACCTGATATACTTAATTTAGGAGATGTACTCCATGTTACATGAATGTCTTTACCATCACCATTTAGATAATCAATAAATTGTTGTTGTAAATTTTGTGTTCCATTTGTTTCATAGGTTACATTTTTCAAACCTAATTCTTTACAAAGTTCTAACAGTTCAGGCCATACTCTTTGCCAACCTAGTAAAGGTTCACCACCTGTAATAACAAGATGTATGTCTTCTTTTTCATCAAACCTACCATTAGGAAGTAAGTCTACAATTCTATCCTTTACTTGTTCTATCGTTTCTGTTAGTTGTAAATGTTTGTACTTCATTGCCCACGATGCTGAACTATCACAACCAATTGGTGTAACAGGCAATTCGTCTATTGACTTGTATGCTAGTTCGTGTGTCTTTTCAGCACGTTCATCTTTCATATAAGGCATTTCTTCTACTGGAATTAAGTTTCCACGTTCTTGACCGAAACCTCTACATTCAAAGTTACAACCAAAAACTCTGAGGAAGACACTAGGAACACCTACGAATCTACCTTCGCCTTGTACTGAATAAAATACTTCTGAATATCTTAGTTTTCCCATAATGAACTATTATATATTAGGCCTGAACCTAGATTCAAGCTTCTTGTTTACCGTTTTTAGCTTTTTCAGCTTCTTCTGCTTTAATTTTTTCATCCAAATATTTTGGCCTACGCTTAGGCATCTTTTTGCCTTTGTTTGCCTCATTAGCTTTCTTCTCGTCTGCTTGCGCTTGGTCAATTATATTTTTCATATAAGTAACATATTCTGTACTTCCTTCGCCTTCTTCGAGAAGTTGTTCTATATCCAAACTTTGAATGTATTTGAACTTTGTTTCCATATGACGTTTCTCTTTTTGGATACGTCTAATGAAAGCATAGTATGTGATTTGTGTAAAGTATGCAAATGGATTTTTAGATTTTTCAGGATCAAAGTTGTCCATATATGTAAGACAATTTTCAATACCATCTAGAATCATTTCATCTCTAAATGTATAATTTACAAAGTTTGCTTTATATGCCAAGTGATTTGCTATCTTAACAAAGCATTCGCCAATATAGTTTGGTACTTGGGGTCTTTCCTCACCACTATCCTCTGCTTCAATACGTTCCTTTCTAAAAACTGTCATAGCTTCTAGAAACTCCTTATTGTTTATGTAGTGTGATGAATTTGGATCACGTCTTTTTGCCATTATATAACTCCTAATGTATTTTCTTTTTCAATATAGCGTCTGCTAATTCTTGAATTGTTTCCATATCTAAATCTTCCATTTGATCTAGATACTCTGATGAAGGCGGTAATTTATCGTCTATAATAAATTCTGCTTTCTCATTTAAATATGTCTGTTCAACAATATTATTATAACCTTTTATATACTTTGTATCTAAGTCTGTCATTGCTAAAACATTTACTCTATCTATTGTAAATATTCCTGATGATGACATTGCTATCCAAGGTCTTAAACTAATTTGTTCTCCTATATACGGTCCATTTTGTGCAATATGACTAATTAGTTCTATAGGATGTTCTATTTCTAAACCGTTAGCACCTTGTTCAACTTTACCTACTATTGTAGTGCCGTCGATTAATTTCAATACTGTTATTTCTTCTGTTTCAGACATCTATTTTTACTAACTTATAATCGAAACCTTCTTCGTTATAAATTTTTACCCTCTCGATTAAATGGTTTAAAGTATAATTTTTCTTAGACTTCCAAGATAAATCGTCACCTATATCAAATAACTTACATTGTACCTTTTGATCTCCCCTTCGAAGACCACGGCCTATACTTTGTAAATTTCTTATCCTGCTTTTGGTAGGAGAGGCAAATACAATGTTATGAAGGTTCCTTATATTTATACCCGTTGAAAATGTGCCGTATGATGCTATAATAATAGCGTCATCTTGTTTCTCGGTTATTGCTCTTATCTCTTCTCTAACTTCTGTATCTGTTCCGCCATATACAAAGAATACTTTCCTGCCTTCCTTAACGGACTTTTTAATCATTTCATGTAAAACTACTCCATGCTTTTCTACGAATTGAAATAGGACTAAGGTATTACCGTCTTGAGCTATTGTCAGATTTTTTATTATCTCGTTTCTCTGAGGATTCGTTACTATCCAATCTATTTCTTCTTGATAAGTGGATTTGGTAATAAACTTGCGCTCTTCGTCCTTGGTGTAATTTAGTGTGCAACACACGATTTTTAAATCTGCTAATTGTTTGTCCTCCATTAATTTTTTGGTGGTTGTAACCTTATGTACAGGACCAAACACACCTTCTAAAACTAATTTATGTGTCTGTGTTCCGTCCAATGTTCCTGTTGTTCCTATTCTATATGGTGCATTAGTACATTTATTCATCAATGTTGTCAGTGATTTGGATTTAAAGTTATGTGCTTCGTCTCCATATATAACATCAAACTTCTCAAACCATTTCTTAGGAAATTTGTATATAGATTGCCATGTACTAATTGTTATATCATAATCATTTGATTTTTCTTTACCACCATATATTCTATGACAGTTTTCAGGAGCTTTCCATGTGTCTGCTGTTGCGTAGTCTTGAAAGTCTCCATACATTTGCTCTACCAATGAAGTTGTTGGCACTACTATAAGTTGCTTACGACCTCTTGATTGATGATATCTAATTAAACTGTATATGATTAATGATTTACCACTAGCAGTAGGACTTAATAATAAAGATCTTGTGTTTGATAGTGCGTGTTTTATAGCTTCAATTTGATAATCTCTTATTTGTATATCCTTGCCACCACTTTGTAATTTTAATAACTTTGTAAACCCTTCAACGTCTACATTCTCTCCTAAGTCATCTATTTTTACATCAACATCATATTCTAATGTCTTAGCAAAGTCTAGTAAATACTTTAATAGTCCAACATATAATTCATTGGTGTACATACTAAACAATCTAACCTTGCCGTCCCACATTCTATTCTTATATAACGGCATAAAACGAGCACCTGGTACTTCAAATGTAAAGAAGTCAGATAGTTCCTGAGCAATACCAGGGTCTGTTTGTATTTTTAAATGTACTTCGTTCTTTTTAGTTACAGTTATCATAAGAGACCATTTGTAAATTTAGTCCATTCAATTGCGTTTCTAATATCAAATGATCTACTTCCTACTTGTTTCAAAATACTTTCTAACTGATATAAACAAGTTTCCAAATACTCTACTTTGTCTGTTTGTTTAATAACATCAGGGTCTGTATCTAAGAAGTCATTCATTTGATTGTTAAGAGGAGCATTACCCAAGTATTGTTCCCAACCAAGTTTATTAAGTTCTTGTTGGTCTAATTCTCCTCGATAATACTTCCACTTCAAACGTCTTAAAGAGAATAGATTACTCTTTGCCTTTCTAAGTTGAAGTTTAAATGTTGTAAGATGATTGAGATACTTGGAATGTAGCTCAGGTATTTTTGTAGACTCCTGTCCTAGATTTAATTCATCTAGTTTACAGTCTACTGACCACATCTCTTGTATTTCTTGTAGAGTTATCATAATATATCCTATTATAGAGTCTTAGACACTAAATGTCAAGAACTTTATATACCAGAAGCTGTTGTTATAGTGTAGTTTCTGTATCTGAATATGGCAACACCTGTCATATAGTCTGTGTTACCTGTGTAAATTTCAAAATCTAGTCCCTGTAAACTAACAGGAAACAAGTCCTTAAAGGTTATCTGTACTATTGGATTATTATTAGAATCCAAAATGTGTAAAGTGGCATCCGAGAACTGTCCTAAACTTGCTTGTTTCTTAGGGTCTATATCTGGAAACCTATACTCCTGTGTCTTACCATAACTAGCATATTGCTTATGGTCCTCAGGAAAACCTAAACCTATTAGCCAATCATATAATTCTTTATAGTTTGCCATATCTTCTTGTATCAAAAACCTTAGAATTAATTGACCGAATTGTAGTTTATCACCTGGATGTGGAATGTCCACTAAAGGTGACGGTTGTTCAGCTGCCGGAATATTAATTTCCGGTATGTTAGCTGCTTGACAAAAATAACTAACGTTCGGGATATTGTGTACCATAAATTTAAACCCATTAGGTTTAAGGTAATCCAACTCCCCAGGATTATTCGCTGAGAATGCTGCCTCCGTTATGTTATTGATGTTAGTTAATGTCATCTACCTTGTCCTCTATATTTTTTGTAGCTTCTTTTTTTATGTTTATTCATACTAGACGTGCTACATTTTATACGTCTACTTCTACCACCAACACCTTGTGATGTTGCTTTCTTAGTTGCTTTGTGCGTTATCTTCGCCCATGTTCTTGCCATTATATACTCCTAAAATGATACGCTAACTCCACACCCGCAAGCGGATTGTTCTTGAGGATTTACAAATTCAAATCCTTCATTTAGTCCTTCCACTTTCCATGATATAAGCGTACCAGCTAGGTACATTTCTGACATTACGTCCATCCATACTTTGAATTTACCAAAGTCTATCTCTATATCACTCTCCTGATTTGGTCCATCAGCATAATTAAATACATAAGAAAATCCTGCACACCCTCCGCCTGTTAGACCAAAGTGTATTCCTTTTGCCTTTCTTTGCTCTAAACGTCTAATCACTTCTTTTAATGCGTCGTCTGTAAAGTCCACTAAAGGTGGTCTCGACGTTGCTATTAAATTTGTAGGATCAAATTGTTCAGCTTGCAATTACTTCTCCGTCTCTAGGTCTAGCACCCATTTTCTCCATCCAAGTAGAGTTACGGCCTGCTTTCTTTTCTTCCCAATCTTCTATTGCTTTTTTAATACTATCCTCTGCTAATACAGAACAATGTATTTTAATAGGTGGTAATTGTAACGCTGTTGCAATATCTTTATCTTTGATTTGTTTTGCTTCTTCGATTGTTAGTCCTGTAAGCATCTCGACAAACATACTAGAACTTGCAATAGCACTACCACAACCATAAGTCTTGAACTTTACATCCAAGATTTTATCCGTCTCTGGATCTAGTTTTAGATCTAATTTCATAACATCACCACATGCTGGTGCGCCTGTTAATCCTGTGGCAACATTTGGGTCTTTAGGGTCAAACCTACCAACTCCGTGTGCTGCTGGATTATTTGTTACTTCCTCAAATCGTTTTACTACTTCCTTTGAATATGCCATATATCCTCCTAGTGCAATAGTATTTATAATACTTTCTATCTAACCAAAGGTCAAGAAGGAATAATACCAAAGCAATAAATAATAATGTCCACAAAGGACAAGACACACACACAGGAGAAAAATATGTCAAATAATAGAAATGGCTTTGAAATTAGAGCCGATTTACTCAACCAAGCACAATGTATTTTAGAGCAAAATAGAAGCTTTAAACTAGATGCTTATCACAATAACGTTCAAAGAAGTTTGGAACAACGAGATGTTGCTTATCCAGATTTTCCAACAAGTTGTTTAGAACCTATTACTGCCAAGGAAGTAATAGCAGTAGCTAGAGAGTTGAACGCTTTCGTAAAAGAAACAGACTAACTGTTAATTTACGATAATTTCTTTAGGTTCAGTATTTGTAGTAATACGGATGTCAACGTCTTTATCGTTGGGTAGGGTGGCATCTAAATAGATCCGCCCTGCACATCCTGTTACAAATAATATACCTAATAATACTATAACTTTTTTCATTTGTTTTTCTGTCTCTTGGCAAAAAAGGGAGACCGAAGCCTCCCTTTCGCATTCAAAAAGATCTGATTACATTAAGTTTGTAACTTTAACAGATCTGTAGTATTGGTTTCTGTCTGCTGTAAATGTGTCAGCATCAGTTGTACCGTCTGCTTGCATTACAAATGGGTTAGCGATCATGCCATACCTAGTTTTGAAACCAATCTTAGGTTGGAATGTGCTAGGGTCAATAGCCCTTACCATTTGTAGAGGTACATACGGACAATAGAAGATACCAGCGTCATATGGGCTAGTACCTTTATATCCAACTACGTAGAACTGGCTAGCAGCTCCAGTGTTAGCTGAATATGGGTCAATGTACACTCTGTATCGACCATTTAATACACCAGCGAATGTATTACCTGTGTCATCAACATTCAAGTTAGTTGATAATGCTGGCGCATAGTCAAGTACACCGGCCATAGCTAAAGCACTTGCTACATCTGATGAACAGATGATGAAGTTACCTTTTCCACGCCTTGTGTCTTGTGCGATAACGTTTGCGTCACGTTCGATATTGAACAATAGACCTTTGAATCGTTCTACTGACCATCTACCGTTTGAATCGACATCTAAGTCAAATGTTCCGGCAGTTGCTGTGCTGGCAGATCCAGTCTTTGCGACTTTGTAAATTGTTCTAATAACCTCACGGTTAATCTCAGCAAGTATTTCTTGTGAAAGAATATTGCTAAGTTCTGATTCTGCGTCTAAACCATGAACCGCTTTCAAATCTTGAGCTAGTTCAACTGTGTATTCTGCTTTAAGTGCTCTTGACTTAGCAGTAACAGTTGTCTTCTCGATTGAGAAAGCCATTTCGTTAAGTGTAGTGCTGTCACCAAAACCTTCAGCTGTGCTTGTGGATACTCCTGCACCAGTTGTGTATGTACCATCAACCGGGTTAGATCCAGCGTGTGTGCCACCACCTGAAAAGTCTGTATCTGCTTCGTTGAATAATGCCTCAGTTCCAGACTGGCTGGTAAAGTGAGACTTCATCGCGAAGATAAGACCTGTAGGTCCTGACATTGGCTGAACACCACAAACGTCGTATGCCATAAGGTTAGGCAATGCACGTCTAACTAACGAAATAAGAATTGGATCGTAGTTATCAACATTAGAACCAGTTTGGTTTGCGTGTGTAGCTTCGAACAAAGCTTCCTTCTCCTCACGGAGAGCTTTTTCTTGGTTCTCTAGTACCACGGTAGTAACAGCCTTCCTGTAAGGATCTTTGATCTCATCGAGTTCAGGATGCTCCAGTACTGGTTGCCACTTTTTCTGTAGTTCTTCTGAAAGATACATTAGTTGCTCCTTTTTACGTTTTGTTATGTGTTATAACCTAATTATTTATAAAAAAATTAACTTTTAACCTTGTCGAACTTAGCTGCTTTGGAGATGCTATCTGCATACCTTGCCATTACAGTATTTTCAACTAAGGCTCCTTGGTCAACGCTATCATCTAGCTTGTCGCTATCTGAGGAAGATTTTTCCTTAGGAAAATAATTTTCCTTAATAACGTTAAGTTTCTCAGCGTACTGCTCTTCGTTACCGAACTCAAGTCCGTCAACTAAAGTAGCAAACTTTTCAACTTCTGTTTCAGCTAGATCGTCAACCACGGACGAGAATACTCTCGCTTTTTGTAGTTGCTCTTTTTCTTCGCTGATTGCAATTGACTTATTAATTTCTTCGTCTAACTTAGATTTTAATTCGTCAATTTCTTGCTGTTGGTTAGCCAATACATCTACTTTCTCATCAGGAATGTCAATGTAATGTTCAACAAAGACGTCTTTCATCCCTTTAATAAAGGACTCAGTTATCTCTGATCTCAAGCCATTTTCAATAGCAAGCTCGTTTTCTTTCATCCACTGCTCAGTCACATAACTGAGATACTTGTCGACATTTTCAACGAGATTTTCTTTAGCTTCGTCAAAAGCTTTGCTAGCTTCTTCAACAAGTTCGTTCTCAATTTTGAGAATTTGCTCATTAACTCTAGCGACAACAACAGACTCAAATAATGAGGCTGCTTTTGTTTTAAACTCTTCGGAAAGATGCTCTTCGTCTTCGAAAAGATTAGCGATGTCATCTTCGAATAGTGTTTCTGCTTCTACTTCGTCTTCAGTCTCTTCAACTTCTTCTTCAGTTTCTTCAGCAACGACTTCTTCTTCGTCTGACTCTTCTACTTCCTCCAACTCCTCAAGTCCTTCATCAACGAACTCGTCTTCAACGATCGCTTCTTCTTCAGTCTCTTCGACTTCATCTAAAACTTCTTGATCGTCTTCAAGTTCTACCTCTTCCTCTTCCTGGTGTACATTACCTTTGGAAGAACTTTGGTTGACTACTGATTTAGGATCTGCTCCGTCATTGAAGTTAGGAGCTTTTCCAGCACCACTATGTTGTGGACGTGGGGCTGAACCAGCTTTAGCTGATGCTGCCTTTCCTACTTCGCTTGTTAATCCACCTTCAGGGTTATTAGTACCACTTAGGTCTTGTTGTTCTGGATTCGGATTAGAATTGCCTTGTAGGGGAGGGGTAGCATCACCTTGCTTCTTATCTAATGGACGATGTGCATCCGCAGAAGATGTTGGCAAATTTGCTTTAGAGCTACCACCTTGCATAGGTGGTTGTTGGTCGCCAGCAATCTGCTCATCTATAACTGCTACGGCGTCGTCTTGTAACTTGCCTTCTAACAGTTCTCTGATTTTGGATTCTACTCCCATTTTTCTCTCCTTTTAGTTATAGGATTATTTTTAAATAATAAAACATCAATATTATTTATATTTATACGGATTTCTGCTAGTATTTAGACAGTTTTGACATAAAATTGCTGAATACTTCTAACTTAGCTTCCTCAAGTTGTCCTTGAGATGCTCTAGTTATAATACCCTGGCTTTCTTCTATGTCTTGTTCTGTCCAACGACCGTTTACAAAAACCCACTCTTTACCCTCCATAATTCCTTGTACAAAGGCATCCGGAGCTGAAGGATCTGCAACAATATCTGCTGCAGTTGCTAACATAAAGTCATCTTGGACTTCATTTATGCCACCCTTCTCTTTAAGTGAACCGAGCCCTCTAGATGATACGCCTAGTTGAGCTCCTTCGCTTATAAGTTCTTTAACAATACGGCCCATTGGTGTGTCCATTACTTTGGCTTTACCAATCCAATTATTGCCATCCTCTTTTAATGATACAATCATGTGAGATACTCGGTCTAAGTTTACAGTTGGACCATCAGGGTGTCCTAATTCACCATATGCTCTCTTTGTATTTACTGACTCTTCAACATATCTGTTGACTTCTCTTTGCATGATCTCTCTAGGATAGATTCTGCCGTTCTTGTTCTTTAAATCTGATTGTAAAAATACACCTTCAATAAAAACGTTAGGTTTCTTAGGGTCCTTACTATCTTCTACTAAGTAATTAATACTTTCGTTAAATTCTTTTATTAGTCTCATTATCCTAAGCTACCTCCGTCATATACGTTACCTGCGTCATTAGTATCTAATGGTGCATTTTGATGTTGTTGTGAACCAAACCCTGCTACTTTAGCTAAATCTAAAATAACAGTACCACCATCACCGCCGGCAATTACTACCTCGATGTTAGATGTGTTCTCAGAGTTATCGTTAAAACCGTACATATCAAGACTGCCATTTTCGGCTAATTCATAAAGCACAACGGAGTTACGTTGCACCTTAGCACTAGCACCGCTTGATAGTGTCCAATACAATCCTTTAATATTAACTGTTGGGCTGCTAGCTGTTTCGGTAGATTTCTTTAGTGTTACGTCTAAGTCGATTGTCCCTGTAGCAGCAGTACCCCTAACACTCACGACGCCTTGGACTTGCGTTAATTTGAGATTATTTACTGTTACTGCCATGTTGGTTTCCTTTAATTAAATTAATATTTCTTTTTTGCTTTATGCGATCCGTGAGATCCTGCTTCCAAAATCTCCACCTTAGGGTCATTCACTTCAACTTGTTCTATGCCATGTTCAAACATGACTTTATACCATGAAACGTGGCCATTTGCATCTGGCTCAGCGTGTTCACCAAATATAGGCGTACCTTCATTCCACTCTTTGTGCATTATTTTACTTGCACACATATGGTCATCTCCAGGTAGTGCTCCTTTGGCTACTCCATCTACTGGCGCTTCTGCAACGGGCTCAACCCCTTCTCGAAATTCTTTAAATGTTTTCATTGCTGTTCCTCGTTGTTTAGTTTATCTACTGGGATTCCGGTTTCGGTGTCAACGTCGACGACTGCGTCCTCTAAACTGTCACCTATAGGCTCTGAATCTGGGACAAGTCCCATTTGTTCAAATTCACCTACATCGGCACCTTCTTTCCCAGCAATTTGATCTCCAAATGTAGAAGTTGCCTGTTGTTGTTTCACTGCGTCTAATGCATCGTTAGTACGATCTCGCATTAAACTATTGAACTGATCTTGTGCATCAGAAGATTTTCCGGCAACAATATTGTTTACCATATCTCTTACTGCGTCTTTACTATCGTTCTCTGCCATATTTACGCTCCATTTTCAGGTCCAGGTTCCGGTACTCCTTCTCCTGGTATCCCATTATTTATATCCGTTTCTGGCTGCTGTTGTTCTTGTGCCTGTAACGGACTCCATTGATATTGTCTTGTTAATTGAGGTTCTAGTAATAGATCTGCCTCAATTTGTTCAATCTCTTCATCGGTAAGGTTGAGTACATTCTTTTGTATCCAACGCTTACTAAAAAACGTCCCTATATAAGCTGACAATCCATTCATCACTTCTACTCTGCTTCTAAGAATCTCTTGTTCTTTGGATTCTTGATAGTAAGCATCAGTAGCAAATTCATAAAATATATCATCCTTAATGAGGTCCCAATCAGCTTCTGTGATTACGCCCTTTAGTAAGAGCTGGCTGCGTAGTATATCATTAAACAGTACGGAAAACTTCCTTCTAAGTTTGTCTACAAATTTTGTAAACTTCATCTCGTCTCTGTTTATCTCAGCTGCCCTACCAAAGTTAAGTCCTGCCTGTTGTTCTAAACGTGACATTGGTATATTCAACGCTTGATATAACTTACGTTGAAAATACTCTACATCTTCAATCTGCCCTAGGTTTTGACCTGCTGGCAAAGTGTCGATGTTAGTGCTTGTCCCGCCTTCCCTTCTGGGTAACCAGAAGTCTTCCAACATAGACATAAACTTCTTATCATCACGTATCTCTCCTGTATTAGCATCATAAACAAGTTTATTTCTATACCTGTCCATAATGTCTTTTAGATATTGTTCTGCCTTCATCTTTGGCAAGTTACCAACATCTACATAAAAAATACGTCTTTCAGGAGCCCTTGTAATCCTATAAATGACTACTGCGTTCTCCATCA
>MDSZ01007015.1_pt1 | contig 13429 bp, 18 predicted proteins | sample 811201 | NCBI WGS metagenome assembly MDSZ01 (sample SAMN05326647, study PRJNA326480) | marine metagenome | isolation source: seawater | place: Indian Ocean: North | collected 2010
AGAGCTAAACGATTATTATAAGAATCAAAACTAGCTCAGGCTTAACTTATTGTTTTTAAGGGAGAAAACATGGCTTACAGTGATAAAGTTCTAGATCATTATGAAAACCCAAGAAATGTAGGGACATTTGAAGATGATGACAAAGTCGGTACAGGCATGGTAGGTGCACCTGCTTGCGGTGATGTCATGAAGCTTCAGATCAAAGTCGATGAAGATGGTGTCATAGAAGACGCTAAATTCAAAACCTATGGTTGTGGCTCTGCTATTGCATCAAGTTCACTTTTAACCGAGTGGGTAAAAGGCAAGACTCTTACTGAAGCATCAATGATCAAAAACACAGATATTGCTGAGGAACTAGCTCTTCCTCCAGTTAAAATTCATTGCTCTGTATTGGCTGAAGATGCAATAAGCGCTGCAATAGAAGATTATAAAAGCAAGAAAAAATAATATTGCTTGTAGATTATAAATTTAATAACATGTCTACAACAAATCTAATATGGAGTGAATGAACATGGCAACAACACCAAAAACAATGTGTACTAACATTGGCAGTATCGAGAGAATGCTCAGAGTTATAGCTGGTATAGCTATTCTTTATATGGGTCCAGGCCTTGGATTAGGCATGTGGTCTCTAATTGGCATTATTCCTATACTAACAGGTACTACAGGATGGTGTCCTTTGTATATTCCTTTTGGAATAAGCACATACAAAAACCAATAATTAAAAACTATAATAGGCGTGAGTTTACTCATGCCTATTATGAAAAATAATAAGATTAAAAAACCATACTATTGGTCTAAAGCAATTCGTCATCTAAGAGAGCATGATGCTGTTTTATCAGAGCTCATTATAAAACATAAGAAATGCGAGGTGCTAAAGACTGCAAATAATCCCTTTCTAACTTTTTTTAAAATTATTGTAGGACAACAAATATCTATTGAAGCAGCAAACGCGATAGAAGACAGAATAAGAAAAACAATAGGAAAAGTTACTATAAAAACAATTTTATCAACGGACACTGATATTCTTCGCGCATGCGGCTTATCTTTTAGAAAAATTGAGTACATCAAGGGCATTGCAGAGTTAGTTGATAAAGATCCTAGTTATTTCAAAAAAATTAGCAATTTAAATGATGACCAAGCTATTGAGAATTTAACGTCCTTGTATGGCATAGGGCCGTGGTCAGCAGAAATGTTTTTAATATTTTATTTCAATAGAAAAAATATTTTACCCTTGGGAGATGTCGGATTAGTTAACAGCTTTTGTAAAAATTATAGAGTTGATAAAAAAGATTTTATAAAAGAAATTTGTATTCTTAAAAAGTCATGGGAACCATACTGTACTGTTGCGACGTGGTTTTTATGGAGAGATATAGATGAGGATGTTGTACAATACTAGTTATTTAATAGTGTAATTGTATGAATATTTTAATAATAGGAGGAGCTGGCTTTATAGGCTCACACCTGTGTGAGTCTTATTCAAAATCTCACAACGTGACTTCGTTAGATAACTATATCTCAGGAAAAAAAGATAACCATATTACTGGGGTTCAATATCTTAATATGGATGCAAAAGACATCTTATCGATCGATCCCAAATATGATTTGATATTTCATTTAGGAGAATACTCCAGAGTTGAGCAATCCTTAAATAAAATAGACTTTGTTCTTGAAAATAATTCCAGACCAATTCTTAATATACTTAAGTTTGCCAATAAATCTAAGGCTAAGTTAGTCTATGCAGGTAGTAGTACAAAATTTGCTGATGACGGACAAAATAAATTTCTAAGTCCTTATGCATTTTCAAAGTGGCAGAATTCGGAATTAGTCAAATTTTATTGTGAAATGAATAACTTATCATATGCAATTACTTATTTTTACAATGTTTATGGAGGCAGAGAAAATCAAGATGGTGAGTTTGCTACAGTTATTGCAAAGTTTTTATATTTAAAAAAAATGAACATTAAGCTTAAAATTACTAAACCAGGGACGCAAACACGTAATTTTACACACATAAATGACACCATAAGAGCGTTAAAACTTATTGCAGAAAAAGGTAATGGCGATGAGTATGGTATAGCCAATCCAGAGAAGTATTCCATAGAAGATGTTGCTCAGTTAATATCAGGAGATTATGAATATATTGAAGGTAATATGGCTAATAGAACAAACTCAATTGTGTTAATAGAAAAAATAACAGCACTTGGGTGGAAAGCTGAAAATAATCTTTCAGATTATATTAAATCTAAACTATGACCCAAATATTAGGCGTAATAGGAGGAAGTGGTATTGATATAATCGATGGTTTAGCCTTTATTAAGCATCATAAAATTGATACTCCTTGGGGTAAACCGTCTGGCTTCATTTCAGAATATAAATTTAATGATTTAAAATTTTTTTTTCTACATAGACATGGAAATGACCATAAGCTCTCTCCCTCAAGCATAAATTATCGCGCTAATATAGATGCCCTAAAACAGTTAGGAGTTTCAGATGTTTTATCACTTTCATCTGTTGGGTCATTAAGACAAGAGCTTGCTCCAGGTAATTTTGTAATTATTGATCAGTATATTGATCTTACAAAAAAAAGAGAATCAACATTTTTTGAAGACGATATTGTTGTACACATATCTATGGCTAAACCAACAGATGATACATTAATGCAAATAGCTAAGTTATCCCTTGACTCTCAGTCGATAGATTATATTTTTGGCGCTTCATATGTCTGCATTGAAGGACCACAATTTTCAACTTTATCTGAATCAAAACTATATAAAAATTGGGGATGTGATGTCATTGGTATGACTAATATGCCTGAAGCAAAGTTATGCAAAGAAGCATCCATGAGATATGTATCAATAGGTATGATTACTGACTACGATTGTTGGCATCCAAATTATGAAAACGTCGAAGTTCTCAATGTGATAGAAACTCTCAAAAGCAACACAAAAAAAGCACATAAGCTAATAGTTAACTTTCTATTAAAATATTCTAAAACTAAAATTGAAAATAATTTAAGTGCATATTTATCACTAGTAACTCCAAAAAATAAAATAAATAAGCAAACAATAAATAAACTCAAAAATATCATGCCTGAATTGTTATAGTAATAACATGCTATTATTTTTTAGACCTTTTCTTTTTTCATCATATATATATAATATCAGTGTAATTAAGCGGCTGTTCGTAAATTCATTGATTTTTAGACCTTCTTAATTATTAAATAACTAAGGAGATTATTATGAAAACAGGAACTGTAAAGTGGTTTGATACAACCAAAGCGTATGGATTTATTAAGCCAGATGAAGGCGATAAAGATATTTTTGTACATCAATCAGATTTAATTGACGGAACAATTAACGAAAATGATAAAGTTGAATTTGAAACAGAAGATGGTCCAAAAGGAATCAGAGCGACTCAAGTTAAAGCTATATAAAGTTAGAGCATATGACCATATCTGATCAAATCAAAAATTTGATCAGAAAAGGTAGGGAAGATGGATATATACTGAAATCTGAGCTAGATAAACATATATCTTCCTTTTCATTGGTCGACCAAAATTATATTAAAAACACAATCGAAGGATTCAAAATTCAGATCGTTAATACTGAAGTTGATTATGATGAGTTGAAATATTTATCTGGTCAAGATGCTATCGATTTTCTTCAAAACCTCTCTGATGGTAAATATAGTGCCTTTAAAAAGGATGAGGAAGAAAATAATCATTAAACACTAATGAGCAAAGATAATATTATTTTAGCGGTTGACCTTGATAATACGCTTATTAAAACTGACATGATCTTTATTGGATTGAAATCTCTTTTTTTTAAAAAATCTTACTTATTTCCAAAACTTTTATTACTCTTAATCTTCAAAGGAAGAACATATGCAAAAAAATTTCTATATGACAATACCCAATTTTCAGTAACTGATATTCCATATAATGAATCAGTGATTGATTTTATCAAAACAAATAAGAAACATTACATATATACAATATTAATTTCAGGGTCATATTATGAATATGTAAATATTATTGCCAACCATCTTAAGATATTTGATTATAAAGTCGGTACAACTTTAAATGAAAATATGATTAGTATGAATAAAGTAAAATATATTAGAGATAAATTTGATAATGCTACATTTGATTATATTGGTGACAGCGTCAAAGATATTCCTATATGGTTACATGCAAGAAAAGCATATGTTGTTAATTCAGCGCAACTAAAAACTAAATTAAAAGATATTGACTATATATCTATTAAATAGCAAATATATATGTGCACTTGCTGATTATTCATATTATTATACTAAGTATATGGAGATAGATGTTATGAATAAAAGCAAAACAATAGAAGTTATAGAAATACTTAATAAAATAATGGAATATGAGTTATCGGGTGTTGTGAGATATACGCATTATGCTTTGATGATAACTGGACGAGATAGAATAAGTTTAACACAATTCTTTAAAGATCAAGCAAGCGAGTCCTTACTTCATGCACAAGAAGCGGGTGAAATTGTAACTGGATTAGGCGGACATCCGTCTCTAAAGATTCAAATTATAGAAGAGTCTAACAAGCACTCAACAATCGATCTCCTTAATGAGAGTTCAGAACATGAGAAGATCGCTGTTGGTCTATATAAAATTTTATTGGATATCGTCAAAGACGAGAGTATTTATATTGAAGAGTATGCGAGAGGTATGATCAAGGCAGAAGAAATGCATGCTATTGAAGTTAGTAAAATGTTAAAAGATTTCGCCGAGCAGTAGCACACTTCGATATGAAGAAAAAACGCAAAGCTTTTTTAGGCTTTATAGAAAGAGACAAACCAATGACGTGGATATCAGCAATAATTATTTTCATGCTGTTTATACCGCTCGCAGTAACATTCGTATTATATTTCAGCCTTCAATGATAGTTATTAATGAAAAAAGAGTTATAAAGGCATTAAGTAATTTTAAACAAAAGCCCTTCAATTATTGTATAGTCGATAATTTCTTCAGAAGCAATATAGCTAAAGACCTAGGCAATAAATTTCCTAAATATTCCTCAGACATATGGCATGTATACAAGAATCAAGTGGAAGAAAAAAAAACCTGCAATAGTTGGAACCATTTTGACGAGTTAACATACCAGGTATTTACATTTTTGAACTCTAAATCATTCTTAGATTTAATTAGTAAAAATATAAAAATCAAATTATTTTCTGACCCAGGTTTGCATGGAGGAGGTTGGCATATTCATGCAAATAATGGTAATTTAAATCCACACCTTGATTACACTATCCATCCAAAAATGAAATATCAGAGACGTTTAAATTTAATTATTTATCTTGAACAAACTTATCGAGAAAAATATGGAGGCCACCTAGGTTTTTGGAGTCACGATAAAATAAATAACCTACCGAAGCATCTCTGTAAGGAGATTTTTCCAAAATTTAATAGGGCTATAATTTTTGATACATCACAAAATTCTTGGCATGGCTTGTCAACGCCCGTAAAGCTTCCAAAAAATAAATTTAGAAAAAGTATTGCTGTCTATTACTTATCGAAGCCTAAAAAAAATCATCCATCTAATAGCCGAGCGTTATTTGCACCGCGAGAAAATCAAAAAAATTCAAAAGCATTGCAAGATCTTATTAAGGCTAGGGCTGACGAAAAGGCACATCATCAAGTATATAACGTATCTTAGTTTTTTTCTTTCTGCTTATATCTTAAACTGTATATTTCAGGAAATCCCAATAATGCTAATTTTAATAACAAATAATTTCCTTTGCCTTGCATAAATAGCTTTAATATTTTCAGGTATGTTAAAAACATCATTAAAAAAGCATAGGGTTTACTATAGTGTTTATAAAGTAGTTTTTTATACGATATAAAATATTCATTCTTTAAGTGATCAACATTATTTTTTTTACTACCTCCATGTCTATGAACAATCTCAGGCTCAGGTAGAACATATGCTTCTTTTCCAATATCCCATACTCTCTTTGAAATGTCTTCCTCCTCACAATCAAGAAAAAACTTTCTATCAAATCCGTTAATTTTATCAAAAACATCCCTGCTAAAGAACATAAAGGCACCAGTAACTACCTGTACCTTTGTAGGCTTTCTGATACTCTCTTTTGGTGAAATGAATTTTTGTTTCAACGTAAATCGAGCAATTTTTGTCCCTAGCAAACTTTTTATCAATGACGGGAATAATTTATGTGTTCCAGTGTACTTTCCGTCTGAGCCTCGCACCTTACCAGTTAACAGCCCTGCATTTCTATTTTTTTTGATAAATTTTATAAGTGGTGTCAGCACATCATTTCTGCACTCGCAGTCATTATTTATAAATAATAGATATTCTCCAAGAGATTTTTCATAACCATCCATGTTGCCTCCAGAAAACCCATTATTAATATTATTTCTAAATATCCTTATTTTTTTATCATTTGGTAATTTAGATATCAAATTCTTATAGTCATGGTCCTCCGATGCATTATCAGTTATTATTACTTCGTACTTAATTGCTGGATTTATTTTTTCTAGTATGCTCCTAACAAGTTCAATAGTATAAATTGATGAATTATAGTTGATAGTGATTATACTCACCTGCATACAGAAATTATAACATACAAGTAAATTTTCTTTTTATCTTATATAATGCTTGCAGGAGATTAATGATTATAAAAAAATACAAGAAAGTAATTATTTTGTGCAAAGGAAACTCAGTTACTGGTGGCTCTGAACTCATCCATCAGCTTTGTCACGAAATTAACCGTCTTAATAAACAAGCATTTGTATGCTATTACCCCTTTAATAATACTTATGAAATACCAAAGGAATATGAAATTTATGATGTAGATCAACATAAGCTTACTGATCAAGAAGATGTATTAATTATTCTTCCTGAGGTCGCTACGAAGTTTGCATGGAGTATTAAGAGAGCAACTGTTTCCATCTGGTGGCTTTCTATAGATAATTATTTTAGGAAGAAAGGTGACAATGCACTTAGAGATTCAATAAAGTATTATAAAGATTTAATAAGAATGAGACTCATGCCGCTATTTCTGATGAGGAAATTTATGCATTTCGTGCAAAGCAAATATGCATACGATTATCTTGAAAGCAAAAGTATTAAATCGTCTTATCTCTCAGATTATTTAAATCCAGTACATTTTGATAATCAAATATCAAACAAAGAAAATATTATTTTATATAATCCCGTTAAAGGCACTAAGCTAACTCAAGAACTCATTTCTAGAAATCAAGCCTTTAAATTCATACCTCTTGAAAACTTGAGTAATTCTGAAGTACGAGAGTTATTTCAAAGAGCAAAGATTTACATTGATTTCGGTAATCATCCTGGAAAGGATAGAATGCCCCGTGAAGCAGCAATGGCAAACTGCTGTATTATAACTGGAAGAAAAGGAAGTGCTTTCAATGACGTTGATATCCCAATACCTCAAATCTACAAGTATGAAGATAATGAAGTATTGAATGGTGATAAATTTCATGAATTAATAAGCAATATATTTAATGACTTTGAAAAAAATATTAGTAATTTTGTTCCATATAAAAATAAAATACGTTTAGAAAGAGAAGTTTTTAAACAGCAGGTCACTGATCTGTTTTCTGATTTATTATATGAAAAGTAGAATTCTTATTGTTGGAGCTGGTTTTGCTGGAGCCATACATGCAAGAGAACTTGCTGAGTCTGGTTATGAGGTAATAATTATAGATAAGAGAGATCATATTGCAGGAAACTGTTATGATTATGTTGATACGTCTGGTATTAGGATACATAAATATGGACCTCATCTATTCCATACTTCAAATGAAAAGGTTCATCGATATCTATCAAAATTCACCAGTTGGGTTAAGTATGAACATAAAGTTGTTGTTAGCATAGATGATAATAATTTGGTCCCTTTACCGATTAATATAGAAACAGTCAATGCTGTATTTAATCAAGCTTTAACAAATGAACAAGAAGTTGAATCATATCTAAAAAATATCATTATTGAAAAAAAGCAAATTAATAATGCTGAAGATTGGTTATTTAGTAAAATCGGTAAAGATCTTACAGATATTTTTTATAGGCCATACACTAAAAAAATGTGGAATTTAGACTTGAAAGATTTGAGCTATAAAATTGTTCAGAGAATTAAATTTAGTTTTTCAAATGAAAAAAGATATTTTCCTAATGATACAATTCAGTTTATGCCAAGCAAGGGCTATACTGAATTATTCAATAAGCTTTTAGATCATAAGAACATACAAATATTCCTTTCTGAAGAATTCAATAAATCAATGCTTAAAGACTTTGTATTTTGTTTTAATAGCATGCCAATTGATGAGTATTTCAAATTTGAATATGGAACTTTACCTTACAGATCAATAAAATTTAATCACATAATATTAAAAGCTGATAACTCTAAAGGTCATGTAACAATAAATTATTCTGATTCATCAAAATTTACCAGAGAAACTTGGTGGCATAACATCCCCAATCATCACGAAATGGATAGAGGATTATTTGTTAAAACCATTGAAGAACCTTGCGATTATCAAGATAATAATTTTGAGAGATATTATCCTGTAAAAACATCTGATGACAAATATGGAGAGATATATAAAAAATATAAAATGATAAAAGAAAATAAAATAGATTTCATTGGTCGTTGTGGTACTTACCAATATTTAGATATGCATCAAGTTATTAATCAATCTCTAGTTAATGTTAATAACTGGATTAAAAATAATGCCTAGACAAGTATGTATCACTGGAGGACTAGGTTATGTTGGTTCGCATACTATTGTTGAGCTTAAGGATCTTTTTGACGAATTCATAATTATCGATGATCTATCAAATAGTCATAAAGATATGATTAATAGAATTACTGAACTTACTGGCAAAAAAATCATTCATTTTGAAATATCAATTAATAATTCAAGTGAAATAAAAAAAATTTTTAATATCTATAAGCCAACAGATGTTATGCATTTTGCAGGTCTTAAATCAGTGAAGGAAAGCGAGGAACATCCTGAAAAATATCATGAAATTAATGTCAATGGGACAAAATCACTTTTATCAAGCTTAAGAGAATTTGAATGTCGTAATTTCATATTTTCTTCTTCTGCAACTGTTTATGGTAACCCAGAATATCTTCCTTACGATGAAAACCATCCTACAAAGCCCATTAACAAATATGGAGAGACAAAGCTTGAAGCTGAGAGATTAATACATGAGTGGTCAAAAAAACATAAAGTCTCGTGTTTAAGCCTTAGATATTTTAATCCAGTTGGTGCTCACAAGTCAGCACGCATTGGAGAAAAGACTCAAGGAATACCAAATAACCTGATGCCATTTATATTAGAGGTTATATCTGGTAATTATAAATACCTGAATATTTATGGAGATGATTATGAAACTAAGGATGGAACGGGCGAAAGAGATTATATCCATGTAGTTGATCTTGCTAGGGCTCATGTAGCAGCTCTAAATTACAGTAACTCGCAGTATATAAATGATTCTATTAATATTGGAACTGGTATTAGTGTAAGTGTCATGGATATAATCAAGTGTTTTAAACATCACTTAGATATAGATATTCCATATAAAATATTACAAAGAAGACCAGGAGATCTTGCAAAGTACTATGCTAAAAACAGTAAAGCACAAAAACTCCTTGGCTGGACACCAGAAAAAAATCTAAAAGACATGTGCGCAGATTCATTAAGATGGCAAAGAGCATTTAATCACAAAATTAATTAATATGGATCCATTCACACAAGCTGTAGCAGGCGCCACTGCTTCTCAAACATGCTCTAGCAAAAATAAGATAATCATAGCCACTATTATTGGTGCACTTGCTGGTCTATCGCCCGACTTAGATATCTTTATTAGATCGGATATTAACCCATTATTATTTTTAGAGTACCATCGACACTTTACACATTCTCTTTTATTTGTTCCTATCGGTTCTTTAATTTGCTCGTTTGTTTTTTACTATACATTTGCACAGAGATTCTCATTAAGCTTTAAAGAGACTTATCTCTACTCATTCATGGGATATGTGACTCACGGAATAATTGATTCTTTTACATCTTATGGAACATTATTATATTGGCCATTTTCTAATGAGCGTGTTGCACTAAATTTAGTATCTGTGATAGACCCGCTATTCACCATACCAATATTTATATTTGTAATATATGGAGTTATCAAAAGAAGTAAAGTATTTTCGATGTGTGCAATTTTATGGGTATTCACATATCAAGCGACAGCATACTTACAAAAAGACAGAGCCGAAAACTTAATTTACGAATATGCACTGAAAAATGGTCATGATGTTGAAAAAATATTGGCTAAACCAAGCTTCGCAAATATAGTTGTCTGGAAAGTAATATATTCTACCTCTGATAAGTATTATGTTAATGCAATAAGATTAGGCAAAAGTCATAAATTATATCCGGGCGAGTCTATTGATAAATTAGATATCAAAAAAAATTTTCCATGGCTGAAGCAAAGCTCACAACAATCTAAGGATTTAGATAAGTTCGAATGGTTTTCAAATGGTTATTTAGGTACAGATAAAAAAAATACTAATATTATCTATGATGTAAGATTTTCCTCTATACCAAATCATGTAGAAGGATTATGGGGTATTAAATTAAACGAAAATAATAGTGAAGAAAAGCACGTTGAATATATCACAAATAGAAAAAGAAATTACGATAGATTTAAAATATTATTTGATATGGTTTTTGATAATTATGAATATTAAAAATTATATAAAAACTAAATGCGGTATAGAAAAATATAACTTACTTAAAATTGAATCAAATATAAGCTTAATAAGAAAAGCTAGATTTTATTTTTTTGTTTTAATTGCTATCTTGAGAGACTTTTTTAAAAACAATAATCATTAAATGTGTTGCTTTATATTTAATCATTTCACAATAGGTTTTTTGTCATGATAATATATGATGCATGATAAAAAAAATACATCATGCTGCTTACCGGTGTAAATGCTCTGAAGAAACACGAGAGTTTTATGAGGATTTTTTAAAACTACCTCTTGTTAATGCTTTTGAAATTAATGAGACTAAAACGGGCAGAAAAACATCTGTTTTACATACATTTTATAGATTGGATGATGGTTCGCATTTAGCCTTTTTTGAGGCTCCTTTGCAAAAGTTCAATTTTATTAAACAGCATGATTTTGATTTACATATAGCTCTGGAGACTGATAAAAAAACCTTGGTTGAGATGTTCGAGGAAGGAAAAAGAAAAAATGTTGAAACAAGAGGAATTTCAGATCATGGCTTTATTTCATCGATTTATTTTAGAGATCCCAATGGTTACGTCGTTGAATTAACGGCTAAAAATACTGATAACAAAGATAATATAAAGGTTTTAAAACAAAACCCTCATAAAATTCTTGAAGATTGGATGAGAAAGAACTGATATAGTTATATTTTAAAATTATTTAACATAGCTTAAGCACGTCAAAAACAGAAAATAAAGTACATAATAAAACATTATGAAAATAGGTGTATTAAAAGAAAATAAACCAAATGAGAAAAGGGTCGCTATAACGCCAGCATCTATTTCGAAGATAAAAAAGCTTGGTTACGATATATTTATCGAGGAAGACGCTGGGTTATTATCAAACTTCAAAAATTCTCAGTACCAGGAAGCAGGCGCTAATATATCTTCAATTAATGATATTTACAGCTGCGATATCGTTCTTAAGATAAATAAACCAACTGATGATGAAATCTATAAACTTTCATCTAAACAAACATTAATATCTTTTTTCAGTCCAGCAACTAATCAATCTTCTTTAGAACTTTGCAAAAAAGATGAGATCAATGTCCTCTCTATGGATTCTGTCCCTCGTATCTCAAGGGCCCAGAAAATGGATGCATTATCATCAATGGCAAATGTTGCGGGATCTAGAGCTGTAATCGAGGCAGCACATTGTTTTGGAAGATTTTTTGGAGGCCAAATTACTGCTGCTGGTAAAATTAACCCAGCAAAAATATTAATTATTGGAGCAGGAGTTGCCGGTCTATCAGCAATTGGAACAGCAACAAGCTTAGGGGCTATCGTCAGAGCATTTGATACTCGCCCTGAAGTTAAAGAGCAGGTTGAAAGTCTTGGCGCAGAATTTCTTACTGTTAATCTCGAAGAAGATGGCTCAAATTCCGATGGTTATGCGAAAGTTATGAGCGATGAGTTTATTGCTGCTGAGTTGGCATTATTTAAAGAACAAGCTGCAGAAGTAGATGTAATCATTACTACTGCTCTCATACCTGGCAAAGAAGCACCAAAATTAATTACTAAAGAAATGGTAGAAGTTATGAAACCTGGTTCAGTAATAGTTGATTTAGCCTCTCAGCAAGGAGGTAATTGCGAACTTTGTGAAAAAGATAAAATTGTAAATTATAATGGGGTAAATATTATTGGCTTTACAGATCTTCCTTCTCGTCTTCCATCTCAATCAAGTGAGCTATATTCTAATAACTTATATCATATACTTGATGAACTCACTCCAAACAAGGATGGAAATATAAATATTAATATGGACGATGATGTTATTAGAGGCATGACAATCGTTAATAAAGGTTCAATAACATATCCTCCTCCAAAGATTAAAGTATCTGTTTCAACAAAAAAAGAGGAGAAAAAAATTGAAACTGCTATAGAACCAGTAAAAAAGAAAAGTGCTCTACTGCCTGCATTAATAGCATTATCATCCTTATTTCTGGTTGGTGCTTTTGCGCCCATATCATTTATGAATCATTTTACAGTTTTTGTTCTCTCTTGCTTTGTAGGATACATGGTGATATGGAATGTGACAGCTTCACTGCACACACCTTTAATGTCTGTGACTAATGCAGTCAGCAGTATTATCATAATTGGAGCAATTACTCAAATATCAACAACCGATACATTATCTCTAATACTTTCAGGACTTGCAGTGTTTATTGCAAGCATAAATATATTTGGTGGTTTTGCGGTAACGAAAAGAATGCTTGGGATGTTTAGAAAATGAATTTTGAATTACTGAACATAGAAGTTGTAAGAGCATTATATATCGTTTCTGCTGTTTTATTTATAATGACGCTAGGTGGTTTAAGTAACCAAGAGACATCGCGTAAAGGTAATATGTATGGTATTAGTGCAATGTTTATTGCCATTATTGCCACTTTTCTCGGACCACAAGTATCCAGTAACTACGGTCTCTTAATTATCTTGATTTTATTAGGTGGCTCGATAGGATTGATTCTCTCTAAAAAAGTTCAAATGACTGAAATGCCAGAATTAGTTGCTATATTGCATAGTTTAGTTGGTATGGCTGCAGTATTGGTCGGCCTTGTAACCTTCATTAACCCGACACAAGAATATCTAGGTATTGAAAAAAC
>MDSZ01221944.1_pt1 | contig 13429 bp, 11 predicted proteins | sample 811201 | NCBI WGS metagenome assembly MDSZ01 (sample SAMN05326647, study PRJNA326480) | marine metagenome | isolation source: seawater | place: Indian Ocean: North | collected 2010
GATGCCTCACAACATGATGGAATACACCCGGCTTTGCGAATCACAGGACTTGGATACTCTGCTGGCTCCTTCAATGCCAATGACGTCGCGCTGAGTACAACGGGGGAGCGGGCTGCTGAAATTTCAAACTCAGAAGGAATCAATATCGACGGCCTGAGTATCGATATTTCCTCAGATGATGGGGTGGAGCGAGTTGGGCTCCTTGTTGAATCATCTGCCATGACCATCAATGGAATGACTCTGATGGGAACTGAGAATACCACAGGCGTCCACTTCGGTGAAAATGCGTTTATTGATCTGCAAACACGCATTCAGGACCTCAATGTCGATCATGGAACTGCAGTCGCAGGAAATTTCACTGAATCCGATTCTTACAATGATGCCCCTGAAATCGTCGATAGCGATCTTACTGGGGTTGACGTGATTGTTGATGGTGCACCAATTCGGTTCATTGGGTCAACACTTAGTCATATCAATGCTGATTCGGAACATCAAATGAGTATAGATCTGATTGACTCCACCTTAACTAGTTCAGCTATTGTCGATATCAATGGTGAAGCGGAAGTTCGCCTCATGCGTACTCTGACAATCATCGTCCGCGGTCAAAACGGAATCGTTGTTCCAACTACTGTCACCGGTCAAAGTAACGATCCTGTGTGGTCAACACAGACGTATACAGAAGATGGAAGGGCTGATCTTGAAATCGTTCTGTACACTATCACGGCAGATGGGTCTTTGAAAGATCTGCTCACAGATATGACGATCTCTGCAATAAGTGAGGGGTACAACACAGCAAGCCTAGGTATTGTTGTCCAACCCCCTACAATCACAGAGGTCTGGTCCTTTGACCTCTCATTGCGCGGGGATGCTCCACCACTCCTCCAAATCACGCTTCCTGCAATCAATACTGGAGAAACACATACCTTGATCGAGGGAGATAATCTCGATTTAGAGGCACAAGCTTTCGATGATGGCGGGGATGATGTCTTAGTCGAATGGAGTGTAATAAGTGGTGAAACTGAAGTCAGCGATGCGGTTGGAGCCAGTGTATCAATCACGGGCCTTTCAGCGGGATTGTATGAGGTAAGGGTCAAAGCAAGTGACGAAGGTGGACTGTTCTCAGAGGATTATTTCATCCTTGACGTACAGGCAAGCGACAACGACGGTGATCAGGCTGGTTGCCCTGCAGATGGTTACAGTACAATATTGAACGCTTACTGCGGACCTGATGCATCAGATAGGGACGACGATAACGATGGAGTCATCGATGAAGATGATGATTTCCCATTTGACAGATGTGCTACAAGAGATACAGATGGTGATGGCGCTCCTGACGAGATCATTGCGGCTTGCCCAACTAATCTCGTAGTAGATAATGATGCAAATACTGCCACGAATGGAGACACGAATGATACATCCACAACCAGTGAGAATGAGAGGCAAGCAAGTTCCAGCGCTGCTGATGATGACGGGAGTAATGCATTCCTCCTGCTGACCCTCGCAGGCATAGCAATCGGTGTTGTCGTCATCATTATCCTGTTGCGTAGAGATGTTTGACCAGATGCAAACAATCTGATGGAATAAATCTCAGCGATGTGATTCGATGGTCGATGCGCAGACCATCATCCAAATCATCATACTCATCGCTGCATGGGGCATCCTAATCATTGATGCCATTCGACTTCATTCACAACAGAAGGTTGCGGAGACAGTTGGTCCACTGAGTGATGGAGGGTGGGCATGGCGAACGACGTGGCAACATGAATTCATTCGACGTGGACCTGACCTGATCACATGTGCTTTCATGGCTATCCTGCCGTGGTTCTTCAGATCGTTTACGGACCCTGGGTGGATTACTCTCACCCTATGGTCAACTGCACTGATCTGCTTCGCCCTCCTCATGCTCATTCCACGGAGATATGCTGCAACGAAAACCACGCTCTTCGCAGATGGGTGGGGTATTGATTGGGATAGATTGGGATCATTGAGACGACGTCAGCCAGATCGTATCGTCTTGCAACGGAAAGGGTGGTGGTTGTTCGCCCCATTAGCTCTTGGAGGAAACGAGGAGGACCTCAATGAGGTCGAAAAGAGAATCATTGCGGCATTTAATGGAATGTGGCTCACAGAGGATGATGAATAACATCAATCGCTTTAGACTATGATGATTGAAGATGTGCACAGAGGAATGAGATGTCTGACCCAACACCCGTGGAGAGTGAGGTCGTCGAAGACCTGGCAAATGCCATCCGTGACCTCTCAGAGGCATATTTCAATCGGGCTGACAACGCAGTGAGCGATGCTGAATTCGACGCTATGGTCGATAGATTACGGCGACTTGACCCAACTCATCCACAATTGCAACAGGTTGGAAGTGACCCAGCACCTGGAACCATGAAAGTGAATCATCGATTCCCTTTACAGAGTCTCGATAAAGCAACCACTGTGGAAGAAATCGATCATTTTCTCACAACAACGACGCGAGGGACTGTTCGTTGTATCTCGCAGCCAAAGTTCGATGGTTCATCACTGTCTGTCGAATATCGAGCGGGGGTGCTTACCCAAGCCGCTACACGCGGGTCAGGAACACGAGGAGAAGACGTCACGGCGAATGCACGCAGGTTAGGAGGACTTCCACATCGCCTCACTGAACCAGTTGATTTAGTTGTTAGAGGGGAAGTAATCATGCCCCTCAGCGTCTTTAGAGAGAAATACGCTGATCGTTCCCCCAATCCACGTAACCTTGCAGCCGGAGCAATTCGGCAACAACATGGGGATGGGATCGCTCAGCCTGACGATCTCGTATTCCATACCTTTGATGCCAGTTTTTTCCCAGATGATGAGAGGTCTGCAAATTCAACAACACCTCCTACTTTCAATCATGATTCTGAGATTATTCCATGGTTAGGAACACTCGGTTTCTCATCAGCACCTTGGACGATACATGAGATGACTGGAGATAGATCGTTACTGGAATCTATTGTCGATGCAACCATGATGTGGACTGAGAAACGTAGTGATTATGCATTCGAAATCGACGGCCTTGTCATCAAGGTTGACGCCTTTGATGAACGTGAAGTGCTGGGTTCAACGGCGCATCATCCAAGATGGGCATTGGCATGGAAATTCCCCCCAGAGGAAGCTGAGACTGTTGTGATGGAAGTAATTTGGAGAACGGGACGAACGGGAGCCATCACGCCAGTCGCTCTGGTAGCACCACAATTCGTCGGTGGTGTTACTGTTGAGCGTGTGACGTTACACAATGCAGGAGAAATCGAGCGACTTGACCTCAAGATAGGAGATCGTGTCAAACTTGTTCGGCGTGGGGATGTCATACCAAAGGTAACCGAGGTTTTGGGCGCTGCAGTTGAGGGGGACCTCAGAGAAAGAGTCCATGCTGATGGAACTAGATATGAGGCGGATTTGCCCTTACGAAAGCAGCCAAAACGGCCAGGTTATTGTCCCGAATGTGGACATGTAGTCATTACAGACGGGGCATTCATTCGATGCCCTTCTCTATCATGCACGGCACGGATCGCACGCGCTGTGCAGTATTGGTGCAGGGCACTCGATATCGATGGAATTGGAGAGAAATTGATTCAACAGCTCATCGATGCAAGATATCTCACAAGTCTAGATGATATGTACCGATTAACTTCTGAGCAATTGATGAAGTTAGAGCGGATGGGTGAAACGAGTACTAAGAACATACTTTCAGAAATTGACGCTTCACGTTCTATGACATTGGCAACGTTCCTACATGCATTAGGTCTGCCGAAGATAGGACCAGAACTTGCAGAAGCGATTGCTAGTGAAGTGGGTTCTCTACAGGCCATGCTGAATCTTGTTCGGCTTCGTGAAGTTAAGCCAGGAGAGGAAGAGGGAGGTCCACATGAGGATGATAATGGAAAGCCGTACAAACATCCCCTAGCAATTCGCACACTCCTATCCATTGAAGGTGTCGGAGAGACTGTTGCTATTCTACTTCTGAAAGGACTTGCGGAACGTTCGAAGCTCGTGAAGAATCTTGACGAACTTCTAGACATCAAGGACCAAGAGTCCGTCAAGACCTCGAAAGGGATGCTATCTGGTCAAACGGTCTGCATCACTGGAACATTGAGTAGGCCGCGGGGCGAGATTGCTGAGATTGTGAAACAATCTGGTGGGAAGGTCGTCGGGTCTGTCTCGAAGAAACTCGGGCTGCTCATTGTAGGAAATAATCCTGGATCTAAACTGACAAAGGCAACGGGTTTTGGAGTTCGTGTCGTCAATGAAGAGGAATTTCATGCTCTGCTTGAAAGTGATTCAAACGAACATACTAGTGTCTGAACTCGAAGATTGGGTCGCTAATCGTGATTCGACCATACCTGTTATGTCCGCTTCAAATTGCATTGCTTGTTCAAGAAGAGGTTCAGCATCCAATTTGATATTCGGTAAAAGATAATCCAACTTCTCGATGACTCGGACAGCGGCACGTGCGTCGGGTACATCGCCAGCAGTACCGGCGATAATAGCCATTAGAGACAGGCCACGGCGACGGGCTTCGCCAAGCATGATTCCAGTCATTCCACCTAGCATTCCCTCTTGAAGCAAATCCACCTCCATTTCCTCATTGAGGAGGAGACGAGTCTGGTCGGTTGCTGCAACGCCGAGAAGATCAGGATATTCATCGCCTTGATCGTCTTTGCTGAAGGCATCAATCAGTACAGCAGCGCCTATGTTTGCTCTCTTAGACCACTTGAACAAGGATTCAGTAAGCGGGAGGCACATGCTTTCTTTGATGGGTAATTCAGAGATGACAACAACCAACCGGTCACAGGAGTCTAACTTACACATAGGTTCACCAGAATACAAACGAACTGGGGGCATTGGTGCACCATCTTTGACCAGGCAGTATGGGGGAAGTTCTGGATGACGTACACCACCAACGAATTCCAAGTCTAGTTGATCGATGAGATGGTGGGCAACAATTGTGGAAACCATCCCTTGAGTAGGAAAACATGAGACGACGAGGGCGTCACTAAAATCGTGTGACTCCGAAACACGTACGATTGGTTCTGCGAACATGGGCTGCCCAGACGTCAACGGGGAATAATTGTATGCGATGGCTGGAATAGATGGAATCATGGCCGACGAAGTCAACACCCTTGGGGTGGAACAGACCGCGTTGGTCGAAGAAGTTCTTGAACAAACTGAAAAGAAGCAAACAAGGAAGCCTATCGACCCCTTCTATCTTGGAAGAGTTCCTGTCTATAATGATGAAAGGAAGTTTTCAATCTCACCTTCATCATGGAACAACTTTGTCGCGTGTCCGCGCAGATTCTGGTTGTCAAGACGCAGATTACCTCGTAAGGCAGGAATGGCCGCGAGCATAGGAACTATTGTGCATGGGGCCCTTGAAGACATCCTCCTTCTCGATCTTGAAGGAAAACAAGACAATGAGAAGGGGTGGGTACCTGTGGTGATGGAACGGCTCCTCAACAGTCAATGGGAGGACGAAAAGAAGAGATTCTTTGCTCATCAACGACAACCAAAATGGAAGGAAGATAGTAGGGATAAGGCCATGCAACTGCTCAATGGTTCGATGGATATCGTTCTGAAACGTTCTGGTGTCGGTCTGATGCCACTTGAAGACGTGACAGTAGGGTTCTGGAAATGGGTTCAGAGTTTGATGGGGGCTGTCGAAGGAGAACTGAAGACGTCTGATGGGAAAATCATGGGCCGGCTGGACGTCATGATGTATGATATTGACACATCGGGTGAAGTAGTGGGCTGGATTGTAGCTGATCTCAAGACAGGGCGCCCACCAACTGACGGAGTGTATGATACTGTCAGTCGCCAACTTCGCTTGTATCGCGACCTTCTGAGTGAAAATAATCCTGGGCATCCCCCTATCATTTCAGAGGCATGGTATTCAGATGGATCGAAAGTGTTCACTGCAAGGGGAGATTCCGTACTCGAAGAAGCCTTCGCGGCGTGGGAGGCGATGTATCCTACACCAGAACCACCTCCTGCAACACCATCTGACGATGCGTGTGGATTCTGTGAATGGAAAGCTTGGTGCCCAGCTTACCTTCCATTCCGTCAGAATGAGCCGAATCTAGGTTCTTTCAGTGATTTGGCACTACATGTTGAACGCTACGAAGAGGAGACCGGGGCTGCTGTCTTCAGCGTATGTGCTGCTACTGACGATGAAGGTGGAATCACTTCTACAGACCGTTTTATTGGAGGCACCCTAGAAGATCAATCCAAAGAAGTGTTTGAAGAGATTCGGGCGGCTGGGTGGGACGAACCCATCTTCTGTAGCTCAATTCTGACGCAAAATGGAACTCTACGTATTGGACATTGGTCGGATGTACTACCCTATGCACCGATTGTCGGTGTCGTTGAAGGTAGAATGGAAGGAGCTCCTGAACTGAAAAAGAAGGGAGCTGGGCGGGACACTCCAACCGCCGCACCCGTCAGTAATCCTGATGAGGAACCTGATCCAGCCGGGGCATACTATGAGGGATTGATTCATGACGGATATTCAGAAGAAATTGCTCTGAAACACACAAAGATGTACTTCAAAGATTTTGAAACGTGATGATCTATCCACTGAGTGCTAAGGAGTCCTTGACTGCCTGCTTGCCTGCTTCATCAAGACCTCCAGCGGGTGAACTTAGCCAATGAAGATAAGAGACATCGCTAGCTAGAACTTCAGTCAGCGTCTTTCCAAGATGTTTACCAAACGCTATGACCACATTACCATCTGAATCAATCCTGAGTCGGCCTCGGGAATCAATCTGCTCGAGATCATCTAGACGCAATCCTGCTTTCGATTCGTCATCGGAGTGGGGGCTTCCTCCCAGGGCTTCAAGATCCTCAAGAGGAACTCGGAATTTTGCTGGTTGATCACGCATCATCGACCAAAGTAGAACGAGGGTTGCGGCAGCATCTGCTGAGGCTCGGTGTGCCTCGAGAAGGGGTATGTCATATCTTGCACAAAGGTCGCCTAATCTATGACGGCCAGGAATACCAAGATTACGAGCAAGAACCAATGTGTCGAGAATCACCATCGGTTCTGGCGGCTCCGCACCTGCTCGGAGAAATTCATTCTCAAGCATGGGCCAATCGAAGCGATGGATGTTGTGTCCAACTAAGACGGAGCCATCAACATGTTCTCGTATCATTTGGATGTAGTCTTTCAACGGTGGGAGGCCGCGGACATCACTATCTTTGATGCCATGAACTTCAATCGAATCGGGGGGTATTGGACGCCCAGGGTCGACGAGTTCCTCGACCATGATTTCGTCGTCCTCCCCTGTAGCCCCAACGAATGCGAATTGGATGATACGATCTGATTTGATGTTGATACCAGTGGTCTCAAGGTCAAATCCAATCACTGTCAGACCCTCTAGTACCTCGCCTGCCATGACCTTCGAAACCATGCCTCCCTCATCTGTCCATCGGAACGGCTATGGGTTGGGTGTGGACTTCATGGAATGAGAAATATGGGTTTTGTTAACTGGCTGCGCGACAAAATCAACCCGGTCATCGAAGAGCCTGAAGAGTCATTCGCTGAACAAGAAGCGAGGGCTGAGGCCAAACTAGAGGATATTTACGCTGATTCTGTCGCACAAGATGTTGACGACGCGTTTGAAGCATTATCAGACGATTTGGAAGAGGAATTGGAAGAGGAAGAAGTCGTAGATGATATCGTTGCTGCAATCGACGTAGGGGATGTTGATGCAACCACGCTTCTCGATGAGGGGGATATGGAAGATTTCTCTGAGGTTGATGTTGGAGACCTTGAAGCCGAAAGTGTAGATGTCTTCACGTCAGACGAGCATCTCCTCCAAGCGATCATGGACGACGAAGAAGAGGAAGGGTTCTCAATCGAGATTATCAACACAGAAGTCCTAGATGATGACTTCGAGGTATTGGACGATGATTCCACCACTTCATCTGAAGGCGAAGAGGTCATAGATCTCTCTAAGTTGAAGGTTGCCGAACTCAAGGAATTATGCCGTGAACGTGATCTTCCGGTTTCGGGTAAGAAGGCAGACCTGATTGCAAGGCTATCTTGAGAAGATGGTGTCAAGATAGATTCTGATTCGCATCATGGCAGGCGAGTGATTAAACATCGTCCGTGTGAGGTATACCCATGCGGAGAGGGCGCTTTGGCCTCCTCATGATGTTACTCATTCTGAGTGCTGCATGGTCTGGATGCATGGGTGATGCGGTTGCATCACGCCCAAAGGCAAGGGTCGAAGCTGCACCAACGACACTCAATGTAGGAGATGGAGTGAGTTTTGATGCTCGGTCATCATCAACTCCAGAGCCAGGTGCCCTCGTATCTTATCAATGGGATTTTGGAGATGGAGAGACTGCTGTTACAGGCACTGGTTTTGTGACCCACATCTACACCACCCCAGGGCGCCATACAGTGCACCTGACTGTTGTGAATGATCAGAATGGAGAGGACAGTACATCTATCGAGATCTTCGTCAATGGATTGCCAGAAGTATCACTGATTGGCCCAAATCATGCATTCGTAGGTGATCACGTTGTGCTCAATGCTTCGAGCAGTACCGATCCAGAGGGAGGGCAACTCGTGTTTGAATGGGACTTCAACAGAGTTGTTGATGATGATATGAATGGCGTTCCTGACGATGATGTCGATGCTGTAGGAGAACGCGTTGTTCTCCCAACTGACACCGCGCAGCGCTTCGAAGGGGTACTGCGCGTAACTGATGATCAGGGTGGAATGGTGATTCTTCCGTGGAACGTGACTGTTGACGAGCGGATGTACAAAGTGCGATGGGTGCAGCGCATTGAGACGATTTCACGAGATGGAGCACTCGACGAAGGCGAGATATGGAGTGAGAACCTTACCATGGTTGGACGGATTGGAGGAGTCAACGCCACTCTAATTCTTGCACTCGATCCGTTTTTCCAACTTCCTCAGGATAATTTCACACTCAGTTTTGAAGTTCCCTCTGAAGGATGGCAACAAAGCGAAGAAACACAACAAGAAAATGTAACAAAGAATGCTACTGCAGAAATCCAGCGGAATTCAATCAACGCCCAACCACCCGAAGAGGAATTCATCAGTGGAATCAGCCGAGAGGAAGTTCTTGAGAGAGTTTTGAGTGACCCGATGCTCAACGTTGCGTGGGGAACATGGACTTGGATGATAAGTGCAGACAAGGCGGACCCGGACTGCGCTATTCCAAATCCATCAGTCCCATGTGATCCAGACCAAGGGAATGACTGGGAACTTGAGATTGAGATTGTACTCTGGGTTCCTGTTGTCACTGAATACCAAGGTTCACTCGGCTGAATCGTTATCAGATGATGGAGGTCGGTCAAACGCCAATGTTGTGACCACTGAGATGATTGAGAACACAAGTATCCATTCGAACGCTGCCGTTGTGTTAATCGAGGGATGAAGTGAGGTTCGACAGAAATGTTCGACATCTCGGCCTAATGCCAGATATTCTTCAACAGAGAAAGAAGCAGACCCAAAATAAATGGAAATGTGTGTAAGCATTCCAACAAGACCTATGAGAGCAAATAGAGCAAACACGATGCGGAGTTTGAGGAGCGATACAAGAGTTTGATTCGTCTTCGATGTATGCCACGTCCCAATAGACAAGGTCACCACCCATGCAGTCCCACCATAGAAGAACAGTGTCGCCAACAAGCCATGTAACACTAGGTGTTCGGTCCACGTCAGATGAACAATACCAATGACTGCAACACAGCAACCCAACCCCAACCCAATTGTCATGAACTCAAGGACCCACCAGATACGATGAGAAGAGAGGTTTTCCAAATGTGTCAACCTTCCACGGAAATGTGCGTACATGCCCGCACTGACAAATATAGGGCAAACTGTGCCCAAGAGAGAAAAGATGGTTGCTTCAGGCTGTGCTAGGTCGAAGTCTGAAATGAATGGTAGCCATGGTCTGCATCCTTTCAAAACCCAGAGCAGGTAGCACAATGGCAAACCTATTGCTGCAATCATAGCACCCAATAACGTCGCACGACGCCCCGACCATTCCGAGTTGAAGTGGGATGGCGTCATGGTGAAGGAAAAGTGGTCTTTCTCTTTTCATCTGTCGTTGGGTTTCTTGTAGGGAACAGGAACGAGAGTATTTCACCATGGGGCGAGCTGACCACGGAATGATCGAAATTGTCGGTCGTTCTACATTCATGAAATGGTATCATAGAGTACCACCGACTATATGGTTCCTCATCATGATCAGTTCGTATGGTTTTCTCATGTTCTGGCTACACGGTCAGATTGCAGAACCATTGCGAAATTTCGCGTTCGGAGAGAGTGCACCCTCTGAGAGCATCATCTACAGCAGCATCTTCCCCTACATTTCCGTCGTGGCGCTTCTATTATCCATCTTAGCTGGTCAAGCGTTCACACAAGCAAATAACCGCGTTCTACAGGTCCAAGGCGCAATCAATGGCATGGCAGGTTCGATGTCAACCATGATGACGCTTGGGCGAGGAATGTCAAGACGCGTGCAGCGAGAAATGGCGGAGAGGATTGCACGGTATGTGGAAACAGTTCTTGCCACCCGACACCTGACATTCATCGAAATCGCTGAGAGAGAATCAACTCTATTCGAATCATTGATTGACACAATGTCAATCACCGCCAGTGACCAATACAAAGATGAAATTGATCTAGTGATGCTCAATGCAATCAATGAAGAAATGAGTCGATGGGCTGAAAGTCGCATGATGTGGCAAACAGCGACAACAAGTCGGTTGAATCCGTTGCGTCTTGTTAACCTGGAACTTTTTGGCATCCTACTTCTCATCGGCCTACTCGTGTTTACAACAGGTACCGATGGTTTTGAAGCATTCATGTTCGCAGCAACTGCCGCTGCAATCAGGATGCTATTGATGCTGCTTTATCTGATTGACAGTCACGGTTGGACAACAAGATTCAGTCCGGTTGTCCGATTGAATTACGAATTGCTCGCATCAGTTCTTGTCCGCGCACGACGAATCATCGGTGCACCTATTCCGACGGTGGAAGAAATTGAAGACATGTTCACTGAATCAGAATGAGAAGAGTGCTGAGAATCGGCGTGTGGTCGAAGCGTGGGCACTCACGTCGCTTGATGTTGCCGCTCGTTCGACGTGTGCGCTACTTCATCACCCATTGACTCTTGATGAAATAACCATACGTCTGAAATGGGGGAAGGGAAAATCTGCTCGATCAGAAGCTAGATGGAGGCCAGCACGCATTTCACTTAATCTCCATGCTGCATCTGTCCGTGATCCAGACAGTGGGGTGTTCACAGAATACAAGAGGTTCAGCAGACATTCATCGATTAGTTCCTTCAGGTCACCAGATTGGAAGGAGCATGTCACAGCTGTCGCTTGTCATGAAATGGCTCATCATGCCGTATGGCGCAGATTAGAACAGGAGGGATGGAACCCTGGGAGAAGGTATCAACGGGAAGAGGCAGAGGCTCTAATCGACGGAATCGCAGTGCGACTGTGGTTGAAGCCGCACACAGAGCCATTTCGTCGAGCATATGCTCAGATCAGAACTGTGACGTTCATCGAGTTGTTCGGTACGCTGCCTGAACCATCGGGATTAGATTCATGAATCAAACGAGAGGATAGACAGGGCCATAGACACCTAATTCCTGCCAATGACATGCCTGACCCCGTCTTGGCCATTCACGGCGGGGCTGGAGGCGATGGTCCTTGGAGAGGAATGACATCGCTCGACCCATCTAGGATCAGGTGCATGGAGGATGTTCTGGCAGACGTGGGTCGACATCTGCTCAATGGTATGGATGCGATTGATGCCGTCACAATAGCTGTGGAAATGATGGAGGATGAGCCACTATTCAATGCAGGACGTGGTTCAGTACTCGGAGCTGACGGTGGTGTCTCAATGGATGCAAGTATCATGCAAGGTCAGGATAGGGGTGCAGGTGCTGTGATTGGGGTTCGGCGAGTACGTCATCCAATTCGGGTAGCCTATCATTTGCTGAAGAAGGGATGGCCAGTCATGCTCAACACACATGCTGCGGACCATTTTGGAATTGAGAATGGAGTCGAAGATGTTGGCCAGGAGTGGTTGAGAACCGATCTGCGACAAGCACAATGGCAAAAGTGGAATGAGATGCGGGCTGATGTTGGAGCTACCGATGAGGATGATGCTGCCCTCGATCATGACTTAGATGGTAGGGTGGCGACTGAATTCAGTGACGAGCCTGAAGGGATGGGAACTGTTGGAGCAGTTGTGTTGGACAAATTTGGGCATCTAGCAAGCGCAACAAGCACCGGAGGAATGACTGGAAAGCCGGATGGGCGAATTGGTGACACGCCTATTATCGGGGCAGGGTCATGGGCGGATGACAGGATTGCAATTTCATGCACTGGTGTTGGAGAGGCGTACATACGCACAGCTGCGGCTCATGAGCTCGCAGTAAGGATGCGGGCGAAGAATGCAGTCCTCTCCACTGAATCAAATATGGTACTCGATATGGTGGCCCCATTAGGCGGGAGGGGGGGATTGATTGCAGTCACTGCTGAAGGAGAGGTCCACCTCCCTTTCCAAACCACTGTGATGTACCGCGGTGTATGGACATCAACTCATTCTTGGACCGGTATTGGACCTGATTAAATCGCTCAACAATGGGAATTCTACCTAGGTGGTCCGCCGTATTGCCCGTACCCTTGTTGATGTCCTGAAGGAGGGGGGGGAACCTGAGGTTGAGGAGACATTGGAGGTGGCGCGCCATACTGTCCCATCTGCATCTGCGGTGGCATACCAGGTACATGGATGGGAGGTTGAGGAGGTGGTCCTCCACGGGACCTGACAACCAGAAGAACAACTACCAGAAGAAGTACCACTCCCCCTGCACCCATCACAATCATCGGGTCAACATCAGTAAAGCCCGCGCTCTCAGCCTCAGATGCCCGAGTTGAGGCATTGCTCTTTGAATCGCCGGCCGGCTGTGATGCAGGTACACTAGATTCACCAAGTTCTAGGGTGAGATTTGTGGAGTCAGACGCCCCTGAACCAGAAGTATAGGTCACTATCACATCATACGTTCCTGCTGGCCATGTTCTGCAAGAAACCACCTCACCAGAGAGTGCGATGTCTTGTGGTCCGCCAGACCATGCAAGTATCGAGCTATCACCATCAAAATCTTGGCTAGGATCTGTAATGAATGCCTCGATACGGCAGGCATCACCGGAAATACCTGCACCCGTGTGAAGAAGATCGACCGAAACTGTTGGCGTCCAGCGAGAAAGGCTGATTGGACCCAGCTCAATCGAGTCAAGCAATATGGAGCCATTTGAGGACATCACAGAGATATTGATGCCATGAGCACCAACTTCCGTCGCGGAATATAGATGCGAGAATGTAGCTGGATCTGATTCACTCACGCGTTCA
>MDSZ01156683.1_pt1 | contig 13428 bp, 10 predicted proteins | sample 811201 | NCBI WGS metagenome assembly MDSZ01 (sample SAMN05326647, study PRJNA326480) | marine metagenome | isolation source: seawater | place: Indian Ocean: North | collected 2010
CAGGTAGCTGACCAGCAAATGGCGGCCGCAGAACACATAGAGCGGCAGAAAGCAGTAGTGGTCGTAATAGCCGTGGAAGAAACGGCCTTCCTGATGCCCATGGATGGGCACGTCCGTCGCATCAAAGTCGAGCACAATTTCCGCAGGAGCCGAGTCGTGCTGGGCGATGAAGTGCTCCCAGAGGATACGATGGGCTTCCACCACGGCTTTACGGTTGGTTTGCTGCTCCAGGCGCCCCAGCGTTGACTTGCCGGCCAGGGGCTGAAGCCGATTGACCGCCGTCTGCAGGGCATAGTCGTGGCGCAGATCGTCGTGGTCATTGAGGTCTTCGTACCCGGCGGCCAGGGCATAGATCCGCTGCGCCAGCAACATCGGAAGTGGGTGTTGAATCCGCCCTGGATCACGCCGATCTGGAAAGATCTGGGCAAGCTGCCGAGTCAGGCGATGCTGGCGGTCCACTTCCCGCAGCAGCAAAAGGCCAGCATCCGAGGTGATATGGCCGCCGGAAAAATTAGCTTCGACGAGGCGGCGGGAGAGTGGCGAAAAGGCGATTTGATCTGGTAGCATTCCGTGCACGGCTGAAGGTTTATGACTCTTTGTTTAGCGACAGGAATCATAAGGCTTTCAGCCGTTTTTGTTTATATCCTGGTGAGAAATCCGGGCTAGATCGACTGGAAGAGCGCGGACTGGTGGAGCGAGTACGCAGTCTGCATGACCGCCGCATTGTTAACGCTCGCCTGACCAGCGAGGGGGAAATCATGCTGGCGGCGGCACCGGAGCTGCTGGATGAACGTTTTATGCATCGCTTTGCTATGCTTCCTGAAGAAGAAAGGTTGCAATTGATGCGATCACTGCGGCAGATCGCCGCGCTGATGGGGCAGGATTAGGGCACTGGTTCTCGTCCTGGCCGTAATCGGGGCAGTTCGGATGCAGCCGGGAAGAAAGGCCCCTGGTGAACTGGGCCTCTATAGTCGCTTTATTCAACGATTCGGGTGTAGCGTGTCAAGGTCGGTGCCTCTCGGTTGAACCACTCCATACTTTCCTGTGAAGCCGGTGTGCTGAGCAAGAAAGGGTATTCCCTTTCATGGCAGTCAATACGGAACAGGCGTTCGACCGCTCGTTCCCCGTCTTGAGTGCGCTGAATCAGATAGCCGGGCTTCGCCGCATATTCAAATCCTGTGAGGGATGTCAGTGGCTGTTGCAGGCGGGATAAGTGCAGGCTGTGGTAGACCGTAAAGCCTTCTTCCAATGAGCCCATGGCAACCGATGCTTCAAATGCCAGCAGATTGCGCTTTTAACCTTCGGTCAGTGATGGACTGGCCAGTAGCTGCTTTAAGGATTCTCCTTCATGCTGGACCGGGCTGGAACGTCCCAGCACCAGTCCGGCGTACTGTCCGCAGATAATCAGTGCACCCTGACGTGGTGATTTGGTGCCGGTATTGAGGTCGGTTTCACTGACCAGCTCCAGGCCGATCAGTGGCCCGGGCTGGCCCGAAAGCAGCCGCCAGTCTTCGACATAGGCAGAGCTTGGCGCAAACTCCAGCATGCAGTTGCCAATACGTTGCAAAATGGCTGGCTCCGGCCAGCGATTGTGCAGCTGGTAGCCGGTGCCTCCCTGCCATCGCAGATGGCTGCCGTCCCAAAGGGTGTGGGCGTACCAGCCTTCGTAGTCAGCCTGTTTTTGACGGTCATCGCCATCGGCAACCTGCTGTTCTACCACGGGCAGGCGTAGATCGATTGTCAGGCTTCGAGACTGAAGCCAGAAGACGCGAGTGTCAGTGTCTGTCTGGCCGTTGGCGAAGCTGATGCTGCGTCGGCGAAAACAGCCTTGCATCCATGATGGTACAGGGTTAGACGTGGCCCCTGAGCGGGGGGTAATCTCAGACAGATGCATGGCTATAAAACCTCCCGCAGCTTGCCGAAAGAGGATACCTCTCTGGATGATTCGGGGAGCTGGAGTTCACCATTTTTCACCCGTTGTTGCAGATAACGGAACGTATGTATGGTCTGTGCAAACAGGTGGTCACCGCAGGGAGTTGGCTTGTAGGTGCCGGGCTCGATGCCGGGGGCAGGATCGACCATGGGTTCAATAATGGTGTCATAGTCACAGTTGCAGAACAGCGGGAAAGAGTAGCGCTCCTCTTTTACTCTGCGGACCCGGTGTCCGGTAGCGACAAAACGGCCATTACTGAGAATCTCCATCATGTCACCGATATTGACTACGAAGCACCCGGGAATGACAGGTGCATCGATCCATTCTCCGTTATCATTGAGCACTTCCAGTCCATCAGCGGTAGGCAGCAGCAGAGTGAAGCATTCATAGTCCGTATGAGCGCCTATGCCTCCTCGATCCTGTTCCTCGGGGCTGTAAGGATAATGTATCAATCGCAACTGGCTGGGCGGGTTTTGAATTTTATCGTCAAAAGTGTCTTCGGGAAGGCCGAGAGCCAGGGCAAAGCCACGGAAGAGTAACCGCCCCAGATCCAGCGCTGCACGGTAATAGGCACTGACATCCTCTTTAAAACCGGCCATTTCCGGCCACAGCGTGGGGCCGACCATCGGCCGTCGCTGACTTAAATGCCCCAGGTCGTTATTGATGTCGTAGGCTTCCTTGTTATCTACCTTGCCATAGGCAACCTGTTTATTGCCTTCAGGAAACTCTTCTCCTACCGGCACATAGCCACTGTGGTTGACTGACTTGCCAATATAAAAACGCATTTTTTCCTCGTAAGGAAGGGAAAAAAATGCCTTGGCACGTGAGATCAGCGATTCGATAAGAAGCTGAGGGATCTTATGGCCTTTAATGTAAAGGAAGCCTACATGGGTGGCAGCGTCAGCAATCTGTGCAGCAACCGCCTGTCGATCGGCCAGATTATCGGAATAGAGGCCACTGATATCGATCACAGGGATATGATCAAAGGTGCGGATGGGTTTACTCATGCTCCAGTCTCCTTTGTTTATCTAAAAAGGTTTCTGGCCGTCCAGAGTGGTTCCGGCAAACGCCGGCCGGGTCGTCCCGGATAGAGCGAAGTGCATGAAAAAAATAGCATGAACCATGCCAGATTTTTCTTTTTCGTGTACTTAAGTGCCTGCTACTTCACTAGCCCGGAGTCATTGTTTGAACTTGAGAGGCAGGTAGAACTGATTTTGGCCGGTGGCTGATTTGTATTTGAATGCCTCTTAATGGTGCGAGTAAAAATATACACACCAAATCCGTGCATATAAGGTGGTCTGATGGGGCCCTTATCAGTTGGAATGACTTTTATAAAACAGGTCATCCAAGCGGTTTTATATTTTTGGCACGTATATTGTATGTCGCAATGTGTCCGTACTCCTGACATTACGTGACAGACAATTTGGAAAAATGGAGCGCTAGGGTTCCGGCTGCAGATACCGATAAGCGAGAAGTGCAGCGACTGGTCCGAGAGCACTCGACCTTTCAGTGAAAAGGTTACACGGCGGGACAAAAGCCCGGGAGGACTGAAGGCGTAATGCCGGGGGTACTCCATGAGCAACCGACCGAACCAAACTGAGAGGTGCGCTATGAAGCGACTTTCCATTCTCCTGCTCTTCCTGACGCTGTCCACGACAGCTTCCGCCCGCGACAGTTTCAAGGTGTGCTGGTCCATCTACGCCGGCTGGATGCCCTGGGCCTATGGTGTTGAACAGGGAATCATTCAGAAGTGGGCTGATAAATACGATATCGATATCGAAGTGGTGCAGTTCAATGACTATATCGAGTCGGTAAATCAGTACACGGTAGGCGATTTTGATGCTTGCTCAATCACCAATATGGATACCCTGACCATCCCCGCTGCCGGAGGAGTGGACAACACTGTCCTGATCATCAACGACTATTCCAACGGTAACGATGGTCTTGTGCTCAAGGACAAGACTTCTCTGGCAGAGATTAAGGGGCAGAGGGTCAATCTGGTTGAGCTCAGTGTTTCCCACTATTTCCTTGCGCGTGCTCTTGAAACGGTTGGTTTGAGTGAGCGGGATATTCAGGTCGTGAATACATCTGATGCCGATATGGTAGCGGTATACGGCACACCTGAAGTGACTGCCGTGGCTACCTGGAACCCTCCGTTGGGTGAAATCCTGTCGATGCCTGGTTCTCATCAGGTTTTTGATTCGTCCATGATTCCCGGTGAAATCCTCGACATGCTGGTGGTTAAAACAGAGGTTCTGGAAGAGTATCCCGAACTTGGCAAGGCTCTGACAGGTGCCTGGTTTGAGCTGGTTGCCTTGATGCATGCAGGGGATGATCGGGCGAAGGAAGCCAAAACCTTTATGGCGCAGGCTGCGGGCACCGATCTGGACGGATATGAAGCCCAGCTCGCTACAACCGCCATGTTCCTCACACCTGAGGATGCACTGGAATTTACCAACAGTCCTGCCCTGCTCGATACGATGCAAAAGGTTGCCGAGTTCTCCTTTGATCATGGCTTACTCGGAGAAGGTGCTCCTGATGCAGGTTACATCGGTATAGAAACCCCGTCCGGTGTCTATGGCAATCACGACAATATCAAGCTGCGTTTCAGCCCGGACTGGTTACAGATGGCTGTTGACGGACAGCTTTGATTATTCCGTCTCAAGAGTAGGGCTTCGGCCCCTCCCGGTAAGGAGCTCCTATGAAACGACTAATTAATCAACGGCCCAGTACAGGTATGGCGCTGATGCTGGGACTCTTGCCCTTTGTACTGCTGTTGCTGCTGTACATGGCAGGGTCCGATGCCCGCCTGGCGGAAAACCCCGCGGACAAGCTGTTGCCGAGCTTCGGCCAGATGGGGGATGCGATCCAGCGCATGGCCTTCGAACCAAGCAAGCGTACAGGGGAATACCTGCTGTGGGCAGACACCGCCAGCAGTCTGAGCCGCCTCGGCCTGGGGATGCTCATTGCAGCCCTGCTGGGCCTGGTCCTGGGCATACTCACCGGTGCCCTGCCCCTGGTATCCGCAGCGACCAGCCCGCTGCTCACCGTGGTATCGCTGATACCACCACTGGCGATCCTGCCGGTGCTGTTTATCGTCTTCGGCCTCGGCGAGGTATCCAAGGTGGCGCTGATTGCCATCGGGATCACCCCTTTCATTGCCCGCGACATTCAGCGCCGGACCCGGGAAATCCCCTCTGAACAGCTGGTCAAGGCGCAGACCCTTGGCGCCAATACCAGCCAGATCATCTGCCGCGTACTGCTGCCCCAGATCATGCCACGCCTGATTGAAGCAGTGCGTCTGTCACTGGGGGCGGGCTGGCTGTTCCTGATCGCCGCAGAAGCCATTGCCGCCACGGAAGGACTGGGATACCGCATTTTTCTGGTGCGGCGCTACATGGCCATGGACGTGATTCTGCCCTATGTGGCCTGGATTACGCTGCTGGCTTTCCTCATTGATCTGGTACTGGCCCGCCTCAGTTGCCTCATCTTTCCCTGGCAGAGCAAAGGAGCACAGTGATGATTCAGGCGCGCAACCTGTGGAAAAAGTACGGCGACAAGGTGGTGCTGGAAAAGATCAACCTCTGCGTTGACGAAGGCGAATTTGTCACCCTGGTCGGAGCATCCGGATGTGGCAAAAGCACCTTTCTGAAAATGCTGCTGGGCACCGAAACCCCCAGTCGTGGTGAGCTGCTGCTGGACGGCAAGCCGGTTCCGGATGAACCGGGACCGGACCGGGGCGTTGTGTTTCAGCAGTACTCGGTGTTTCCGCACATGACCGTGCTGGAGAACGTGATGGCAACCCGGGGCTTTGAGCAGCGCGGACTGACCGGAATGCTGTTTGGTGCAGCGCGCCGTCAGGCCCGTGAGGAAGCACAGGCGATACTGCAGGAGGTTGGGCTGGGACACGCCTGCGCCCTCTATCCGGCGGAGCTGTCCGGCGGCATGCGACAGCGCCTGGCCATTGCCCAGGCCCTGCTGGGCAAGCCGCGCATTCTGCTGCTGGATGAACCCTTTGGCGCCCTGGATCCGGGGATTCGCGCGGACATGCATGAGCTGGTGCTGCGGCTCTGGCATGAATACAAACTGACCGTCTTCATGGTGACCCACGATCTGGAGGAAGGGTTCTATCTGGGTACTCGCCTCTGGGTTTTTGACAAGGTACGGCACGATCCCCAGGCCCCTGATGCCTACGGAGCCTCCATTACCTATGACCTGCCGGTTGGCCAGGCAGACAGACAGGTTCTGCATGAGATCGACCGTGATCTGACACTGACAGCGAAAGAAACGGAAAAGCACTATGAAAATCACTGAGTACACCACCGAAATCGCCCCGGGCGGCCACTGGTCCCTGCGCATGCGCAAGGGCACACAGATGCGCCTGACCGACCTGGAAGGCGGCGCCAATGTGGGCATGCTGTTCTACAACCCGGAAAACCTGCTGGAACGTTACAACGCACCGGACACCCTCAAGTGCCAGCACACCTTCAGGCTGACCCGGGGCAACTGTCTTTACTCCGACATGGGGCGGATCTTCGCCTCCATCGTGGAAGACAGTCTGGGCTGGCACGAAACCGTCTGCGGCAACATCCGCGCCGATCAGGTGGCCGGGCGCTGGGGTCCCCGGGATTATCAGCATGACCGCAACAACTGGCATCAGAACGGACACGATGCCTTCCTCGTCGAGCTGGCCAAATACGGACTGGGCCGGGCAGATCTGGCGGCCAGCGTAAACTGGTTCAGCAAGGTGGTTACCGACAGCGCGGGCAGGCTGACACTGGTGGAAGGGCACAGCACGCCCGGCAGTCATCTGACCCTGCGCTTCGAGATGGACACCCTGGTGCTGCTGCATACCTGCCCGCACCCCCTGTGTCAGGCCCCTGCCTATCCGCGCAAGCCGGTACGGATTGATCTCGGCAAGGCCGAGCCGGTATCTGACGATGATTACTGCCTGAACTTCCGCCCGGAAAATCAACGCGGATTCCGTAACAACGCCCTGTACCACCTGGGTAAATGAGGAGACTACCATGCTGACTGAAAGTACACGCCTGCCGGAACAGGCTGCTTCCCGCACCGTTATCAATGCCGGCGACTACTACATCGGGACCGTCAGAACCGGCCAGACCCTGCGGATCCTTGACCTGGAAGGGAACCAGGCCGCGGATACCCTCTTCTACAACGCGGCCGACCCCAGTGAGCATTACAGCGCCATGGATACAATCCGCGAGCAGGGTAATGTGTACCTCACCACCGGCTCGGTACTGCGCTCCAACGAAAACCGGCCAATGCTGGAAATTGTTGCCGACACCTGCGGCCGGCATGACACCCTGGGCGGTGCCTGTGCCACCGAGAGCAACACCGTGCGTTACGATCTGGAAAAACGCTGTATGCACGCCTGCCGCGACAGCTGGATGCTGGCTATTGCCGAACATCCCGAATACGGCATCCACAAGCGCGATATCAGCCACAACATCAACTTTTTCATGAATGTGCCGGTGACGGAAGACGGCGGACTCACCTTCGAGGATGGCATCTCCGCACCGGGCAAGTATGTGGAGCTGACGGCTGTGATGGATGTGGTGGTGCTGATTTCCAACTGCCCGCAGCTGAATAATCCCTGCAACGGCTACAACCCGACACCCATTGAAGTGCTGATCTGGGAAGACTGATTCCTTCAGGCGCCCCTGTCAGTACCTGTTCGCAGCCAAAACGGATACACACCTTCAGCGGACGACCGCTGTCGTACTGTACATCACGGGACGGCCCGTGCCGGAATCCGATATGTTTACAAAAGTTCTGATTGCCAATCGCGGCGCCATCGCCACCCGCATTATCCGTACCCTCAGGCGCCTGGGGATCGCTTCGGTGGCAGTTTATGCCGAGAGCGATGCCGACAGTCTCCATGTACGGCACGCCGATGAAGCCTGGAGCCTGGGCGAAGGCGGTGCCGCCGAAACCTACCTAAATATCGAACGCCTGCTGGAGATCGCCGTCGAAAGCGGCGCCCAGGCCATTCATCCCGGCTACGGTTTTCTCAGCGAAAACGCCGGTTTTGTCGAACGCTGTGAAGCCGCGGGCATCACCTTTATCGGGCCCACGGCCGCACAGATGCAGGCCTTTGGCCTGAAACATCGGGCCCGTGCCCTGGCCCAGGCTGCCGGTGTGCCCCTGCTGCCGGGTTCAGGCCTGCTGACGGATCTGGCGGCGGCCCGGGCCGAGGCGGCACGCATCGGTTACCCGGTCATGCTCAAGAGCAGTGCCGGCGGCGGTGGCATCGGCATGCAGTTGTGTCATAACGAGGCAGATCTGGAGCGCGCCTTTGAATCGGTGCGGAGGCTCGGAGCAAACAACTTCGCGGACGATAGTGTTTTCCTGGAAAAATTCATCCCGCGTGCCCGCCATATCGAGGTTCAGGTTGTAGGCGACGGCTCCGGCCGGGCCCTGGCCATCGGTGAACGGGACTGCTCCAGCCAGCGCCGGAACCAGAAGGTGGTGGAGGAATGCCCGGCCCCGAACCTGAGCGATGCGGTGCGCGCCCGGCTGCACACCACCGCAGAAAAGCTGCTGGCCAGTGTCAGCTACCGCAATGCCGGCACCGTGGAATTTATTTATGACGCCGACAGCGGAGACTTTTACTTTCTGGAAGTAAACACCCGCCTGCAGGTGGAGCACGGAGTCACGGAAGAGGTCTACGGCGTGGACCTGGTGGAATGGATGCTGCGCATCGCCGCCGGGGAAGCGCCGGACCTGGATGCAGAGCGGGCACGGCTGCAGGCAAATGGCCACGCCATCCAGGTGCGTCTCTATGCGGAAGATCCCTGGCGCGACTTTCAGCCCTGCGCCGGCCTGTTGAGCCACGTTGCCTTTCCGCAGGGGGAAGGCATACGCATCGATCACTGGATTGAATCCGGTATCGAGGTGCCCCCCTTTTTCGACCCCATGCTGGCCAAGGTGATCGTCCACGCCGGGGATCGCGACAAGGCGCTGGCAAAACTGCAGCAGACGCTGGATGCCACCGAACTCTATGGCAGCGAAACCAATCTGGACTACCTGCGCGCGCTCAGCCGTGACGACACCCTGGCCCGGGGCGAGGTGACCACCCGCTACCTGAACAGCTTCCGCTATCAACCGGCCCGGATCGATGTGCTTCAGGGCGGCACCCAGACCACCGTTCAGGACTTCCCGGGACGTCAGGGGCACTGGGATGTGGGCGTACCGCCCTCCGGCCCTTTTGACAGCCGCTCCTTCCGTCTCGCCAACCGCCTGCTGGGAAATCCCGAAGGGACAGCAGGGCTGGAAATCACCCTGCAGGGACCGACCCTGACCTTCAGCTGCGATACACAGATCGCACTGACCGGTGCCAGCATCGACGCCAGCCTGGACGGACAGGCCATTCCCGCCTGGCAGGTCATTCCGGTCGCAGCGGGCCAGACCCTGCAGCTGGGGCGGGTGCGGGCCGGTGCCCGCGCCTACCTCGCGGTGCGCGGCGGCATCCAGTGTCCCGCCTATCTGGAGTCCCGGTCCACCTTCACCCTGGGCCAGTTCGGTGGTCACAACGGCCGCGCCCTGCGCGCCGGCGATGTGCTGCGACTGGCTCCGTCAGCCGAGCCGGCTGCCCCGGCCGTCCTGCCGGAGAGTCTGCAGCCGGAGCTCGGCAACCACTGGCAGCTGCGGGTGATCTACGGCCCCCACGGAGCGCCGGACTTCTTTACAGACAAGGACATCGACACCTTTTTCGCCACCGACTGGGAGGTCCATTACAACTCCAGCCGCACCGGTATACGCCTGATCGGCCCCAAGCCGGAGTGGGCACGGCGGGATGGCGGCGAGGCCGGTCTGCACCCATCCAATATCCATGACAACGCCTATGCCTTTGGCACCGTCGATTTTACCGGTGATATGCCGGTGATTCTGGGGCCGGACGGACCCTCGCTGGGGGGCTTTGTGTGCCCGGCCACGGTCATTACGGCGGATCTGTGGAAACTGGGACAGCTGCGCGCCGGTGACCGGGTGCGTTTTGTACCGGTCAGTCTGGAACAGGCAGTGGCTCTGGAAGCAGCCCAGAAACAGACGATCGAAACCCTGGCGCCACAGGCGTGCAATTGGCAGCCGGTGGCACCGGAGAGCCCTATCCTGGCACGCTTCGATGCCGAAACCTTCGGCGACAAGATCCTCTGCCGGGCCGCTGGGGATCACTTCCTGCTGGTGGAATACGGTCCCCTGGAACTGGATATCCGCCTGCGCTTCCGTGCCCATGCACTGATGCAATGGCTGCACCAGCATCCGCTGCCCGGGCTGCGCGAGCTGACCCCGGGTATCCGTTCACTGCAGATCCACTTCGACAGCCAGCAACTGAGCCACAAACGCCTGCTGGCCCATATTGAACAGGGTGAGCGCGAACTGTCACAGCAGCTGGCGCAGCTGAGCGTGCCCTCGCGCATCATTCACCTGCCCCTGTCCTGGGATGATGAAGCCTGCCGGCTGGCCATCGAAAAATATGAGCAGTCGGTGCGCAGGAACGCTCCCTGGTGTCCCAGCAACCTGGAGTTCATCCGCCGCATCAACGGGCTGGACACGATCGAAGAGGTCAAACGTATTGTTTTCAATGCCTCCTATCTGGTGATGGGGCTCGGGGACGTCTATCTGGGTGCACCCGTGGCCACCCCCATCGATCCGCGCCACCGGCTGGTGACCACCAAATACAACCCGGCCCGCACATGGACCGCGGAAAACTCGGTGGGAATTGGCGGCTCCTATCTATGTGTCTACGGCATGGAGGGTCCGGGTGGCTACCAGTTTGTCGGCCGCACCCTGCAGATGTGGAACCGTTACCGCCGTACCGCCGAGTTTGAGCAGCCCTGGCTGCTGCGCTTTTTTGACCAGATCCGCTTCTACGAGGTCAGCCATGAGGAACTGCAGCAGATCCGGCGCGATTTCCCGCAGGGGCGCTACCCCCTGAAGATCGAGGAAAGCCGCTTCTCCCTGGCCGAATATGAACAGTTTGTTGCGGACCATGCCGACAGCATCCGGGCATTCCGCGAACAGCGCCAGCAGGCTTTCGAGGAAGAGCTGGCACGCTGGCACGCCAACGGCCAGTTCAATTTTGAGGTGGAAGAAGTGGACGCCGAAGCCATCGAACAGAGCTGGCCCGAGGACGCTATCCTGGTGGACAGCCCGGTGTCCGGCAGTGTCTGGCAGAGCGAGGTTCAGGTCGGCGACAGGGTCCGGGCCGGTCAGCTGCTGATGATTCTCGAATCCATGAAAATGGAAATCCCCATTCACGCCCCCTGTGACGGCACCGTCAGCCAGTTGCTGTCCACACAGGGCGGACGGGTCAGCGCCGGGCAGGCACTGGTGGTGCTGGAGGATGAAACCACTGCGGCAACGGAGGCAGACAAGGTATGAGCATCAACATGAGTATCCGCGCCCTGCAGCAGGCCTATGCCAGAGGCGAGCTGACACCGGCGCAGCTGATGGCGGATATCCGCCGTCGCGCGGCTGATTATGAGGCTCGCAATATCTGGATTCATCTGCTCAGTGCCGAAGAGCAGCAACCCTGGCTGGACGCACTGGCACGGAAAGATCCGGCCACCCATCCGCTCTGGGGCATTCCCTTTGCCATCAAGGACAACATCGATCTGGCCGGAATTCCCACTACCGCCGCCTGCCCGGACTTTGCCTACACTCCGGACACCTCGGCACAGGTGGTGCAGCAGCTGACGGATGCCGGCGCCATTCCGGTGGGCAAGACCAATCTGGATCAGTTTGCCACCGGCCTGAACGGCACCCGCTCCCCCTACGGCCCCTGCCGTAACGCCTTCGACCCGGACTATATCTCCGGCGGTTCCAGCTCCGGCTCTGCCGTGGCGGTGGCCCTGGGCCTGGCCAGTTTCAGCCTGGGCACGGACACCGCCGGCTCCGGCCGGGTGCCCGCCTGCTTCAACAACCTGGTGGGCGTCAAACCCACGCGGGGGCTGCTGTCGGCCACCGGGCTGGTACCCGCCTGCCGGTCTCTGGACTGTATCAGTATCTTTGCCCTGGATACCGATGATGCCAACCAGGTACTGGCCTGTGCCGAAGGCTTTGACCCGCGTGACGGCTACAGCCGTGCCAACCGCTTTGACAACAGCGCCCGCCAGTATGGCCTGAGAACCGGTCCACTGCGGATCGGCGTTCTGCCGCAGGAGCAGCTGAAGTTCTTTGACGATGCGGACTATGCACAGGCCTATGAGCAGACCTTGGCGGCGCTGGAGCGCGCCGGTATCGAACTGGTGAACATCGACTACAGCCCCTTCGATGAGGCAGCGCGGTTGCTGTATGAAGGTCCCTGGGTGGCCGAGCGCTATATCGCCTGTGAAGCCCTGCTCAACAGCAGGCCGGACGCAATTCATCCGGTGGTGCGTGCCATTGTGGAACCAGGGAATAAACCCCGGGCTACCGATCTGTTCCGGGCCCAGTACCGCCTGCAGGAACTGCGTCTGGCCTGTCTCGAACAGATGGCGGGGCTGGACTGCCTGCTCACCCCGACAGCGGGCCGCCTGTTCCGCGTCGGGGAAATGCTGGCCGAGCCGGTACTCTACAATTCCCGGCTGGGTTACTACACCAACTTTATGAATCTGGTGGATATGGCCGCAGTAGCCGTTCCCACGGCCTTCACCAGCCGGGGATTGCCGTTCGGCGTCACCCTGGTGGGGGAGGCGTTCAGCGACCGCCGCCTGCTTTCCATCGGCAACCGGATCCGCCAGATTCTGCCGCTTCCCATGGGGGCCTTGGGCACAAAGGTGGCGCCGACAGCGGCGCCGCCCTGCGGCACAGGCGAATACACGGAACTGGTGGTATGCGGTGCCCATATGGAAGGGCTGCCACTGAACTGGCAGCTGACAGAACGCGGTGCCACCCTGAAGGCCCGTACCCGAACCGCGGCCTGCTACAGCCTTTATGCACTGGCAGGCGGGCCGCCGCTGCGCCCAGGCCTGGTGCGAGATGAAGACAATGGCCGGGCAATTGAAGTGGAGGTCTGGTCCCTTCCCACCACCGAGCTGGGCAGCTTTGTGGCCGCCATTCCCGACCCCCTGGGAATCGGCAAGGTGGAACTGGCGGATGGCCGCTGGGTAAGCGGTTTTATCTGTGAGGCCGCCGGACTGGCCGGGGCAGAAAATATCACGGCATCCGGCGGCTGGCGACACTGGCTTGCCACACAGCAAGGGGCAAAGAGAGCGGGCTGACTCCGCCAGCGCGGCAGGACGTTCAGCTTCTGCCAGTCGAGGTGTCCCGGACAGCCGGGATACCGCCTTCCTCAGCCAATAACCGGCAGCTCGGGCCAGACGCGCCGGTGCAGCAGTTCGCAGCCATCTTCGGTGATGACGATGTTCTCCTCGTGCACCATCATCCGTCCCGGAGCATAGGTCATACCCTTTACTCGACGAACCGGATTGTCATGAATAATACCCTGCTGCTCAGCCTGGTTCAGAGCAGCCCGAAGCTTATTGAAGTAC
>MDSZ01209576.1_pt1 | contig 13428 bp, 12 predicted proteins | sample 811201 | NCBI WGS metagenome assembly MDSZ01 (sample SAMN05326647, study PRJNA326480) | marine metagenome | isolation source: seawater | place: Indian Ocean: North | collected 2010
CCTCTTGCCATCAAATACAGCATCAGAGGAGATATAAATTATTTTTATATTTTGTGAATTACACCAGTCTAATATTTTTTTAATTTTATTATATCCAACTTCTTTTTCATAATTATAATTTTTTTCAACATCGTCTAATTTTTTTTGACCTCCAGAAGCAATAATGACATGGGAAATATTTTTAAAATTTTCTAGTTTTTTAACTTTATCTTTTAAAATATTAAATTTAATAAGATTGGCATTTTTTCTTTTATTTTTGAAAAAAGTTCCAACTACTCTTATTTTATTTTTATTTAAGTAATTAAATATATTTTTTCCTATAAACCCTGATGAACCTATAACTAAAACTCTAAGTTTATTTGTTTTTTTCAAATATCGATATTAATGCTTTAATGGCTCAAGACTTGGGAGCTCTTCTTTAAAGAAATTTTTGCTTCTTTCATCTACTCCGTAAACTTGTTCGTCTGTTTTATCAGCGCTTTTTACATCTACACCAGCACTTTGACGAGTCTCTTTCCTCCAGATATTTAATTCATCAATTGTAATACCAAGCATTTTTGCAATTTTTAAATGTTGCTCAGGTCTACTAGCTGGAAAATTTATTCTATCCCACTCATAAGCTCTTTTTATTTGTAGTTCAGTTGCAGACCACTCATCTGTATTTATAACTCCTTTTCCAAAACCATAAAAATCTTCAGGTTTTAGGTCTTCTGGGATTACTTTCATTTCTTTTGCATTTTCATACATTTCAGTACCTGGTAGTGGGGTAGCGATTGAAAACAAAGAGTAATCAAGTATTTTGTCTTGATTAGTTATTTTATCGGCGAATTCAAATGTTTGAAGAATATCGTTCCAGGTATCGCCTGGCATACCAATGATAAAGTTAGAAGCTATTTCATTAAACCCATAATTTCTCATTTCATTTAATCTAATTACTGCGTGTTCTAAATTTGTTGGTCTTTTCATTCTTTTGAAAGTGTTTGGTGATCCGGACTCAAGTGATATGCTAATTTGATAACACCCAGATTCTTTCATCCAGAATAACAAATCATCCTTACCTTTTTTTTCTTTAATTGTATGAGGGAGTGGAATATGACGCAAATCTAAATTATTTGATTTCCAGACTAAATCATATCCTTCTTCTTTAAGCTTAGTTATTCCTTTTAAAATATCAATTATTCTATCTCTGGGTAATAGTAAACTATCATCAACAAAAATTATTTCTCTTATACCGTGATTTTTTACAAGTGACTTAATTTCTTCCATTATACTGCCTGGAGTTCGTCTTTTAATACCATCATTAATAGGGTTTCCATCTTTGCCTGCTCCACAATAAGTACATTTGTATACACAGCCTCTTGAGGTCATCATTATAGTCATAGGTAGCTGTCTAAATTGAAAATTTTGAGTATATTTTTGGCTCCAATTAAATAATTTTTTTGTGTCATAATCGCTGTAATCTGGGAATGGGAGATCATCTAAATTTCTTACATTACCGATGGCTTTTCTAGTATTGTAATGCCATTCTCTTTTATCATCTCTATAATGAAGACCATCAATACCATTAAAATTTGTTTTATTCTTTAATGCATTCATTAATTTCAATAATCTTTCCTCGCCCTCTGATACAACAATAAAATCAATATTTTCATCCTCTTTTGCAACTTCTGGAGAAATAGATGGATAAACTCCACCTAAAACAGTTTTTACATCAGGATCAGCTTTTTTTATTATGCCCATTGTTTTGTGTACAGAATCTCTGTATTCAACGCTCAAAGCACTAATACCAACAACTCTTCCAACTTTTTCTTTTAATTCTTCGTATAATTCTTGTTCTGTATAATTATTTGTGTTTGCATCAATGTGGTTAACTGTAAAACCATTTTTTCTTAACACTGCTGTTAAAATTCCCTCTGGGTAAGGAATATGATTCCAATATCTTCCTTCTCCCTCCCTATGCCATCGTGTATTATAAATTACAAAAGTAAAATCTGCTCTATTTTTATTAGACATAAGAATTTTTTATATCATTTTTTAAATTAATGCAAATCTTGAATAAATCTAAAACTATAAAGATCGTATAAAATTTTTAGCTTCTATCAAATTATCTTCAGGGGGTGACCAAGTAGCATATGAAGTTTTAGATTTAATTAAAGGTCCTTCGGTACTTTCATGAAAAATGAAGTACTTAGATTTAATATTAAAGGTATGATAAATAGAAGAGTCTAATCTATAAAAAAAATCCAAACCCTTTCCATAGCTTCCAATTGTTTTTTTTTTAATTATTTTTCCTTTATTATTAAAAAATATTACTTCTGCAGAACCCTCAATTACATGCAGAGATTCTACCTTGTTTAAATGTTTATGTGGTCTTATATATCCATCTTTTGATAAAATTATCAACATTTCATGCAATCTATCTTTTAAATTTTTATGTAAACATATTCTTGCTCTTTTTCTTTTTGTAAAATTAACTTTTTTCTTTAAAAAATTTATATGTTTTTGATTTATAAATCCGTTCCTTTCTTTTAAAAAAAAAACTTCATTATTTATTTTTTTTATAGAAATCATTTTCAAAATGAATATTTACTTCTCTTGTAAACAGAATACAATACTAATTTAGATTTTATTTTTTTTAATCTTAATAAAATTTTTTTTTCACTTTCTGAATTTACACCAAGTATTAAACATAATTTAGTAAATTTTTTTAAGACAGAAGAATTTTGAATTTTTAAATTAGAGTTTGGAAGATAGTAATTTTTTTTATGCTTATCATCATCAATAACAATATCAATTAAATCATGAATTTTTGTCAAATTTAAATATGTAAATGCAGAATGACCTGTTCCGAATAAGCAAATCTTATAATTTTCTTTTCTATATTTTTGAATCTTATTTCTTACTAAAAACCTATCTTTTTTAAGATTTTTCCAATTTATATTAATTGGAGTTTTTTTTTTATGTATTTTTTTAATATTTTTTGATTTTTTTATTTTAGTTATTATGATCATTATATTTTCATATGAATATTTATAAATCTCAAAATAAGAAATATTTAAACCTTGATCGATTAATAATTTCTTTAAACTATTTTCCGTAAAATATAAAACGTGCTCCTCCCAAATTGAAGTATAATCACAATCAGATAATGCTTTAGAACAATCAGGTACTTCAAAAATTATATATCCACTTTCATTTACCAGATTTTTCAAAGATTGAATAAAATCTTTTGTATTATAACTATGCTCCAAAATATGTCTGGCAATTAAAACATCAGATTTTTTTTTGTTTTTTAGAATTTTATTAATATTTGCATTTGAAATTTTATCTTGAATAGTCTCTAAATTGAATTTTTTTAATTTTATATCAAGATCTTTCTTCATATCTAAAGACCAAATATTTTTAAAACCTTTTTTTTTTAACCTACCTAGTGTTGTGTGTTCCTTATAGCTGACGCCAGAAATAACTGAATTTTTATTTATACCTTTCAATTTAGATATTATATTTACAAGCTTATCTAAATGTTCCTCTGGTTCATTATAATTAATCCATTCAAATCTAGGCCTTAAATCTGTTAATGGAAATAATTTTTCTAATTGCACCAAGTTGCATTTAGGACAACAACTTAATGCCAGTTTACTCTTTTTTTCTTTTTGATTTTTTTTTTTAAATCTATGTGCAACCGGAAAATTACCAAAGTTAATTAATTTTCTTGTTTTTTTATTACAGATTTTACATGGCATTATTTATTTTTTAATTATTTTTAATTCAGGGAAACAGACTATAAATGATCCTCCCATATTTAAATACTTTTGATGATCTTTAATAATATTCTTTGAATGCACCCAGGCTAAAATAATCATATAATCAGGAAAATTTTCATACATATAGCTTGTGGGTCTAACAAGAATATGATCACCAGGTGAATATTTTCCTTGTTTACTCTGATTATCATCAACTATGTATTTTATACTTTTTCCAATCTCCATTTGAGAAATTAAGGTTGTGCCACTTCTAGCAGCTCCAAAACCAGCTATAATTTTTTTATCATTTTGTATATTTTGAATTAATTCTTTTATATTTTTTTTTGTGTTTTTTAAATTTTCAGAAAAAATTTTAAATGTTTCTATTTCACAAATTTTATTTTCATTTTCTAACTGCAATATTTCTGTAACAGAATCATTTTTTTTATATATACCATTTTTAAATTGCACCACTCCTATTAAAGATCCCCCTTGTATGTTGTTTCTGCTAACATCTATAATTTCCATATCAAATTTATCAAAAAATTTAACTAGAGGTATTATTGAATGATATGAATGATGTTCATGAAAAATTGTTCCTAGTAAAACTTTTTGTATAACATCTAAAAGGTAAGAAATCTCAAAAACAAAAATTGAATTTTCATTCATCAAAATTTTAATTCCCTCCATAATTTCTCTTAAATTATCCATATGAGCAAAGGCGTTATTTGCTGTCACAATTTTAACTTTGCCATATTTTTCTATAATTTCATTGGCTAATTGCTTATCAAAAAATTTCGGTATAGTTTCTATTCCTTCTTTTGTTGCTTTTTGAGCAATTTCATTTGCTGGATCAACGCCTAAGACTCTAAGCTTTTGTTTTTTAAAAAATTTCAGTAAAGTTCCATCATTACTTCCTATATCTACTACAAGATTATTTTCTGAGGGTAAATATTTCTTACAAATATCATCTGCATATTTTTCGAAATGATCAACTAATCCTTTAGACCTACCGCTTGAATATGTATAATCACTATATAGAAAATTAGGCTCTACTATATCTAACAATTGTATATGGCCACAATCTTTACACATAAAAAGATCTAATGGACAAAATAGTTCATCATTATTTAATTCTTCTTCTGATAAATATTTTTCAGCCACTGGTGTTGGCTTTAATGGAACAGCCATAACTAAATTTTTACTATCACATAATCTGCACTGATTTCTTTTTGAAATAAGTTTGTTTTTATTCATGCTAATTTTAAATATTTTAATATGAGATTATTCAAAATAAATAAATTCATAATCTCCGTTGTATCCAAAGTTTTTATAGATCCAAATCCACTCATCAGGGCTATAAAAGGATTGACAAGTCAAAGCCCAGCATTCTAAGTTAAATAATTCTTTTTCGTTTCTAAAACTTTCTAAACATAAATAGCCATTTTTACCCACTCTTTCCATTTCCATTAGGGCAATTTTTAAATCAAAAATTTTTAGATTATGTAAAGTGTTTATAGAAAAAACTAAATCAAATTGGTCATCAGAAAAAGGATATTTATCTTCAGCTTTATGTAAGAATACATTACTTTTTATTTCATCTTTACAATTATTTACTGCATATTCCGAAGAGTCTATTCCTGTCACCTTTAAGTCAGGCAAAATTAATTTCATTTCGTAAAGCAGAAAAGCCTTTCCACATCCAATATCTAATACACTTGAGCTATTATTTAAATTATATTTATTTATTAATATTTCAGCAACTGGCTTCCATCTTCCTTTAAGATATTTGTATCCACCGTATCCAAATCTTCTATCTCCATCCCAATACTCTTTTCCATATTTTTTAGCCTCAATCATGCACTCAATTTTATTATCATTCATTCTTTCGATGTAAGACCTGGCAGTTGCTGTATGAAGTGAGGTCACATAATCTACTAAATTTCCCATATTCTAATTACTCATTTTTATGATTATTCTTCCTGATTTTCCAGTTCTTAGAAGAGCAATTGCTTTATTTATTGAGTTTAAGTCAAAGTGATGTGTAACTAATTTTTTAACTGACATTTTTTTTTCGTTAACAAGTCTAATATATCTTGGAATTTCTACATCAGGCACTGCTGAGCCTCCATGAGAGCCTTTTAAAATTTTTTTAAAATGCAAAGGAAGAGTGTATAAAGAAACTTTTTTATCAGGAACTCCCACTAAAATTGTTTTTCCATCAGCATTTGTTAATTCATAACAATTTTCAATTATTTTTGATTTACCTGTAGTATCTATAACAACATCTGCTCCTGCTGAACCAATTATTTTAGAAATTTTTTTTTTTAAGTGTTTATCTGTTGATAAAAATCCATGAGTAATTCCAAATTCTTTTCCTAATTTTAATTTTTTATTATTTAAATCGACTCCAACAATTGGGTTTGCAGAAACTAAATTGCATGCCTGAGCTATATTTAATCCTACGCCTCCAATGCCAAAGATTATAACTGATTGTCCAATTTTAATTTTTGCATCATTATTTACAACTCCAAAGGCTGTTGGGATGGAACATCCAAATAAGGGAGCCAAACTTAAATCAAAATTTTTTGGTATTACTGTTAATCTATTTTCTGATACTATTGATTTTTCACTGAATGTTGTAACTTTTCCTGAATTAACAATTTTGTTTTTCCATTTATACTTTGCAGGCTCGGCATCTATACCAGAACTTTTCCTCCAATGTAAAACTACATGATCTCCTTTCTTAACCCTGGTAACGCCTTTGCCAATTTTTTCAACAACTCCTGAACCTTCGTGTCCTAATAAATGAGGTAAATATCTATCTCGGCCTTTGACGGCATCTATCTCATTTATTTGAGACCCACATATACCACTGAATTTTATATTGACCAATACTTGACCAAATGAAAGTTCTTTTGGAAGCTCTATATTATCTATTACAAGTGGCTTGCGGCTTTTGACTAGTATTGCAGATTTCATTTAATATTTTTTAAAAGTTTATTAAAAATTTTACTTGTACTTATATCATGTTTATCAAGGAGGTCATCTTGATTACCGTAGCAATGAATAAATTCATCTTTTAATGAAAAGCTAAATATTTTACCTTTATAAGAATATTCATAAGCTGAGGACTTAACTAAGCTTGCTAATCCTCCAATTTTTGAGTGATCCTCTATAATCAGAATTTTATTAAATTTCTTAAATTTCTTTTTAAGAGAATAATAATCAAAAGGTTTTAGAGTATGACAGCTATTAACTTCTACTGATATATTTTTTTTTTCTTCAAGTAATTTTTTAACTTCAAAAGCTTTTTTTATTATCGGGCCAAAAGTTAAAATACACAAATCATTTCCGGGGTAAATTTTCCTAATTTTACCAAATTGCCATTTATCACTTTTCTTATTGACAAATACCTTTTCGCCTGCTTTTCCAATTCTTAAATAAACTGGACTTTTTGATTTATCACAACAATATTTGACAGCATCCTCCATTTCACTTGGGTCGCATGGGGCTATAACTTGCATATTTGGAATTGATCTAGCTACTGAAATATCTTCCTGAGTGAGGTGTGTCCCACCTAATGTTGAATAAATAGTTCCTGTACCCATCCCTACTATAGTGACTGGTAAATTTTGATAACACAAATCAACCCTTATCATTTCAAACGGACGATATAGAGCAAATGTAGCTATTGTATAACAAAAAGGTCTTAAGCCTCTCAATGCCATTCCAGCAGCAATACCTATCATTGATTGCTCTGCAACCCCTGTATTTATAAATCTATTTGGAAATTTTTTTCTAAATTGATACATGGAGCCAGCTGGAGAGATATCAGCAACAAGAACACATAATTTTTTATTTTTTTTTGATTTTTTATAGATTATGTCAGCAAGCTTATTTCTCATTTAACTTTTTTCAATTTCAAGAAGTGCTAATTTATATTCATCTTTGTTTGGAGATCTATAGTGCCAAATAGGTTTGTTCTCCATAAATGAAACACCCTTTCCTTTTGTTGTGTTTGAAATTATCATAAGTGGTTTATTAGTTTTTTTTTTGTTAACTGAGGAAAAAATTTCTTTTTGATCATGACCATTTATTTCAAGACATTCCCAACCAAAAGAAGAAATTTTTTGTTTCAAAGGATAAAAATTAGGATGTGTTTCTTTAGTTATTCCAAAAGACTGAGATCCATTATGATCAATGAAACAAATTAAATTTTTTAAATTTAAATTTGATGCCATCATCATATTTTCCCATGTTGAACCCTCTTGTAGCTCACCATCACTAAGCATAAGATAAAGTTTTCTATTTATTTTATTGATAATATCTGCATGAGCCATACCTACTGCTAAGCCCATACCATGACCAAGAGAACCTGTTGATGCCTCAATACCAGGTAAACCATAATCAGGATGACATCCCAATTTTCCATTTTTAGTACAGTAATTATCTAAATATTTTCTATTTAAAATTCCTAAACTTTCAAGAACAACATATTGAGCCATACAACCATGTCCTTTTGACATTAAGAAGGTATCTGTAAAAGCTTTTTTCTTTTTTTTCATCAGACCATAATAAATTACATCTACCATCTCTAAAGCTGAAAAAGCGCCAGCTGCATGCATTGCTGTAACCGTCTGCGAAATATCTAATATTCTTTTTCTATGAGACTTGCACCTTAATTTAGAATTATAAATAGAAAATTTTTTATTTTTCATTTTTTATGTATATAATTTTCGTCTTTTTCTGAAAAAAATTTTAAATCTCTTTTAATCCAATCAATACATCTATTTATACCTTTATCCAAAGATATTTTAGGTCTCCAATTCATTTGATCGTTCAATTTCTTGCTTGAAATATTATAAAATTTATCTTTACCAGGTCTTTCAGGTCCAATTTTTACAAGTTTTGAAAATTTATAATTCATTATTTTACATATTTGTTTAACCAAATCCCTAATGGAGATTATATCTGAACCAGAAATATGATAAATTTCTCCACTTTTGCCTTTATTCATAATCTTATAAGTTGCTGCAGTAACATCATCTATGTGTATAAAATTTCTTTTTGAAAACCCTCCTCCATCCAAGCTTAGTTTTTGATTTTTCAATATTGAAAAAATAGTTTTTGGGATAATTCTGTATAATCTCTGGTATTCTCCATAGACATTGCTAGCTCTTATTGAGCAATAAAATATCTTTTTTCGTCTATTTAAAATGTCTAAATATTGATCAGCTGTAACTCTTGAAACGGCATAAGGGGTGGTCGGATTATAAATTTTAGTCTCAGATATATTTTTCTCCAAATTTCCATAAATCTCAGGTGTTGATACATGTATAAGCTTAAATTTAAGATCTATAGTTGTGAGAGCTTCATAAAATTTTACAGTATTATAAGAATTAGTATAAAACCAATCAGAGGAATTTTTCCAACTTTGTCCAACCATACTCTGAGATGCATAATTAATTATAATTTCTGGTTTTATCCTTTTAATCAAATATAGAATTTCATTTATATTTTTATTTAAATCATATTTAAAAAACTTAAAATTTTTAGATTTGGAATTAAATCTTAAAAAATTTTTTTTATTTATATTCGATCTACTTATACCAAATACTTTTGCGTTTTTAGTTAATAAAAAACTTATTAATGATCCTGCGGAAAAACTATTAGATCCAATAACAATTATTTTTTTTTGAATTTTTTTGTTAACCATTTTATAGAGTGAAAATTTGGTTTATCTTTTAAAACATTAGCATCATATAATTGCTTAAGTTCTTTTATTGCATGGCTAATTGTTTTTTTTGGATTATATCCTGTTTTAAGTAATTTTGAAGAGTCAAGATTGTAACTTCTTGCATCTGAATAATTTTTTTTAATTATAATTTTAGATTTAATTTGTTTTGATATAATCCTTGCTATTTCTAAGATGGATAAGTTTTCAAAACCTATATTAAAAATATTGGATTTAATATTTTTTTTTAAAAAAAATAGATACGCATCAAGAAGGTCATCGATGTGGACATTTGGTCTTTTCTGTTTTCCTCCAAAAACTACAATTTTTTTGTTTTTTAATGCCTGAAATGTAAGCATATTTACAGCAACATCTAACCTCATTCTTGGAGAATATCCGCATACAGTTGCAGGCCTCAAAATTATTACATTTATATATTTTTTATATGACAATATTACTCTTTCAGTTACCATTTTTACTTTGTTATATGTAGACAAAGGTTTTAAACTTAAATTTTCAGTAACTTTTCTTTCTTTTTTAATTCCATAAACAGATCCAGAGGATGCATATATAATTTTTTTTACTTTAAATTTCTTTAATTGTTCCATCAAAACCATCGTTCCAAGAGCAGAAGTTTCCCAGCTATATGACTGATTTAAATCTACCATAGGGTCATTAGCAATACTTGCTAGATGTATACATGCATAAACGTTTTTCAGATTAATTTTTTGAATTTGATTTATGTCTAATTTGTAGTTTTTTACTTTTTTATTTTTTATAAAATAATTGCCAAATAAATTATTATCTATGTTAATTACAGAGTAATTATTATCAATCAATTTTTTAATTAATTTTACCCCTTGATATCCAGATCCTCCAGTGACTAATATTTTTTTTCTCATTTTATAAAAATATGAATTTAATATATTATTATAATTATTATTGACAGTAGTTATGATAAAATAGTATAAAAAACTTACGCTGAATCATGACGGGGAACAATGTGTAAATCATTGACTGTACCTGCAACGGTAATAAATTTTAAAGTCCGAGTGCCGTCCAGCGCAGTCCACTGTTGAACAAAGGCCAGGAAAAGTCTAGTTCTGCAATGAAAAATTAACAGAGGCATAAATAAACTAAAATAGCTTAATGCTATGAAAGGATGCCATGTTAATTAGAGTAATAGTGATATTATTAATATCAACAAATTTACTATTTGCTAACAATTTATCAGACAAAAAAAATTGTTCCTGGGCTAATAATTCAGAAAAAGCTTGTTTACATATTATAAAAAAAATTACTAATTCTTCGAGTAATAATGAAAAAAAAATTAATCGTTATATTATTAGTAGGAAAGAAATTCTTGAATATGGTGCAATTGATTTAATTGATGTTTTAAAAAATATTCCAGGTGTTCAAATTACTCAATCTGGTCCAAAAGGACAACAAAGCTCTATGTTTATGAGAGGTACTAACTCAAATCATACTTTGGTGTTAATTAATGGAATTGCTATTAATGACCAATCTACAACACAAGGTTTACACGATTTTGGAGTTGACTTTATTCAAACTATTCAACAAATTGAAGTATATCCAGGGTCTAGTGCTAGTCAATTTGGATCGAGTGCAATAGGTGGAGCAATAAATATAATTCTAGCTGGAGATTATAAAGATAGTTTTACGTATTTTTCTGATGTAAATAATAATTATAACTTTCTTGCCAATAAATCTTTTGTTGGAAATGAAGAGTCTCTCAACATTAAATTTGGATCTGTAAAAAATAAAACTGTAAGTGCTAGAGATGGATCTAATAAAGAAAAAGACAAAGTATTAAATTATACAGGAAATTTGAACTATGAAAAATGGTTAAAAAATAATTTAAGATCTTTTAATACTTTATATATAAGACAAACAATTGCTGAATATGACGGATCGTCGGCTAATCAAGAAGGATATGAAGGCGATAATCTTATGTATACCCTCCAATATGGACTAAACAGATTAGAGGAAAATAAAGATGATAACTTAATTTTATATTACAATGGCTACGATCGAGAGTATGATGAAAAAGGTACTATTGATAATTATTATAGTAATACTGGTGGATTAAAGGGTGATTTATCAAGAAATCTCAATGAATTATTTTCATATGGTTTGGGCTTTGATTACAGATATGATTGGGGAAAATTTGATAACAGAGGATCTTATCAGGCTTCAACAAAAGGACATACAGATAACTTTTCTATATATTCAAATATAGGATGGAATTTCTTTTTAGATTCTAATGTCTCTCTATTTTTAAGAAATGATAATCATAAGTTAACTGGGAATCATCAGACTTATAAGGTTGATTTAAATAAAAATTTTGGAAAAGTTAATTTAGGTATCTCTCATATGACGGGATTGAGAAATCCTACATTGTATGAACTCTTTGGAACAGACAATTATGGTTACTCAGGAAATAGGAGTTTACGCCCTGAAAAGAGTGCTACAAATGAAATATATACAAAAATGAATCTATCAGAAACTTTGGATTTTTCATTAACAGCATTTAGATCTAGTATCACAAATAATATAGAGTATGTAAGCAACAGATATGTAAATGATACAGATGATATAGATTTGAATCAGTCAGGCTTAAATAGCGAATTACATTTTAAAACAAAAGAAACAAACTATAAAATTTTTTCATCATTTTTATCGTCAAAAAAAGAAAATGGTACAAATCAACTAAGAAGGCCAAGAAAGAGTTATGGAATGACTGTTTCAAAAAAATTTAATTACAAATCTCTAGGAGATTTTCAAATAACAACAAATTATAATCACTATGGAAAACACTTTGATACTCATTCTACAAATTTTAGTACAATTGAAATGGATAGTACAGACTTGGTTGATTTTAATATTATTAAAAAATTTAATAATTCAGAATTTGTTTTGAAAATCACTAATTTATTTGATGAAAATTATCAAAGACCTCATGGATATTTACATGAGGGTAGATTTATAAAGTTAGGATTTAGATTTTAAAAATTATAAATCTTGTCTTTATGTATTTTTTTAAATATATTTATGTAATGAAATATTTAAAAATTTCTTTTGGGATTTTTTTAGTATTAGCTTTAAGTAGATTTATCCCACATCCTCCGAATTTTACGAATTTGCTAGCTTTAAGTTTTTATGTTCCATTAATTTTTGGATTAAACTTTATACCTATAGTAATTTTATCTTTTTTGTTAACCGACTTGTATTTTGGTTTTCATTCTTCTGTTTTCTTTACTTGGGGATCGGTAGCGTTAATTGGTTACATTTCAATTTACTTTAAAAATTCATTGTCAAAAAGATTATTAGGAGCAGCTAGTGCAGCTATAATATTTTTTATACTCTCAAATTTTGGTGTCTGGATATCTGGAGGATATGGATATACATTAAATGGTTTGATAAGTTGTTATATTCTGGCAATACCTTTTTTTGGAAATACATTTGTTTCAACTATTATATATTCTGCACTTATAGAATTAATATACAAAATATATAATACAAGATTTCAAAGAGAAGGTTAAAGATTTCTTCTCATTTTATTTAAGAAATAATTTTTAAATGATTAATTATTTATTAAGAAGATTAATTTATTTAATTGTTTTTTTGATTTCACCTATCTTTATATTCTTTGTTTTAATTTTAAGTAAAATTACAATAATTAGAATTTTGCCAATAATTTCTCAAAGAATTGGTCATTTTGCAGGAAATACAGAAATGCGAATATGTAAAAAAAAATCCTCAATCTCACAAAAAAATTTAGATATTTTCTTTTTTGAAAATAAAATTTCAAACACGTTCCTAGAAAAAAAATGGAGGGAAAAGTTGGTCATTTTTCCTCAAGTTATATTATTCCCTTTGTATTACTTGTTAAAACGTTTATCTATTTTTTTTCCAGTATTTAAGAAG
>MDSZ01140837.1_pt1 | contig 13427 bp, 10 predicted proteins | sample 811201 | NCBI WGS metagenome assembly MDSZ01 (sample SAMN05326647, study PRJNA326480) | marine metagenome | isolation source: seawater | place: Indian Ocean: North | collected 2010
AAATACTTGCTCAGCAATGTTTGATAAATAGAAAAAAATTGTAAATGATTTTGTTATTACATATATTTCTTCAGGTTTGAGATTTTCAAGAAGATTAAAAATATCGTTTAAATATTTCTCATTTTGAGTCGCTCTGTATTTTTTTGATTTTTGACGAATTTCTTCAACTATTTTGTAGTATTTTACCCCTGCTTGTTGCTTAATTACATGACCTAATTCATTACCAAGAAGTTTTATAGTATTAGGAAGTGTGTCGAAGTTAACTGATATATTATATCCTTTCAGTGCTCACAATAAAATCACTGCCTGTTGTGTCAAATGTGATTGTTTCAATTTTAGAAAAATCTATTTCAGAAAATTTAGAGTGAGGTGTCAGAATAAGCAGCATGTCATAATTATTAAACGAAATAATGTCTTCTTCTTTATTTATTTTATTTCCAGAAACTAAAAATTCATTTACATAAGGATCATAAAAAGAAACATCAACATTTTTCTCTAAAAGTAAATTTGCAATATCAACTGCAGGAGATTCCCTCATATCGCTTATATCTTTTTTATAAGCTACTCCTAAAATTAAAATTTTTGAATTTTTTAATATTTTGTCTTTACTGTTCAAAAGATTATTAACCCTATTGACTACATATGCAGGCATAGAGTTATTAATCTCTTGTGCTAGTTCAACAAATCTAACAGGCTTTCCTATTTGGCGAGTTTTAAATGAAAGGTATTCCGGATCGACTGGAATACAATGTCCACCAACACCTGGGCCAGGTCTAAATGACTCAAAACCAAAAGGTTTTGTTTTTGCAGCATTGACTACTTCCCATATATCTATTTCCAGCATTTCACATAACATTGCTAATTCATTTATAAGAGCAATATTTACATGCCTGTAGGTATTTTCTAAAAGTTTTACCATCTCAGCTTCTTTTGTACCATTAACAGTTACAGTCTCATCAATTATTAATTTATAAAAGCTTTTTACCTTTTCTAATGATTTATCATTTATGCCACTAATAACCTTAGGGGTGTTTTTAAATTTCCAAATTTTATTTCCTGGATCGATTCTTTCAGGAGAATAACCCACATAAAAATCTTCACCTGCTTTCATTCCTGAGTGGTTTTCTAGATTAGGAATTAAAACCTCTAGAGTTGTTCCTGGATAAGTAGTTGATTCAAGAATAACAACTTGTTCACTTACTAAATTTTTCCCAACAGTTTCTGCAGCAGAAATAACAAATGACAAATCAGGCTGATAATCTGTCAACGGTGTCGGAACGCTAATTACAATATTTTTACATTCACTCAAAGATTTATCATCATTACTAGCAATAAAGTTTTTTAATGCTTTGGACAATTCTTCATTAGAAATATCTTCAATAGGAGATTTTGCATTATTAATTTCTTTTACTCTCTCTTGATTAATATCAAATCCCAATACTCTAAGACCTTGATTTGCTGATTCTACCGCAAGAGGTAAGCCCACATAACCCAAGCCAACTACTCCTAAGTCATAACTGAATTTATCTTTATTTACCATAAATTTTCTCATAAATCCTTTGAGACGTTTGTCCATCCCATAATGGAATTTCTTTGTAAGAGGCAAGTTTAGTATTTAATGAAATGTTAATTTCATTAATAATATTTTTATTAACACCAATGACTTTATTTGTACCCATATCAACAGTTATTGGTCTTTCAGTTTCTTCTCTAAGGGTTAAACATTTTTTATTTAAAAATGTTGTCTCTTCTTGTAATCCACCTGAATCTGTAAGACATAGAGCAGAATTATTAACTAATGAAAGAAACTTAATATATGGCTGAGGCTCAATTACTTTAAATTTAGAAATATCAATTTTGTTTAATTCAATAAAGTCTCTGAGCCTAGGATGTGCAGGAACAACAACATCATAACTATCTGTAAATTCTGAAATTCCATTAAAAATAATTTTTAAATTTTCATCTGTTAAATTAATAGGTCTATGAAGTGTCAAAACAAAGTAATCTCTATCTATTGAAAATTCATTGAATGTAATATTTTTATTATGAACTATTTTTTGATGATTACTTACTAAGGTATCAATCATGATGTTGCCAACATTTGATATTTTATCCTTTGAAATATTTTCATTAAGTAAATTGTTTACAGCGTCTTCTGAAGGAGTGAATAAAATATCACAGATTGAGTCAACCATAATTCTATTCCTTTCCTCAGGCATAGCTATGTTATTTGATCTAAGTCCTGCTTCCACATGAAAACAGTCTATGGAGTTGTTCTTAGCGGCTATAGCTCCAGCTAAAGTTGAAGTTACATCACCAAAAACAAATAGATTTTTGACTGTACTTTTATCGATTAAGTTATCTAGCTGAGAAATAATACTACCAAGTTGTTTATTCATTGATTCGTTCTTAACATTTAAATTTATATCTGGCTCTCTTAATCCAATATCTTTAAATATGTCTTCAGACATAGTTTTGTCCCAATGCTGACCAGTGTGAATAAATAAAACATTATGATTGTTTTTTTCAAAATAATTTAATAAAGGTGCAACTTTTACAAAATTTGGCCTAGCACCAACAAGCATTGCGTTATCATATTTAGCTTTAATCACGTTTACCATTTTAGTATGTATATATATTCAAATTATTAACTATTATTGAATCAATGACAAGTGTTGTAATTAATCTATGTGGAATAAAATCAAAAGGTGGTATTACAGTACTGAATAATTACCTATCTCAAAATAAAGAAAAAACCTTATATGTTCTTTACGACAATTTAGAGCTTGAGCAACATATTAAAAATTTTGAAAGTAAATACATTGAAATTAGTCGTATTTATCATCCATTTTTAAATCTGTTTTTAAAAAAAGAGATTATTGATAAAATAAACACTTATGATTATGTCATTCACTTTGGAAATTTTGGGTTTAAATCAAATATCAAGTCATATACTTTGATTCAAAACATTCTTCCTTTAGTAAAACCCTATTCTTCAATTAGAAATTTTATTTTAAACCTTTTATATAAATATTCTTTTAGAATTTCAGATGAAATCATAGTTCAACAAAAGCATGTTGCAGAATTAATTCCAAATAAATATATGACAAGAATTATTGGTTTAACTGAGATTAAAAATATCAAACAATCTGAGAACTTAGGGTTCGTAACAATATATGAAGAAAATAAAAATAAAAATCCAAAATTTCAAAAAGAACTTTTAAAAGAAATTGCTTCAAAATACAATGAAAAAATTACCATAATTGATTTATCTGCAGGAAAAAACAATGAACTCAATGAGAATAATTTCATTGTCCTTCAAAATCTTAATAGAAATGAATTAATAGAAGTTTTTAAAAGACATTCAGTATATATTCATACAAGTGAATTTGAAACTGTGGGATTGCCTATATATGAAGCTCTTGAGGCTGGTTTAAAAGTTGTAATTCCAAATTCGGATTATTTAAGTTTACAAAACAATAACATATTTAAATATGAATTTGGAAATTACTCATCAGCAATTAATGCATGTAATAAATCTATTGAAAATTCAGGCGCTTTAACCTCCGATGTTCCAATATATTCTGAAAACTGGAATTTAGAATAAATCATCTAGTAATTTTGAAGCTGAAAAATTATTATTAAAATTTTCTAGATTTAAATTAAATTTCTTTTCTTTAATATTTTTAAGATACATATTTAATTCATTCTTACTAGTTTTATTATTAATTATTTTCAAATTTTCAAATAAGTCATCAAAGCTATACAACGGGTCATCATGAATTTCTGCATAATGTAATACGGGTTTCCCTAAAGATATATATTCAATTACCTTACTAGGCATTTGAAATTTATTAAAATTTCCAATAGACAATAAGACATGTATTTCGTTAACCATAATCTCAAGTGCCTGTTTTCTTGGAACGATATCAAAAAATTTATGAGTGGCATTATTTTTTATTGATGAAAAATATTTTTTTGACTCTTCATTTATATACCATTCATGTTCTACATGATCTTCTAAAATTTCTTCAATCTTATTTAAATAATTATTTGGCTCTCTAACTGAGTTAGTAAAAGCTCCAAAATATCCGATTTTTATAGGGGAAGATTTGTAATTGAAATTATTTGAATTTTCAATATATTTTTGGTTTATGGATGATATTGGATGGCCAATAAATATTTTTGAACTGTCAATCTCAAATTTTTTCTGATGTTGATTAGCTACCTCTTTATGTGTAAAGATAATTTTGGAAGCATTTTTATAAAATTTTTTCTCAAAAAATTTATTTAAATATGTATAAATATATTTATTATTTTCAGGAGATTTTATTTTCAAAGTAAAAGGATCTCCAATATCCATATACCAGTCTGCCTGAAATCTTTTATTTATTATATATGCACATAAATGAGAGGTGAATGGCAAGCTAACTGAAATTATCACATCATAGTTGTTTTCAATATGTTTTCTTTTTTTAAAAATAGTAAATGCCCAAAACATAGCATAATCTGGCCAAGAAAGAGTTTTAAATACTAATCGATAAACTTTCTTCATAGTTGAATAGCTAACTTTTTTAAGAAAATTATTTGAAGAATCTTGAGAATTTTTTCTAACATTACTTATTTTTGATGAAAATTGCGTATTTCCAAAATATAAAATTTTATAATTTTTATCTATGTTTTCTGGGTTTGTACCAGATAGAACAGTTACATTATTTCCTCTTAAAATTAATTCATCTATTAATAAACTCCATCGAGTTGTTCTAGGACTTATATAAGGTAAAAATTGATGGGTAACAATTAATATATTTTTATTTTTCATTTTTTTGTAAATTTAACCCAAAAACAATTGCTATTGCTAAATGAGCAGCTAATTCCTCGGCTTGATAGGAGTAGATAAACAATATTGATACATAACTTATTAGCACATACGGTTGCAAAGGGGTGTCATTGAAAATTATTTTTCGAAATATTTCAATAATAATGTATAAAAACCAAAGTAATCCAACCAAACCTGTTGACATTAATATGTTGGCATACAAATTATTAAATGAGACAACTTGACCTGGATTTCTATATAAAATTTGATTTTCAATTAACTGTTTGCTTGCTTCATCAGCAGCATAGGAAAAGGTTATGTTAGAGTGACCAAATCCATCTCCAAAAATAGAAAATCCCTTACTCCTGATGTATTCAATTAAGAATGCTGTATTGGTAAACGCGTCCAATCCTTGCGAACTTAATTCAGCAAATCTTCCAAAGGTAGCTTCAGAAACACTTTCAGAATTTTTAAGTTCGTCTAATCTGTCTTCTGCTTTACAAATGCATTCCTCGACTTGATTCAAACATTCATTTTCATTTGGTGGAAATTGAAAGGAAAAAATACTAGATGTAAAAATTATTATTAGAAAAAGTGCCACCAAAGATAAAAGATTTGTTTCTATTTTTTTATGAATTAAAAACAAAATAGTAAAAGTTAAAAAAGCGGCGATTAAAAATGCTATGACCCCAGTTAAACTCCGGCTTAATACAATGCTTAAAATTGGAATAGATGATAAAAAATACCATATTTTATTTTTTTTACCAAGATAAAAGAAATATGGAATAAAAGGTACTGTCCATATCGCCAAAAAACTAGGCTCTCTGAATGTCCCATAATTCCTTAAAATATTGCATGCTCTTTCAATTGGCTGTGTCCATCCCCCAGAACCAGCCCTAGTCCTTGGAAAATCACTATATCCATAAATGAAAGAAAAATAACTAATTAACGAAAGAACTGAAATTAATATAGATGCTGCTAAAAAAAGAGATAGTACTTGATCGAAAGTATATTTTTGAAGAATATAGTTCAATGTATAAATTATCAAAATAAATACCAACAATCTTAAAATCCTAAGACTTATATATTGAAAATACGAAGTACTTGCATACCTTGGTAAAACAATATCATTAAATAATGACTGGATGAGAGTGATTATTATTCCATATGCAACCCAGTTTCGAATTGAAACAAAATTATAACTAGTAGCTCTAAAACCTGTGAGATAAATAGCCAAATAAATAAAAACTAAAAAAGAAACACCAATCCAGTAGATAGGTATATTGCCTACTGAATAAGCATCTAGACCCTCAAAAATGAGAAACAAGGATAGCGAAAGCAGTAAAATTTTGGAATATTGTATTCTCAACTTATCCTCTTGTATCCATTAGAAAACTTAACTTTGACCCCATTTTTTTCTTCACCCCATGAATTATATTCTTCTAATTCAACATCATTGGAAAAATCTTCAATTCTTACTTCGCCATCGTTAAAAGCTATTTTTCGATAAATTCTTTTTCCATTAAAATCTGCAAAACCCAAAAAATTATATTTATCAAATTTTATTACTTCCCCACCACTCATGTAATTTAAACTAAAACAATCGAATTCATCTTCTTTGGGAAATTGCATTTTTGGTTTAGGTCCCCAGTGATACTCAAGAGAACGAAATTTATTTCTGGTTTCAATATCATCAGTGTATGTACCAGTACCAGAATCTCTAGCTATCCATGAATTGTTTGTATAAGCTTCAATTGAAAGCTGATCATAATGTGAATGTCCACCGATGCCATTTTGACCAACAGGACCGCATCTTATACTAAAATATTCATTATCATTTCTCCATACATAGATACCGAAATCTTTAAAAGAATAAAATTCATAATCTTTTGTAAATAATCTAATTTTTTTGTGTTGAACTCTATTAATTAAATTTAAATCTATATTTTCATTTTTAATTTCTTTCTTAAAGTTTTCTAAATCTGGATTTACATCATTGACATAGTAAAAATAGTTAAAAAGTTTAAAAAACCAATCAATTTTAAGTGGATTTTTTTCATCAAAAAAGCGATAAAATATTCTCCCAGAATCATTATCGCCTATTTGAGAAAGCTCTCCATCTATAGTTAGTTGGGTTAAGAAAAATTCATTTGCATGAATTATCTGATCAATTCTTTTAACCAAATCTGAATTTTTATCAATTGTACTTAATGAAAGTTTACAAATAATTAATGCTTCTACTACAAACAAAGAGTAGTGGGTTGAGCCTTCAAAATTCAGACCAGATTTGTAAAATTGTTTTTCAAGTTGGGAAGATAATTCATTCTCAAATTTTTTAAAATGTTTCATTTTATCTTCAAATTCAAAATTAGCTAGCGTAAATAATATTGAAGAAAGCTCAACTAAATAATGATTGCCAACAACATTGCCTTTGTTTTCTAGGTTGTTGAGTAAATACTCATAATGATAAGCAATCCAATCTAAAGCGTAGTCTTCATAATTTTCACTTCCTTCAATCCATGGATTTCCTAAAAATTCGAAAGTCTCATAGTTATATTTGGCTTTATTTCGAAGATAAATAAAAATTAAATTTATATTTCTTATGGCTACATCCATCGGACTATTCCAGAATATTTGTGGGTATCTAAAGTTTTTTCCAAACTCTTTAAAATATTTTGGGATTGGGTTATATTTATTTTGTTTTTGGTGATACTGTAATCGGCTTTTTTCAAACGATACTTTTACATCTCCTTTATTAAAGAAAGCAGGTTTAAATGACTTTTTACTAAAACTTACTTTATTAAAATCATCGAAAGCAAGGTATTCATAATCGTAGTAATTCTCTCTTTCACTGCCAAATACATGCATTCCAATATTGTCGTGGGTAGGAGATACTGGAAAGCTTAAATCATCATTTTCAAAATAGTTATTTACAAAATTTTTAATATCTGTTTCAACATAATTAAATTTATTTTGTTTATCAGGCATGTTGATTGTAGATTTAAATAAATAAGATAAATTGTATTTTAATCTTTTTAAAACAGTCAATATATTTTTATACATAAGATTTTCTAAAACTATAAGTAGTAAGCCCAGCAATAAGGATTTGTGAAATAATTATTGATAAAACTGCAGGGTTATTTCCAATGCTATGCATTACGAAATATGTAGCATATGAAAGCAATGCTCCAAAAATAATGGTTTTTGTTAAATTAATTTCAAAATTAAGTGCTCTTGAAAAAATAATATTTATTCTTGACCAAACCATTAATGGAATACAAAACAAAATCTGATAGGTATATTCGGACACCATATCAAATTCTTTACCAAGTAAAGTTACAAAAACAGTGTTGCCAAAATCTTTAAATAGAAAGTAAGTAATTGGAATAATGAAAGAAACAAAAAATACTTTTATTAGTCTAGACCTAATAAGTTTTACTTCACTTTTCTCATTGGCTCTTGAAAGTTCAGGAAATAAAATGTCTAAACTTGCAGCCAAAAGCTGGAAAATAATTTCTAATATTCTTCTAGACCAAGCTAAAACACCAAGAACAGATCCTGAATAAAATAGGCCTAAAAGTACTATGTCTAGTTCTGAAATTAATGCGCTTGAAAAAGTTGTAAGAACCATCTTTCTACCAGATTTTTGTAATTTGTTTTTCACGTGTGGAGTTGGCTTAGTTTCAAATATTTTTTCAGATTTTGGAATTGATTTATGAGCAACAATAAAAAATACACCTAACATAAAAACCTGAAAAACAATTAATGAGATAATTGAAAATTCTTGAAGGACTAAAATCCATGCTCCAATTCCATAAATTATCGTTCTAACAAATATTTGTTTTGAACTTGTGACAAAATCACCCTTAGACTGAAAAAAGGCTAAAGCGACGTGAATCATTTCATTAAATACAAATCCCGTTAGAAATAATGCTGTCATAGAAAAATCTCTTTGAAATAGAAAAGTAATTGGGAACAAAATTATTAACATTATTAAAAAATTTCTTATGATTATGAAGTAAGAATTCGAAAACATGAGTTTTGAATCCTCATTATTTTGAGCCAAAACTTTAGTTACAACCAAGGCTAAAGACATAACAATTGCAGTACCAATTAAGACTGAAAGACTTTTAGAAGATGCATATTCACCATAAATTTCTGCACCATATACTCGACTAATTATGGTAATTAAAAAGAAATTAACAATCAAAAGAGTGAGTTGCATAATCGATATATATATCGTATTTTTTTTCCAATTTCTAATCAACTTTTGCTCCTACTTAAGTGCCATTTAGACAAGTTAGATAAATACCACTTTTTTTGAAAATCTTGACCTGAGATAACTTGATGCAAATATTTTTGATCGAACAAACTCGTAGAATTATTAAATTCTAAAATCGATTCATAGAAATAATTTTCATCTTTCTTAATCCATTCGCCTACTGGTGCTCTAAAACCTTGTTTGTTTCTATTGAATATCTGATTTGGAATATGCTTTGATGCAACTTTTTTTAGTAAAGGCTTAGTTTTGTTTCTGTCAAAAATAATTTTTTCTGGAATAGTAAGTACAAATTCGATTAATTTGTGATCCAGAAATGGCACTCTTGCTTCAATAGAGGATTGCATTACAAGTTTATCCATTCTCATCAAAAGTAGTTCAGGTAACCTAATTTGCAAATCAATAAGAGTCATCCATTTTGTTAAATATGCATTTTTTTTAGAAAAATAATCATTCCATTTATTGTCAACAAAATGTACTAAATTAAATTCATCAGAAATTCCATCGCTTAATAGATTGTTAATCTCTGGTAAATTAAATCCCAAAGCTCCGCCCGCAAATGAGGTCCTATTGAGAAGAATATTAGATAACATATTACTTCTATGGCCTGAAAATTGGAATAAATTTGAACTTGATTGAGTAATAGGTCTTAAAAAACGATTTAATTTTACAAATCTTAACCAGTGATCATATCCATAAAAAAGTTCATCAGCACCTTCACCTACCTGTACAACTTTTATACCATTTTTATTTGATGATTTACCAAGAAAATATAATGGGATTCCTACTTCATCACCAACTAAATCATCCTGGTAAAAAGAATAGTTATCAATTATTCTCTTAAAATCGGAGTATTGTATTTTATCCTCGATAAGATTCACACCTATATGAGAAGCAGCAAACCTCGCTTCTTCAACTTCTCCTTTATACCCTTCAAAATGTTCTTCATAGTCAATGTTGAAACTCTTAATACCTGAATCATTGTCATTCGTCATAAGTTTTCCAATTAAAGAAGAATCTAAGCCACCAGATAAAAATAAACCAACTTCAACATCACTTACTTTTCTATATTTAACCGATTCAATTAAAAGCTCTTCAACTTTTAATAATGCTTCGTCCTGAGTAATAGCTTCGTCTACTTCAAAAGTAAAAGGATCCCAATATTTATTTTTAATTATTTTTTTATCATTTTCAAAAATCAAATATTGTCCCGGTTCTAATTTTGATATATTTTTGTTTCCTGTTTGAAAAGTTGGGACAGCTAAATGCCTTAGGTAAGCAACATATGAGTCTAAGTCAGGACTAAAAGAAGTTATTCCCGACTGTTCAATAGCTTTCAGTTCTGAACTGAAAATAAAAGAACTATTTGTAATAGAAAAATAAAGTGGTTTTATACCCACTCTATCTCTTGCTAAAAAAAACGACTCTTCTTGAGAGTCATAAATTGCGAATGCAAACTGTCCTCGAAGAAGCTGCAATACTTTACTTCCGTAATATATATAACCCTCAAGAAGAACTTCCGTATCACCATCAGTCCAAAATGTAACACCTTTTTCTTGAAGATCTTTTCTGATTTCTTTATAGTTATATATTTCACCATTAAATACTATTGAATATCTTTTGTCTTTAGAATCCATAGGTTGATTTGAACGTTGATCTAAATCAATAATTGAAAGACGTGTATGTATCAAAGCAACATTATCATTGTAAAATTCAACTTTTGAGAAATCTGGTCCTCTGTGTCCAAGAGAACCCTTAATTATATTTGTTATTTCTGGGTTTATCTTTGATTTATCAAAGTTATATATACCAGCTATTCCACACATTAATTTAACTTTAATGTTGAATTTATTTAATTGATTAACATTAATTTATATAGTTTATGATAATAATTATGATTAAAAGACTGTTTGATATAGGAATAGTTTTATTTTTTTCTCCACTATTTATTCCTTTATCAATAATAATTTCTTTAATTCTATTGATTAATCAAGGTACTCCAGTTCTTTTTATTCAAAACAGGGTTGGAAAAAATAATAAAACATTCAGATTATATAAATTCAGAACTATGGAGGTTGCTGCTGAGGAAGAATTCCACAAATCTCATTATCTAGATTTAGCTAAGGGTAAGACAATAGAACCAAATAATGCACCTTTAGAGCCAATAAGAATAGAAAATGATGATAGGATAACCGCTCTAGGAAATGTTTTAAGAAAGACATCATTGGATGAGTTACCAAATATAATGAATGTCATTAAAGGCGATATGTCTTTAGTTGGACCAAGACCCTTGGTTGATTACGAATCAGAATTATATGGAAAGTATAAAGAAAACCGTCACTCTGTATTACCAGGAATAACAGGACTTGCACAAGTTCAAGGTCGTTTAGATTTAAGTCTTCAAGAACGTTTATATTGGGATTTAAAATACATAGAAAATTACTCATTTTTAAATGATTGCAAAATAATATTAAAAACTGTTTCTTCAGTATTGCGAAAAAAAGGCGCCAGTTAAATCATTTCTTGATATTGTTTTGCAATAATATCAATATTGGCGAATTGACTATTCACTTCAGATATATTTTTATAAACTCTATCTACAAATACTTTGTCTTGAAGTTGAGCTAATTTTTCATCGATATCATCACTGTTAGGTGATATATTTATTCCCAATTCATATTTTTCAATAAATCTAGCTAGGCCTGAGTCAGGATTAGAAAAGCCAATTAATATTTTATTCATTTTTAGATAATCAAAAGTTTTACCTGGAAATCCTTCTACAGTTAATTTTGGAGATAAAGAAATTAATGCATATGGGATATCCTTTGTTAATTCAACTAACTTTTTTCTTTCAATAAACGAATTTACTTTGACAAAATCTGATTTCATTTTAGAAATTTTTTCAAACTGTGTACCTGATCCATATATTGTTAAATCAAATTTACTCAAAGATTTTGAAAAGAGACTTATAAATGACTCTAAATTTTGTGGGGTCCCGAGGTTGCCAGCATACATAATCTCTTTTCTTAAGACTGGTGGTTTGGGAGTTTCTAGTTCATTTGAAAAATGGTAAATAACTTTTATTTTCTTATTGTCAATTTTTCTACTATTTACAAGATAATCTTTTAATTCTTGGGAATTCACAACTACGTTATCTATAACCCTTAAACAGTAATTATCAATTCTTTTAAATAAATTTAAAAGAATATTGTAATTTAACTCATTTAACTTTGAAGCAATTTCTGGATATAGTTCCCAAACAGAATATATGGTTTTTTTCTTTAATATTTTTTTTGAATATATTGCAATAAGATTCATAGTTGGTGGATAGCTAAAAATAAATATTGAATCAAAATTTTTTCTATTTTTTGTCAAGTAAACAATAGATTTAAAATGATAATTAATCCATTGAGTAAGTCTTTTAATCCTACTGAAAGATCTTTTAGATGACGTAAGATGAGTTATTTTTACATTTTTATAGTATGAGTTATAAATATTTCGACTCACTTTCTCCATTCCCTCATCTGTAAATTCTTCTGAATCAAAACGGTATTGTGGAGTTGAGGCCAATACTTCTATTGTTATATTTTTATTTTTAAATTTTGCTGCTATATCTGCTACTAATATTCCTGTTGATACCTGATCTGGAGGAATAGTTAAAGAATGAAATAAGACTCGGCTCATTCTTTAAATGACCTAGTAGTGTCAAAAGAATAGTCGTCAGGGTTATGGTTTTTAAAATTGTTATTATTACTTAAATCGATTAAATCTTTCACAATGATTTCAGAAGAGTTTCCATCGCCAAACGGGTTGGTCCATCCTTGATTGATAGATTTTACTTTTTTAATAATTTCAGTAAATTTAATATCATTTCTAGTTGGGTCAAATTTTACTGATGCATTCACATCGTATACTTCTGGACGCTCTGTTGAATACCGCATTTGGATAGATGGAATACCCATGATACATGCTTCTTCTATGACAGTACCCGAATCTGTTGCAACAAAATCCGCTCTTTTTAATAGAAACATAAATTCTAAGTACCCAATTGGATCGATAACTTTTATATTTTTATTTAAACTTAGTCCAGAATTATTAAGTATTTCTTGAGTTTTGTAACCCATAGGGAAAATAACATTTGAATTCTTAATACTATTTAATAGAGATACTATATTTTTAAAACTTTCTTCATTCAATATATTCTCCCTCCTGTGGCAAGTAACTAGTACAAAACTATCTTTAACCAAATTGAGTATATTTTCTTCCAAATAATCTGAACCATTATCAAAGTATTGTGAATGTTCATTAATTATGTCAACAATTGGGTTG
>MDSZ01235669.1_pt1 | contig 13427 bp, 19 predicted proteins | sample 811201 | NCBI WGS metagenome assembly MDSZ01 (sample SAMN05326647, study PRJNA326480) | marine metagenome | isolation source: seawater | place: Indian Ocean: North | collected 2010
TCGGTATCTATCCATCTATATAAAAACTCTCCATACTCTACATACCAAGTTTCATCTTTAATCATATGATAATGCATTGAGAACTTACAACCTTGATTAAAGATAAGAACCTTACCACAATACATTTCATTATTCTCTATGATAATTTCTTCTCCCCAACCTTTAGGAACACAACACCCTTTTGTTACTTCTGGTTTAACCATCCATTAATCTTGAAGTTGAATATTCTTCAATCCTTTTAAAATATCTTATTTCTTTTGCGTAGACTCCACCAACTATTGATTTACCTTCCCAATCACCACCTACAATCATAATATCTGGTTTGTAGTCTTTCAATAATTCTATCAGTTCAGTATGTGAATCAAACCCACATACCTCATCAACAGATTCTATTGAGTTTACTAAAAACTTTCTATCTTCTAAAGTATTTAATGGTCTATCAACACCTTTAGCGTTTCTAACCATTTCATCACTATCTAAACCAACTCTCAACCAATCTCCAATTGATTTAGCATACTTAAATAATTCTATATGACCTCGGTGTAATAAATCAAAACACCCATTAGTCCAAACCTTAACCATAAAGTCTTTCAACCTTAAATTGTTCTACATAATCAACACCAACTTTTGAACATAAATAATTTGTGTGAAAATCCTTGATACTTTTCTCTTGAAAATACAACTTATCTTTTTGAGACTCAAAGTTTTCTTTCAATACTCTTATTTTTTCATCCAATAACAACTCATCAACTTCTACATAAAAATTGGGAATCCACTCTTCTAATGTTGATGGTGTTCTATAAGTTACAAGTCCAGCGTTTACTCCTCTCAATAAAGCATAAGATATGTTGTTAACCATTCTATGTTCAAAGTGTGAATCTCTCTTTGGTAACGATAATATAGCATCATAATGTATGACATTAAAATTTGTCTCGATATAATTTACCCAATAGTCTTCTGGTTTATCTTTCAAATAACCACAATCTGCAAACTTACCTTTAACATTACTTAACTTATCCCAAATATTTTCACACTCTTTAAGTCTATTATTTCCAGAAGAACCATCGAAATCACCACCATTTGATAAAACAACTACATCAAAAAATGTATCACCATGTTTTATCCACGAACCCAACATACCATATTCGGCATCATCTGGATGTGCAGATAAACATAGTACTCTATCACAATTTAAGAATTTATATTTCATATCACCATCTCTTCGTAATACCTTAATATAGTGTATTCCTTTGGAGTATCTATTGAAATGTCTTTACCTAAGTACATATCTAATAGTAGACTTGGGAAGTTAACACCAGCGTGTGTAGCGAATATTGTAGACCCGCCGAATCTCGGATTAATCTCTATAAACTTTGGATTACCAGTTTCATCTTCTTTCATCTGAAGACAGATAGGGCCTTTTAGATTTAAAAATTTACACATATCCTCACACTCGGCTATAATTTGTTTGTTCAACTCTATTACACCTTTGGTTGATATTCCAGCTTTTATTTCTAAACGTTTCCTTGGTATAACTGATAATGGATTACCATCCATATCACATAACGCATCTATAGTCCATTCAGTACCTGTTAGATTATCTTGAAATAGATATGGTTGGTCATCAGGTACATCCTTTTCATTCTTTACTAATTTAGCTCCAACACTACCCTTACCATGAACTGGTTTCATAAATAATATACGATTACTATTTGGATATGTATCATAAGTTTTTGGTAATGGAAAATTATCTTTACAAGTTTCATAGAACAATAATTTATCAACACACTTCTGAACGGATTTATAATCCGACATCATTAATGTTATCCCCATATCTTTAAACGTATCTTTATTTTCAGACCACCAAAGTAAATCGTGGCCACCAGTTGGAAAGACAACATCTATTTTTTCTTTCTTTAAAATATTAAACAATACCTCTACAAAGTTAATATCATATATCGTAGGTATTGTATAATTCCTATCTGCTAAATATAGTCCAGTTGACAATGGATTAGCGTCACACGCTATAACTTTAACATCATCTCTATTTTTTAAAGATTTCAAAACACCAACTGCGGCTGCCCCACCAGCATCTGTTATTAATATATTAGTCATTATATTCTCACTATATCGTAAATTTCTAATAGTTCTTTTATTCTTATTGTTGGTTCTATATGTTGATTATATACCGCATCCATTAAGATATAATTCTTATCGTCACCACGACCTTCTTTCCAAGCTTCCCAATTTGATGGTGAGTCATCTATCAACCAATCAACACCAACTTTCCATTTTTCTCTACCACGTTCAAATACAACTCTTTTAAAATTATAACCTTGTTGTCCTAACCACTTTAAAGTGTAGTGAAACGCGTGTTTCTTTTGAGAAGTCACTGCCCAAAATTCAACCAAATCTTCATGTTGGTTAGCAAAATCCAATAATTCTGTTATCTGTAATTCTGAACCAGGTATTTTATTACCATTACCCATAATTTCATCAACATTGGTATCCCAATAGATAGATTGTAATTTCTCTTTACTACAATTAAAACATTTTTCAAGTCTCCAATCATCTATCACATCTTGACCAGGTATTAAATATTGTGGATAATCTCTCATAACCACATGCATTAAATCATTAGCGAAATCTCTTAAAACCCCATCTACATCAACACCAATTATTATTTTGTCTGACATATTACTCCTTCATAATCTGTAAATACTAAGTCTTCTTGACCTTCTGTTTTTATAACATCACCTTTTTCGTGACCTATATAAGCTACAATATCCATGTGACCCAACCATACCATTTCTTCAACAGCTTGATTAACCCCATTATTTTCTTTACCAAAATCATCAAAAATTAAAAATTTATTTTTCTTTGGTAACTTTAATGCATTTTGTATGTCCATTTTTACAGCATCATAAACATGACCTGCATCAATTAGACATACGGATACGTTTCTCCAATCCCAATGTGGCCATCCTTGTGGTCTATAAGAGTCCATCACAAGATATTGTATATTATCTATACCACCACAGAAATAATTCTCATCTATTGGATTTTTATTAATGGTAATAACATTATTAAATAAATGACTTAGAACATAAGTTGTATGACCCATGTGTGTACCAATCTCTAATGCGGTTTCATCACCATACTTTTCATCAGAAAAGAACTCAATCAAATCTGTCTTAAATTTATGTGAAGTAGTAGTTCTCCATTCTGCCTTATCTGGTATACCAGCTAACAATACTTCATTATCAAATTCTCTAATCATCAAAAACATCTCCCCAATTATAAGACTTTACTTGTTTATCCCAATTGTAACAATTATGTTCTGAGTATTGATTAGCTTTAACATACCAATCATTACTTCTTCTTTTTAAATTCATCGTTTGTCCAGATTCACCACTTACATACATTCTTTTCTTTGGATGGTTTCTATTATGTACAATCAAAATATTTTTTACTATAAATTGTGGAATGGTATTACCAAACATTTTTTGCATTGACAACATAAAAGAAGTGTCTTCGTGTACAAAGAAAACAGACCTTGGAATATTAGCACCAGACCTAACCACTTCTGATGAAAATACAAGACCACAACCATTGAATTTAAATCTATCAAAAACTTGAACATCCAACTCTGTTACCTTGTCGTTAAATTTATTCATTTCATCTATGTTCATTGTATATTTTAGACTCCACCAATTATCATAATCATTCTCTATAAATGGTTTATCTGTAAACTCATTGTGTTCTATTACTTTCCAAGAATCATCCCACATTTTACAAATACCAAATGTAAGAACATACTTTGGTGTCTTTTCTTTAGCTTGATGATGTATACCATCCAACACCATAAAAGTTTGTCTTGGGATTAATGAATCAGTTTCACCCCACATTAGAACGTCAACAACATCACAATACTCATTGTTGAAATCCCTACGATAATCTGCTATAGTATATATTTTTTCATATGTAAATTTAACATTAAAAAACCTATTATCCAAGAGCTTTTTTAATTTATTTTCTATCTCTTTCAATTTTGTATCGTCTTCACATTTTTCTAAGTCTTGATTCATATTGACATTAAAGTCAACAATAACATTCTCTGGGTTTTCTAATTGTCCTAAAGCATTATTTACACTTTCGACATACTCTTCTATAATGTCTACCTCATACCATTGAACTAAACAACCTATTGCATAAGAATATTTTAAAATCATAATACTGATAACCCTGGGAATCTCGAATCAACTATATCATAAGACAATTCATCTTTAAGTGGATACATTCCATTCTTATTATACTCAATCATCCAATCTACTTTATCACGTTCTTGTGTACCACCTTCAAAAAAAATCGGACCAGTTTTAATAGATTTATTTTGTGTGAGTCTATCATATAACTTTTTTATAACATCACCATTATTTGAAATGTCTATATGCATCAAATCAAAGTCTTCCATATTATTTAACCATCTATCAAAACTCTTCTGTTTTAAGTGTACATAATCTTGTACATCATACTTGTTAACATTATCCCAAACTTCTGACATCGTACAATTTCTGTATTCATACTCATCGAATAAATCGTGTGCATGAATTTTACCACCTTCACCCAAATCCTTTAGAGCTTGAGCCATACAAATAGTTGAGTAACCTTCCAATACACCAATTTCAATAATTTTCTTTGGTTTCAACTTCATAACAATATCATATAGAGTCTGACCTATATTGTTTTCACTATATGATGAATAAACTTTTGGTTCTTTATACATAATCTCCCTCTTCTAACCAACATACAAAAACATATCTTACACCACTTGTTATTGTTTCTATATGATGTGGAATTTCTGAATTAAACATTACAACATTTCCTATGGTTTTATCAAACGGCACTTTAGGCATATCTATATATTGATGAAGAAAAACTTCACCACCTTCATATTCACTTGGGTCTGTCAATTGTATTAGTATCGTCCTGTGTCGTTCTAAATTTGCTTCAAGTTTTACATCTTTATCTACGTGAGTATTATAATATTGACCTGTTTCATATCTTACTATCTTTTTTACCATTGGTATTTTAGTAACCCCAAATATCCCTAATTTATCCAGTAACAAGTCTGTTGGTAAATCTTCATTCGTGGGATGCTTTTCTTGTGAAGTTCGTATATCACTTATTATACTTTCATTGTCTTCATTATAAACTTCACTTCTGTTCCACTCACCAGTACTTTTTAAAATCAATGAACACTCGTCAGGTGAAAATATAACTTTTTGTTTAATCAACGCCATCTTGTTCCTTAAAAATTTCAATCATTAAAACATTTCTATCATTAACCATTACATAACTACCATCTCTCAATAAAAATTTAGTAAACTCACCTTGTCTTATTGTATGTGTATTTACACCTTCTATAGTTCTTTTTACACCATCAACAAAATGAATTATTTGAGTAACCCATTGACCTTGTTCTTTAACTGATGACTCTAAGTCTACCATTACCAACCCTCTTTAATACAATCAACTATGTATTCTCTTTGTTCATCTGTAACCCACCATCCGTTTGGAATACAAATTAATTGTTTTTGAATTTTATCTAAATTTGGAAGATGTGCTTTATACTCTGAAACACAACTATGTATATCATTTCTCTCGTGTACTTGACTAACCATAATGTTACACTCTTTCATCTTATCCATGAATTGTTGTTTATTGTCAACCAACATAGAATAAATCCAATAAGAACTTTTTCTATATCTCATATCTTGTTGTGTTAATGTCACACCAGCTACCTTATTTAATTCTTTATTATAATATTCTGCATTTTCAACGTGTCTATCAATTATGTTACCAAGGTTTTTAAAATTTTCCATACCAACACACGCATTAACATCATTCATATGAAATTTAAATCCCCACTCGGATACATCAGCTTCACATCTAAAATCTTTCTTGTTAGTATCTCTGTCAATACCATACCATCTAAGTAATTTAGCTCTATGATATAAATCTTGATTAGGTAATGTTAGAATACCACCATCTACAGCTGTAACGTGTTTTATAGCTTGTAAACTGAATGTACATATATTTCCATGATTCCCAAGTGGTTGACCTTTCCAAAAAGAACCTATTGAGTGTGCACAATCTTCTATAACCATCGGTCTGAATCCAAACATTTGTCGAGTCCTATCTTGAATTTCTTTTACTCTATCTAAATCAATAGGATAACCACCCCAATGTACAAGATAAATTATTTTTGTATTTTTAGTTATCTTTCTAGCTAAATCATCTAAGTCCATATTCAATGTTTTTGGGTCTACATCAACCCACTTAATATTAAAATTGTTAGCTAATACTGGCCAATTTGTAGCTGTACAAGTTAGTGGTGTACATAAAACTTCCTCACCATCTTTAATACCATTCCAACTATGTGTTACTGCTCCATCTCCAGTATGATTCATCTCCATTACCTTTGTTGGTTTTTTCAACATATGTAAAGCTAAATGTTCTGCATTAGTTGCGGCATTTGTAGTTACAAGCCAATCGTGACCGAAATGTGATTTCAAAACTTTTTCAAAATCATCAACGACTTGACCTTGACCTATATAACCTGACATTAATATTTTAGAAACTTTTTCTGGTATAGTTTCTGACATATGTACTTTGAATAATGGTATCATATTAAAACCTTGCCGATCCCCACCTTCCATTAGGTAGTATTTTTAATTTATTAAAATCGTAATCCTCTGAATATTTACAATTATCATATAAAGCTCTGACAGGAGTTCCCTCTACACCATCTCTTAAATTCTCTACCATCACTATTTCAAAACCACAATTGTAAGCATGTGTGTAAACATCTGTATGAGAATCTATTTTATAGTTTGGATTTTTAATACCATCGGTATCTACATACAGCTTCTGATATAGTTCTGAAAACTTATCCATATTTTCTGATTTAGAAAAAAATATCCAATCATCTAATCTAGGAAGATGATGTGTTTTTAGAAAGTCCGGATTTGCTGGAGAGTAAAATAAATTAGTATCTTCAAACAAGCTAAAGTCAATATTAACCATCCAAGCCCAATCAACTCTCGACATCACCACTAAATCATATTTCATATTGTTTTCTTCTTCATATTCTTTTTTCAACCTTATAGATTCTTTAAAAGAATACCAACGACTCACCATAAATTCTTTTCTTATTTCGCCGGTTGGGTCTGTCCATTTCGAACCAAACTCAATCTGTGGTTCTATCAAATGTTTTTTTGGCTTATATAAATCTACCAGACCATCAGCATACTCAACACTCCAATTATGTATAAAAACATCAACATCATTTATATCAAATACATGCTTTTTCCAATGTTCATATCCAATTCTATAATCTATGTCACCTTCTATGGTGTAAGTCTTTTTATTAGAATATAAAGCTCCTACATTACCACAAAAACAAACAGCTATTTTCATGCAATCAACTCCTTTAACTTATCTGTAATAGTATCTTTTATTTTATTATCGATATCAGGTTTTATTTTTATAAACTTACTATCTGAAAAAACATAATGTCCACAAATTTTTATCAATTCTTCTTTATTTTCCTCAGGTTTAAAACTTTTATCTACCCATTTTTCCCATCTTCCTGAATTGTAGCATATTTTATAGTACTCTTCTATATCACTACCCATCTCTTCTAAGTAACAAAGTGTTTCTATCTGTCCAAACTCAGGTGCTATATTTATTGAGTCTAATCCTAAATCAAATCTATCTTTATACTCCTTTTTTGTGAGATAGTCTCCGTTATGCTCTTTACTCTTCTTATCAAATTTCCTACACACTTCCACCATTTTACCTAACCTATCTGAGTTAAATGTTCCAGTATTAGTTCTTTTACCTAAATCTAAACCTACTCCTGATTGAACAACAGCATATTCTATGTTCTCAAACTGTTCAGCTTTGAGACTCTTTTCTAATTCTGAAAGTAGCTTTTCTAACTCATAATGCTCGAATCTTCTTATAGATTCCTCAGTACCTACCTCAAATTTTATATCTTTATTTTCTAATACAAGATAAACGTAGTTTATATAATCAATTGTCTGTTGTAGTCCATCTTCAAATTTTGAATACCATTTCCAAGGGTCTATGTGTAGGATATCAAAGTATTTAGAATCGCTCATAAAAGACTTATAACCACCATCGTGCATATAACCTTGCCCTATACCACCATGATCTCTTTGTATCAAAACTCTACCATTTACATATTTAGCAAATTCACCTGTTGTCCAATTATTTACATACCCACCATTGTAATCTACTTGTCTACGTGATGGGATGAATCCAAAATCACCATCAAATTCAATTATAGCATCCACTACATTTTTACTCATCGGGCCGATAAAATACTTCATTTTACTTCCTCTGTTAACATAACTCTTCCTAAATAATATAGTAAGTGACAATAAGGGTAGTGATGTAATCCTGCGATGTTTAAGAATATTAAAGCAGTAATCACCTTTACCTTTTTCCAATCTAAATTGTTTTGTTCCACATATTTCTGTAATATTTTTTCACATTCTATATTAGTGTTTTTTCTATGAAAGTCATAATAGACATCATTCATATCTCTACTAAAGTTGTACAAGTTATTATTGATAAAATCATGTGATATTATTAATCCGTGATATAACTTAGCCAAATCGTAATAGATGTCACCATACTCATAGCTCCCACCGAAGTTTTGTCTCCAATCAAGTAAAGAAAATGGTAATCCATTATTTGTTTCATTAATAAGTATATTCTCAAAATGTAAATCACCATGAAATCTTGTGGGTTTTCCAAAAGAAATCCAGTCCCAATCTAAACGATCAAGCACATTTTTCAAAGGTTCTAGTTTATTGTCATTAACAATTTCATCAACATCTATGTTGTCATACTTTTTGTAATACAAATCAATTCTATCTAAAGTCTTTTGTTTGTAAAACTTCAAGCAATCTTTTGTAAACTTATTCTGTTCTGATTTAGATAGGTTTACCTCTTTCCAAAAATCATTTAACCAAGAAAGTAGATACTCAAACCTTTTGCTAGTAACTTTTTTTGATAACACATCACCTTTTAAAAAATTATATATGTAAAAATTATCTGAACTATCTACTACTTCAGGCACATAATTACTAAGGTAGGTTGTTCTCATTACTCTATCACTTATAAATTTATCATTTGTAGAAAACTTTATCGTTTTATTGTTTGCGAACCAAATTGCTTCATTATCTTTTTCTAATACGTTAGGTTGATGTTTTGATTTTAGCTTTTCCTTAGCGGTTATTAAAGCAGATTCATTTCCTGTATCATACCAAGTAAATTTGAAAGAATTGAAACTACACCAATTATCATTTAGCATCTTTTTAATTCCATAACTCTCTCCCATAGAAAGAGAATCTTTTTCCTTCATATATTTCCAAAACTCTTTATAGTCTTTTATCCCACATATACCAATGTAAGAATAGTCCTCAGAGTCCTCTATCTTATCATTCAACGCTAAAACATTTCCATCCTTATCTAACGACAGAGAACGATAGTCACTTCCAGCTTTTATTGGTGAGTATCCTAGCCAATTGTATGAAATTTCATCAAAATACAATTGCTCTTCAAATATGGTGTCATTAGAAACAAAAACAAAAGGACATTGTAGATAATCTCTACACGCATTTACGGTCAATCCCAAACCAGTTCCTTCTCCTTCATACTTTTCTATTTCTACAAATTCAAAGTTTCTTTCAGGATAAACAATCTCAAAATATTGTCTAACGTAATTTCCTCCATATCCAAGTGCAACAACTATGTCCACATCTGGATGAAACTTCTCTACTATATGAGACAGAACTGGTTTGTTATCTATACCAATAAGCCCTTTATTCATATTACGAGCAATATTACTTACTCTAGAACCAATACCAGCGGTTGGTATAAATAGTTTGTAGTTATACATTAGTTCCTTCTCTACCATAGTCATCCTCTAAGCGAACTATGTCATCCTCACCAAAATATGTACCCACTTGAACCTCTATAAATTTCAAATCCTTTTCTTCTCTGTTCTCAACTCTATGTTTTGTTCCAACTGGTACATTTACAACTTCCCCTACTTTGTAGGTATACTCTTTATCATCAAGTGTTACAACTGCTTGTCCTTCAACAACCACCCACACTTCACTTCTCTTATGATGATACTGATAACTTGGTCTACCACCTTTTTTAATTACAATCTCTTTCACCTTACAATAATCTGTATCTAATAGGTTTTCAAATGTACCCCAAGGTCTTTCTTCTTTATAATTCGACATCTTCTATCCCCTCATTTCTTTCAAGATTTATTGAATATGCTGTAACCCTTCCGTCTGGCTTCTTATCATTTATTAATATTCTATCTCCACCACCAAAACCCATAATTAAATGGTCATAATTTATACCAGCTCTTCTCATCTGTTGTATTGTAGCTTCTCTAGCACACTCTTTTCTACCTGTTGTAATAATAACACAGTAACCTTTAGTGTCCCATTCTATTAATTTTTCATGTACTCCTGGCAAAACTTCTAATTCTAATTTAGGGTTTTGAATGTCAATCGGATTAGAATGTTTCACTAATGTACCATCTAAATCACAAAATATTGTTTTAGGTCTCATTAAAAAATATCCTTTACATCTTCTGGATTAGTTATAACTAATTGTCCACTATAGTAGGGACCAGTTCTATGTTCTACAAACTTCGTATCTTTTCCATAACCAACCTTTGCAACATAGTTGACTTTATTAGGCATATTCCCGTCTTTTTTATATTCCTTCAAATCAGCTTTATATGTAAAATCTTTTGTCTTCTTTAATTGCTTAGTTGATTCCCAATTTATTTTCAAAGTAGCATTAAGAACATCTCCTGAACCTTTATATACAGAGAAATTAAATTCATCCATCATTTTAATTAACTCCGTAATATGTAGCTTAAACTTTTTACCATCATTCAGAGTACCGAATATACTACCATGTCCCTCAGAAAACTCTGTAAATTGGATATGTCTGATTTCGCTTCCTCTTATCAAATCTTTCATTTTACCATGCTGCTCTGAATGTTCATAATACTCAACCGTATCTTCTAAAAATTTATAATTAAATATATCTAAATCACGTTGATACATCTCTGTAACAATAGATACAGTTTCGTCATCATAGAAAGATGTGTAATGTTCATAATTTCTAGACTTCGCATGAACCATCGGTACATATGGTATATTAGCTAAAGAACACAACTCTTTCCAATCCTCATCTATATTCTCAACTTTTCCTATAAAATTTATATTACTGACTTCACTATCTGGCGTTTCAATTAGACTACTCTGAGTTTGATAATGTATTTCTGTTGGTATCCCATCATTAAAAGCTCCTTTTTTTACAAAGTCTTTGAATTTAGGATACCTAACTCTATCGGTGTCGTTCCAAGAAGATACAATTCTTGAGAAAGGATTCCTCACAAAAATAAAAGAGAAGTATTTTTGTATTTCATCATCGGTTATATTATCTATCCATTCAGCAAACTCTATGGGATTATCTTTTTGAATTATCCATCCACCCATTGGCTGAAGAATTGTTCTAAATATGGATGTTCCTGCCGCTTTTCCTGGTTTATAGTAAATTAATTTTTTAGATGGATTTACGCATAAACTCCTTTGAATATCTGTCTCAAACTGACGTTCTCCGTATTTAATACCAGCTATACCACCTAATCTATAGTAATCTGTAAACCTATTCTCCATTAAAAACAACTCCATACAATTGTAACAACTCAACACCATAATCGGTACATGTATTCTTTACTCTTTCTTTTAGGTTCAAAAATAATTCGACATCATTTCTGATATCAGTATAAAGGTCTTCACTATCTAACATAATATGAAATATTTTTTCTGTGTCGAAAAGTTTATTTAAATTTAGCACACCTTTCAAAGTTTCTATTTTAGGAACAAAACTTACGTGTTTCGGCAACATATCACATATTAAATCCACCTCAGCCACTTCTTCTATATTTGATGTAGCAAAGTATTTTATGTTATCGTACTTATGTGTAAAAGTTATAGCATCTGTAAGTGATAATGATGGCACAGGTGGTTTAGTCCTTCCCTTTGGATAATCTAAAAAAACATCATAGTCTCTATTTACGAATGTTTTTAGCTCTTTCAAATCTTTTACATGAGCCATGTTAATCCTTACCACAACATCTTCTACATTTTTGAATTGGTTTAAAGTTAGTAAATGATTAGATATTAGTAACATTTTTACTCCTTATTTTTGTCGCTGATATTTGTCTTATTTTTTCTGGTGGTACATGCTCTATTAATTTGTAACCTACATCCCTACCATAATTCACAGATTCTATCGCTGGTATCTTTATTATTGTCATTTGCCCTTTTTGAATTTCTTCGTTCATGTCTTCTGATATTTTCTTCAGAACTTCATCAAAAGTGTATGGGTTGTTTTCCGGCTCTAAATCATGTATATCCATCACCGCTACACAAACTTTTTTTCCACTTTCAATCATCTGTTTAATACACCAAGAGTGTCCACTATGAAATGGTTGAAATCTTCCTATATAAAGTGATTGTCTCATATAAATATATATATATAAATAACTAATTGCTGTAAAATTTTTTTAACTCTTTTAGCTGCTCTATTATCGGTTTAGTTTCTATCTGACCTTTCAAACATTTGTCAGCCTTTACCTTATCATCTTTGTTGATAATAATGTCCTTATCGTAAACATCCTTTACTATGGTTAACAGTTTATATTTTGATATACATTCGGTTGAAAAAACAGTACGTTTTGCATACCTTTCCCAATTGTTCATCATCTTATAAGCTTGTTTAGACCACTCCAATGTAGTATTACCATTCCAATAATGCTCACTCCAACCAGATATTTGACCTTCTGCATTTAAAAACCAATCTAACAAACTAAACTTAGTTTCAATTTCATGCCCTATTATAGATGTAACAATCTGTTTTGTATTATGTCCATCCATAGCCAAATGTCTTCCAGCTTTAGCTTTTGATTTACCATACTCATCATCATCCATTTCACAATCTGTTGCTGGATGAATTATTCTACTATCTACATTCTTATCTAACCATATTGGTAGTTCATAGTTTACTTCAAACTGATTACTTCTTTGTGGAATAGCACCGATACAATTTATTATATAATCACCATCAAATTTAACAACAGACTTTTTAAATGAATCAAACGGCCATCTATTTTTTTTACTGAAGATAACTACAGATACATCTTTTTGTGTGTTTAGATACTTACATACAGCATTACCTAACATTCCAGTATGTCCTATAACCAAAACTTTCATTACATAACACCCTTTTCA
>MDSZ01137836.1_pt1 | contig 13426 bp, 14 predicted proteins | sample 811201 | NCBI WGS metagenome assembly MDSZ01 (sample SAMN05326647, study PRJNA326480) | marine metagenome | isolation source: seawater | place: Indian Ocean: North | collected 2010
ATTCTGCGGAATTACGGAAAGTTTTGAGTGAAAAAATAATAAATTGTGTCCAAACATTCAAAACAAAACAGTTTATTAGGATAAATAATTATGAATAAAGTTTTGGTGACCGGAGCTGATGGATTTATTGGGTCTCATCTCACAGAGATGTTAGTGGAAGAAGGTTATGCCGTAAAAGCCTTGTCACAATACAATTCGTTCAACTACTGGGGATGGCTAGAAGACGTAAGTTGTTTAAATGAAATTGAGATTGTAAACGGAGACATTCGCGACTCAAATTTTTGTCAAGAAGTCACTAAAGATGTAGATATAATTTTTCACCTAGCAGCCCTAATTGCTATTCCATTTTCCTATATTGCACCCAATAGTTACATTGAAACAAATGTAAATGGAACGTTAAATATTTGCCAGGCAGCTCTTAAAAATAAGGTAAAACGCATTATCCACACATCTACCAGTGAGGTTTACGGCACTGCTCAGTACGTGCCCATTGATGAAAAACATCCACTTCAACCCCAATCACCATATAGCGCTTCTAAAATTTCAGCGGATGCCATAGCTAATAGTTTTTTTTATTCGTTTGATTTACCCCTTACGATAGCTCGCCCGTTTAACACGTTTGGCCCTCGCCAATCAGCGCGGGCCGTCATTCCAACAATCATAAGTCAAATTGCGAATAACAAAGAAAGTATCCGCTTAGGGGACCTAGCCCCAACAAGAGACTTCAATTACGTTAAAGACACCTGCGAAGGAATGCTTGCTATTTTAAAATGTAATGAAGCAATTGGAGAAGTGTTGAACATAGGTTCGAATCAGGAAATTAGTATAGGCGACACTTTTAGAATTATCTGCCAACTAATGGGAAAAGATACTGATTTGATCATTGATGAAGAAAGGCTACGTCCACCAAATTCAGAGGTGTTTCGTCTATGGTGTGATAATGCTAAGCTAAAAAAGCTAACTGGCTTTTCTCCAAAATACAGTTTTCAAAACGGGGTGAAAGAAACGATTGAATGGTTTACAGACCCTATAAATCTCATCAAATATAAATCTGACATCTATAATCAATAATTAAATATATGAGTTTTAAAAATCTTACTGGTCAAGAAAATATGTTATGTACAATCGCTTGGATTATAAAAGCTGTTAAGCGACCTATAAAAAGCTTTCAGCAAGTTTCGATATGACAGTTCCAGATATAATGCGTATAGGTTATTTTGCTGACGGGCCCTGGTCGCATAAAACCCTAGCAAAAATTTTTGAAGATACAACATTGTCTGTTTCGTTTATCTGCGCTCGGTTTGATAATCCAGATCAAACTCTAAAGGATATATCAGAAAAGATGAAAATTCCTTTTATTGTGCACAAAAATGTAAATTCTGACGATTTCCACAGCAAGTTGAAAGGTTTTGACTTTGATATTTTTGTATCAATGTCCTTCAATCAAATTTTTAGAGAGAAAACATTTTCTCTGCCAAAATTTACTACCATAAATTGTCATGCTGGCCTACTCCCTTTCTACAGAGGTAGAAATGTACTCAATTGGGTTTTGATAAACGACGAACAACATTTCGGTATAACTGTTCATTACATCGACCATGGTATTGACACAGGCGATATAATATTACAGCAAACTTTTGAAATTTCAGATGAAGACGATTATTCTACCTTATTAAATCGTTCACATCACTCCTGTAGTGAGCTTCTAGTTCAGGCCATCAAATTAATACAATCTGGCAAAGCCACCAGAATAAAACAAAATTCAATACATCCTGTAGGCTCATACTGCACAAGGAGAAAAACTGGGGACGAGTTGATCGATTGGAATTGGCCGTCCAGGAGAATATTTAATTTTGTGAGAGCCATAACGAGTCCCGGGCCAGGAGCTCAAACATGTCATTTGGAAAAAAAAGTGAAAATTCATAAAGTAGTTATGGTTGAGCAAGCAACAGATTATATCGACGTTCCTGGAGCTATAATTGAAAAAACAAAGAACACATTTACTGTCAAAACAGGAGATTCCTGTATAAAAGTTTTAGATTGGGAGGCTAATTGCTCTTTAATGGTAGGCGATCGATTGCTATGAGAACTCTAATAATTGCAGAAGCTGGAGTAAACCATAATGGTGATCTCAAAATGGCGAAAAAGCTAATTACAGAGGCAAAAAAAGCAGGAGCAGATATAGTAAAGTTCCAGAGTTTTAAAGCTAATGAATTAGTAACTAAAGTAGCTGCTAAAGCTGACTACCAAAAACGATACACTAGTGAAAATGAGAGTCAGTTCCAAATGCTACAGAAATTAGAGCTGTCAGATTCCGATCATCGGGAACTATATTTGGAGTGTAAAAAACAGGGCATTGAATTTTTGTCGACCCCATTTGGAAATCAGAGCTTTGACATTCTGAGAGATTTAGGAATTCAGAGAGTAAAACTGTCATCAGGAGATCTCACAAATTTACCTTTTATAGAGTATGTTGCACAACATAAACTGCCAATTATTTTATCAACAGGCATGGCTAACATTGGAGAAATCGAAGCAGCATTGGAAGTAATTCAAAAAGCAGGAACACCCAAAAAGCTAATAACGGTCCTTCACTGCTCGACAGAGTACCCCACACCAATGCATGAAGTGAATTTAAGGGCAATGGAAAATATCAAAAAAACATTCAGCGTGAATATTGGATATTCAGATCATACTGAGGGCATCGAGATACCGATAGCATCTGTCGCACTTGGCGCCACAATCATTGAAAAACATTTCACACTTGACCGAAATCTTGCCGGCCCAGATCATAAAGCGAGTCTTGAACCAAATAAACTAAGTGAGATGATTAAAGCTATTAGGCGCATCGAATTAGCTCTAGGAGACGGAATAAAGCGGCCAACAACTAGCGAAATCAAAAACATCGCTATCGCTCGCAAATCAATTGTAGCCATTAAAAACATAAAGAAAGGTGACAAGTTTTCATCTAAAAATATTGGCGTTAAGCGTCCTGGAACAGGGATTTCACCTCATAGATGGAACGAGATTCTTGGAAGAGCCGCTAGACAAGATTTTAAAATTGATGACTTGATTGAAATATGAAACCAAAAATCTGCGTAGTTACAGGAACCCGTGCAGAATACGGCTTACTAAAATGGGTAATGAAAGGCATAAACGAAAACAAGGGCCTTAATCTCCAAGTTATAGTGACAGGTATGCATCTGTCTCCTGAATTTGGACTTACCTTTAATGAGATAGAGGAAGACGGATTTCTCATTAATAAAAAGATAGAGATACTTACAAGCTCTGATACGGCAGTTGGCATTACCAAGTCGATTGGATTAGGGTTAATTGGGTTCTCTGAAGCCTTTGAAGAACTAAATCCAGACATTGTGATATTACTAGGTGATAGATTCGAAATTTTTGCTGCAGCTTCTGCTGCATTAGTGGCTTGTATTCCAATTTGCCATATTCACGGGGGAGAAAAAACTGAGGGAGCCTTCGACGAAGCCATGAGGCACTCAATTACAAAAATGTCGCAATTCCACTTTGTGGCAGCAGAAGACTACCGCAAAAGGGTCATTCAGCTAGGAGAACAGCCTGAACGGGTGTTTTGTGTTGGTGGCCTTGGCGTAGACCACATTAGTCGCATTAAATTACTAAGCAGAGATGAACTAGAGGAGTCTCTAAATTTCAAATTTGGGAAGAAGAACCTGCTAGTGACGTTTCACCCAGTTACGCTCGAACTTAATCAAACCACCAAACAGATTAATGAACTTCTACAAGCCCTTGCGGAACTAACGGATACACATTTAATTCTGACAATGCCAAATGCAGATACTGAAAGTCGTTCCATTTTTAAATTGATGCATGAATTTCAAAGCCAACACGAGCATGCTAAAGTGTTTACTTCTCTGGGTCAGTTACGTTACTTATCCTGCATCTCTTATGTCGATGGCGTTATTGGTAATTCTTCAAGTGGACTGATGGAAGTGCCTAGTTTTAAAAAGGGGACAGTTAACATCGGCGATAGGCAACGCGGAAGACTTCAAGCTGAGAGTGTGATAAACTGTATTGCAAAAAAAGAAGAAATTTACAATGCAATTAATGAGCTGTACAAACCAGATTTCATTGAGAAAGTCAAAAATTGCGTAAATCCCTATGGCAAACCTGGTGCTAGTGACAAGATAATTGAGAAACTGACAAGAATAGCCTCTAAGGCAAATACTAAGAAAGCATTCTTCGACTTAGAATGTTAATTTTTATTCATCATCTGGAACAATTTGACTGACAATCCATACCTAAGCATCTAGAAATCAAAAATGACCAAAGCGTCAAAAAAACATACTGGTATATGGAAAAATGAAAAATTGGAAAGAGGCTACTTTAAATCCTAATTCCACCATACGTGAAGCGCTTGAGGTTATTGAACAAGCAGGAATTCAGATTGCCTTAGTTATTGATAAAAAATATCAGCTTATTGGTGTTATTACCGACGGCGATATAAGGCGGGGCTTTCTTGCTGGATTAAAAACCTCAGATAAAATTACATCAATCATAAATTACAATCCTAAAACAGCGAAATCGAACGCATCTAGACAGTCAGTAGTTGCCTCAATGAGGCTTGACGGTCTGAGGCAAGTTCCAATCGTAGATGAAAAAGGCGCAGTCGTCGATGTAGAAACTGCAAACGATTATGTTGAAATTTTGCCGAAGAAAAATTGGGTTGTGATTATGGCTGGAGGTTTAGGAACGAGGCTTGGAACCTTAACTAAAAATATACCAAAGCCACTTCTTTCAGTGGGACCCAGACCACTTTTAGAAACAATAATTCTTTCATTTATCGAGCACGGTTTCAGCAACTTTTATATTGCTGTAAACTACAAGGCAGACAAGATTGTTAAGTATTTTGGAAACGGTGAAAAGTTTAACGTTAACATACGTTATTTGTGTGAAAAAAAGAGACTAGGTACAGCAGGCGCTTTGAGTTTGCTCCCCGAAATTCCAAAACAGCCCTTCTTTGTAACTAACTCGGATGTGCTCCATAACGCGAACTTGGATGAAATGTTAAACAACCACTGCGAAACTCATGCAGATGCAACTATGGGAATTAAAAAGCAGGAATTTCAAATACCCTTCGGCGTTGTAGAGAACTCTGACGGAAAAATTTTATCTATAGATGAAAAACCAAAAAAGATATTTAACATCAGCGCAGGCATTTACGTCCTCGCACCTAAAGTACTAGAGTTGGTCCCTGAAAATACCTTTTTTGATATGCCAACATTATTCGACAAATTGATAAAATTAAAAATGTCGACAAATGCATATCAGATCGATGGTTATTGGCTCGACATTGGTCATCGAGCCGATTATGAAAAGGCAAATCGAGAATTTGGCGACAATTTCTAGGGTCAAAAAATATAGCTGTAATTTATTATGAGGGTGTAGCTGTTGAAGAAAATACTAAAAAATATTTGGCTTTCTCTTTCTAGGCATACACAAAATGCAAAACATTTTGAGAAGTGACCGATAAAACGCCGAGAGGAAAAATGATATACAAACAAAAAGTAGTAGCATTTATTCCTGCTAGAGGAGGAAGCAAAGGCATCAAGGATAAAAACATTCGGGAACTTGGTGGAAAACCATTAATAGCATGGCCGATAGAAACAGCTCTTTCAACTCCTGAAATTGATAGGGTTATAGTATCAACTGACAGCAAAGAAATTGCAAAAATCGCTCAAAAACATGGGGCAGAAGTGAAAATTCGGCCTGCAGATTTAGCACGGGATAATTCTCTAGTTGCAGATACAATACGTCACCTAAAACAGGAATTATCAAAGCAATATGAATCGGAGGAAATAGCAGTATTATTGGAGGCAACATCTCCATTTCGTGATATCAAAATCGTAACAAGATGTCTTGAGCGCCTTGTGTTGGAAGAGCTAGATTCCATTGCTACATTCAGTGAGTCAAAAATCAGCCCAGAGCGCCTTTGGAAAATTACTAATGGTACACCTGAACCATACATCAAAAGTGCAAGCCCATGGAAACCAAGACAATCATTCAAAACTGCCTATAAGCTCAACGCGGTAGTTTATGCTTTCCGACTAAGTAAACTTCCGGATATTGGTCCTGACATACTTTTTGGCAACTTTGGTGCTGAAATATTACCAAACGAAAATCTGATAGACATAGACACTGAGCAAGACCTAATGGTAGCAAATGCAATACTCCAATCCTTATAAATCACCAAACATTTCCGAATTATTTTCTTTGCAAGGACGGACAGCTCTTGTCGTCGGAGGAGCCGGCCTTCTAGGAGGAGAAATTAGCTATGCCCTTGCCGACCTCGGAGCTAGAGTCATTGTTGCTAGTAGAAATCTGAAAAAATGTCAGAATTTCACAAGTGAGTTAGAAATAAAATTTCCTGAACAGAAGCATTTGTCGTTTGAAGTTGATATCTCAAATTTTTCTTCAATTGCAGAATTATCCGAGCGTGTTGCAGAGGTCACTGACAACAAATTGAATATACTTGTGAATGCAGGATGGTCAGGAAAAAAAAATACATTTGAAACAATCTCTAACGATGATTGGGATTCCGATATTGAAATATGTTTAAATGGGGTGTTCAGAACTATCAAAGTTCATACACCATTTCTCAAAGCTACTCGTGGGGTTATATTAAACATTGCTTCCATGTACGGCCATGTGGCTCCAGATTACAGGCTCTATGACAGTGATAAATTTGCAAATCCACCAAGCTACGGTGCCGCAAAAGCTGGTGTTATTCAACTAACAAAATATATTGCTAGTTTTCTTTCACCATACGGCATCAGAGCAAATTGCATTAGCCCGGGACCTTTCCCGTTTGAAACAACCCAGATTGAGAATCCAGATTTTATTGAACGCCTTAATGCAAAAAACCCTCAAAATAGAATCGGAAAGCCTTTTGAGTTAAAAGGTGCTGCAGCACTATTATGCAGTGATGCAAGCTCTTACATGACAGGTCAAAACGTCTGCGTTGATGGTGGATGGAGCACATGGTGACAAGGGTCGGAGTCATAGGTTACTCAGCGGGAAACGGACACCCTTTCTCCTTTTCAGCTATAATAAATGGCTATTCAGAAAAAGATTTTCTCTGTAGTGGCTGGCCAATAATTAATAGCTATTTGAAAAAGAGAGAAGCAGAAGAATTTGGATTTCCAGGTATACAAGTTACCCACGCTTGGACACAAAATAAAGATATGACTAAAAGACTAGCCTACGCTTGCAAAATACCAAATCCAGTTGAAAAATTTGAAGATATGATAGGAGAAATTGATGCTGTAATTATTGCGCGTGACGATTGGAAATCACATCATAAATTGGCCAAACCATTTTTGGAGGTAGGTATACCAGTTTTCATCGATAAGCCCCTTAGTCTTGACCAAACAGAGCTTAAATATTTTAGCCAATACTTAGAAACAGGAAAGTTAATGTCATGCTCAGGGTTTCGTTTCGCAAAGGAACTCAATGATGTTACTGGTTTAGGTGCTGTAAAATGTATCCACGGAACGGTAGTTCTTGATTGGGAAAAATACGGTGTCCATATTTTAGATGCAGCCTTAGCAACAGTTAAATCAAGGCCTGTCGCAATCACTAGGAACATTGCAAATCATCAGTCTTTTTCAATATCCATGGACGATGGCAGTTCACTACTTATTGATGCCATTGGTAATGCAGTGAAAACATTTCACATTGGTTTTTTTGGAGAAAAACGGCATATTGGCATTGATATGTACGACAACTTTTCTGCTTTCAAAAAAACTCTGAAAGCTTTTTTTGAAATGTGTGAAACAGGCCATCCAAAGGTTGACCCAGAAGACACCATTTTAATTATGAAAACACTTTTAGCAGGTTCTTTAGCAACCCCTGGAGCAGGATATGTCTCGATCAATGACCTCCAACACAATTGATCTATTTGATTTAAGTAACAGGACGGCAGTTGTTACTGGTGGCGCAGGGATACTGGGCAAGCAATTTTGCAGAGCACTTTCTACATACGGGGCAAATGTAGCTCTAGTAGATCTAGATAAAGAAATAGTGACAAAAGAAGCGTCTTCTATTGGGAAAAATGTTGTTGGCTTCGCCTGTGATGTGTCAAATCCAAATGAGGTAAAGGATCTTGTAAGAAACGTCGTAAAAGAATTTGGCACAATTCAAATTCTATACAACAACGCTGCAACGAAATCAGATAATTTGGAAGATTTCTTTGCCCCATTCGAAGATTACAGCCTCACCGAATGGCGAAGAATAATGTCAGTGAATCTGGATGGCATGTTTTTGGTTGCTCAAGCTATTGGAAAACAGATGATAAAACAAAGGTTGGGTGGAACAATTATCCAAACAAGTTCAATTTACGGTACAGTAGCGCCTGACCATAGAATTTATGAAGGTTCCAAATATATGGGATACAAAATTAGTACGCCAGCAGTGTACTCAACCTCAAAAGCTGGTGTTGTCGGTTTAACAAAATATTTAGCATCCTACTGGGCTGACCACAACATTCGTGTAAACACTATCACACCTGGAGGGGTCTTTAGTGGCCAAAATGAAGAGTTTAAATTCAAATATTCACAGAGAGTTCCTTTAGGCAGAATGGCTGAGTCCGGAGATATGGTAGGAGCCGCACTGTATTTAGCCTCAGATGCCTCTAGCTATGTAACCGGTCAAAACTTAATTATAGATGGCGGCCTCACCTGTTGGTAAAATTACTTTAGCAAAAAAATAATAAGGAATTCAGCTAAATGCTTCTCTATCCTAGTGCAGTTGACTTATCTAAGTTTGAAAGAAATAAATTCGAAAATGAGTGTTTTTATGGCCTGCCTGAAAAAGTGGTTTTTTGTCAAAATTGCTCTTACAGCAATCAAAAGCCCAATTCAGACAAAGAATATAAACATACTCGGAAAAGTCAAAAACCTACTGTTTTTTTCGATGAGGAAGGTGTTTGTTCAGCATGCAGGATTGCAGAAAAAAAACGTCTTATAGACTGGCAAGAGAGAGAAAAACAACTAAGGGAAATTTGTAATAAATATAGGCGCTCTGACGGCAGTTATGATTGCATTGTGCCAGGCTCCGGGGGAAAAGACAGTTTTTTTGCCTCTCATAAGTTGAAATATAAGTATGGGATGAACCCGTTAACAGTAACTTGGGCTCCTCATATTTACACAGACTGGGGCTGGAAAAATTTTCAATCATGGATTCATTCGGGTTTTGATAATTATTTGTTTACGCCAAATGGCCGGATTCACAGGCTGTTGACAAGACTTGCCGTTGAAAGGTTATTTCATCCGTTTCAGCCTTTCATTATGGGACAAATGTATTTTCCACCAAAAATAGCTCTAAAACTTGGTATCCCACTCGTTTTTTATGGAGAAAACCCAACAGAATATGGAAATGCCGCCTCTTCTGACAATAAAGCTGAGAAAGATTGGGAATACTTCTCTAGCCCTGATACCTCTAATACCTTCATAGCTGGGACTTCAATTGCTGAGTTGGAGTCAAAATTCGGTCTGACAAAAAATGATCTGGAGCCTTACATGCCTCCAAACCCCGAACAGTTAAAGCAGCAGCAAATTAACGTTCAATATCTAGGCTACTACTTACCTTGGCATCCTCAGGAATGTTACTACTATGCTGTCGAACATGGAGGCTTTCAAGCTTCTGCTGAAAGAACAGCTGGAACCTACAGTAAATATAGCTCCATAGATGATAAGATCGATGACTTGCACTACTTTACCACCTTTATAAAATTTGGCATTGGGAGAGCAACTTATGATTCAGCGCAAGAGATCAGAAATGGAGAAATCGAGCGTAATGAAGCTATTCAATTAATCTCCCGCTTTGATGGTGAGTACCCACGTAGATTTGAAAGTGAAATTTTTTCTTATCTATCTATAAATGCAAACGATTTTCCAACTGCGTCAAAAATGTTTGAACAACCCGAGATGTCCTTCGATTACTTTATGCGCCTGACTGACCACGCACGTTCGCCCCATATTTGGCTGCACGAGGATAATGAATGGAAATTGCGAGCAGCAATTTGGCATGAAAAGGCTAGTTAAATAAATATATGAATAACGTCAGGATAATAGCCCGCTTAGATATTAAAGGCCCAAATTTAATTAAGGGAGTCCATCTAGAAGGTCTGCGTGTCATTGGTTCTCCAAACGAACATGCTTATCGCTATTACCAGCATGGAATAGATGAACTAATCTATATGGACGTTGTTGCCAGCCTTTATGGTAGAAATAATCTTACTGACATAGTTGAGAAAACAATCAAAGACATCTTTGTTCCACTTACAGTGGGCGGCGGGATCAGAAGCGTAGAAGACGCAAAACGGATACTTCGCTCGGGAGCTGATAAAGTCGCTATTAACACTGCTGCCGTATCGCGACCCTCACTAATCTCAGAAATAGCAGAAAGCTTTGGCAGCCAGTGTATGGTTTTATCTGTCGAAGCAAAACAAAACTCAACAAAAAACTGGGAAGTCTGCACTGACAATGGCAGAGAAAGAACTGGCCTAGATGTAATTGAATGGATACAGCACGGGATATCTCTTGGTGCTGGAGAAATCCTTATTACATCTATTGATAAGGAGGGAACTAGAAAAGGATTTGATTGTGATCTTCTTGAGGCTGTCTCATCAATATCACATGTGCCTATAATTGCCAGTGGTGGAATGGGCAAGCCTGAAGATATGGTTAACGCGGTTAAAAAGGGCGGCGCAGACGCAGTTGCCATGGCTGACATACTCCATTACGGGAGAGCAACGGTGAATGAGATACGTGATTTTGCTCAAAATTCAGAAATTAATGTAAGAGCATTTCCATATGTCTGATATAGCGATCATCGATTATGTCGTCGGCAATCTATTGAGTGTGAAGCGTGCATTCCAATATTGTGAAACAGACGTTGTAATCACTTCTGACCCAAAAACTATTTTAAATTCAAGCCGAGTAGTATTGCCTGGTGTTGGAGCATTTCTAAACGGTATGAAAGCCTTGGAACAAAAAGACTTGATATCAACTATACACGAGCTCGTTGAAAATGAAGTGCCTCTTTTAGCTATTTGTTTAGGTATGCAAATGCTTTTGGAAGAGAGTGAGGAATTTGGAATTTCTAAAGGACTTGGAATTATCCCTGGAAGAGTTGTACCAATCCCTAGTTTCTCCATAAATCAACAACAGCTAAAAGTTCCCCATATTGGCTGGAGTGAATTGAAACCCGCTTTTGAAAAAAGTTTTAGCCAGAACGGGTATTTGAAAAATTTTACAAAATCTAACAGCGTTTACTTTGTTCACTCCTTCATGGCTAGTCCAGAATCTCCAACAGACATATTTTCAGAAACAATATATGGTGGTCACAGAATTCCTGCAATTATCGGTAGGGGTAGTGTTATTGGGTGCCAATTCCATCCAGAAAAAAGCGGAAAAGTCGGGATTGATTTGATTCAAAGATTCATAAACTGGAAGCAGAGTTAAAAAATTGAGCTGTGAATGTAACCTTTAACAAAATTGTTTATATGGTCATCTTTGCCATCGCAGCTCTAGCAGGTTTTGGCAAATTTTTAATCTATGCGCACCTTTTATCGCCGTTGCATTTTGGTACATTTACTTTCGCAGTTATAGTAACGGCAGTTTGTTCATATTTTTCCACTGCTGGACTATTGGAAGGCTTATCAAGCAGGGTTCCAATAATGATTGGAAAACGCGAAGACACACTAGAGGCCCGCTCTAGCGGTTTCTTTGGCGCTGTTTTCGCGTCAGTGATTTTTGGTCTACCAATATTTACTGTTATTTCATTCTGGGGACATCAAGTAAGTTCCTTGTACCTTATGTTTTGCCTATCGGTATTCTTTGTAAATACCATTGTTCTTAGCGCAACCATGATTGATTTACAGGTGCGAGGATTATCAATGGAATACGCTCTTGTTTTAATGCTCAAAAATATCTCTGCGCCGCTCATTGCCGTACTATTTTCAAAAAATAGTACGGCAGAACACGTTTTATTAGCTGAAACATTAGGCATGGTTATCTGCATAATACTTTGTTTTACGGTTTGGTGCAGGGATATAAAAATTAAACAGTTTAAGTTCAAAAAAGCACAGCCTTTTATTGCAATAGGCCTGCCCTTCACCGCGAATTCACTTCTTTTAAATTTGTCAAACAATATAGACCGATGGGCAGTGCATCTTATTTTTGGTGCTACCACGCTTGGAACCTATTCTTTTGCCCTAAACTTCGCTTCTTTAGGCCACATGGTTTTAAACATGATACAATTGTACGCAGGACCGCGCATGCTCAGCAAGTTTGGTAAAACAAATAATATTTCGATCATTTCATCACAGTGTAAAGGGATTGCAATATTAACACTTTTTATATTTGGACTTGGCTCTATCCCAACGTTCATTTTTTTTCCAATAGCAGTCGAAACTTGGTTCCCAGAATACACTGCCTCGATAGAGTTGCTTAAATTGGTATATGTTGGAGCAGCCGCTTCAGCCATTGGATTTTCCGATATCATTTTCAGAGCGATTGGAAAGGGCCAACCTCTAGTTCTGATTCAGTTTTCAGCATTGATTTCCGGATTACTTGCGTGCCTAATAGCCTATTTCACTGAAATGCCAGTTTATACATTTGCTCTTATATTCACTTGCACTCGGATATTTTCCACTGTATTTGGATGGGGGTTAGCCTTGCGGAATCTGAACAATACTTCAAAGCGAAGTTAACCCATTTAATTTTTTGGTGGCGCAATGTACTTCGCCTCAACCTTTAATTACCCCCCAACATGGTGTTGAATATGGAAGAAAAATTGGAGACCATCAATCCAACCATCAGACAAGCGGATGATAACATATATCTGAACGAAAACAGATATGAAAAGCCAAAAGAAATTTTTAAAGAGTTAGTTAAAATTTTTCGCCAGAAATTTGATGGCTATGAAAAAAAGGTTTTTCTTGACGCTGGCTGTGCCACTGGTGAGTTTATTTGGTATGGGAAAAGTGAATTTCCTCAAGGAACGTTTACTGGTCTAGATGTGTCCCCTGAGATGATTAAGTTTGCCAAAAACCAGCTCGCCAATTGTAGATTTGAAGTTGGCTCTGTTCTAGATAGTAACATTTTTAATCCAGAAACATTTGATGCAATAACCTGCTCTGGGGTGGTATCAATTTTTGATGACCAAAAAGCACCCATACAAAACCTGATCTCCTGGCTTAAGCCCGGTGGCCACCTACTAATTTACACAATAGTTAATCAAGACCCAGTTGACATGATAATGCGATACAGAGATGTCACTAAATCACCTGAGCCTTGGGAATCGGGATGGAACATATTCAGCAAGAAAACTTTTGACACAATTTTGAAATCAGTAGAACCAAAGGTAACTTGGGATTGGA
>MDSZ01043517.1_pt1 | contig 13425 bp, 9 predicted proteins | sample 811201 | NCBI WGS metagenome assembly MDSZ01 (sample SAMN05326647, study PRJNA326480) | marine metagenome | isolation source: seawater | place: Indian Ocean: North | collected 2010
CCTTCTATTTTCAGACTGTTCAATACTTCCTCGCGTGGATCACAGAGGATTACGCCGTAATCGAGCATTTTTGCGATCTCTGCCACGTAAACACTTACTGCTCCTGCTCCGATTATAAAGAGTTGATTCATAGGACCGATTGTATGTTCCATCGTCATGCTTTCCTCATCCCAATGGAGGGATTGAGGAATCTCGCTGTGATTTATCGCTCTCTTGCCTCTTTTCAGCTCTACACGTCTGGTAACCCAGCTTCGTTTGTTCAGACGATCTAGAATTTGACGTATTTCTGCAAGTTCGGTCTTCGAATTCTCGAGTGGTTCGATGACGATATCCAGGCTACCCCCACAGGGGAGATTAAACTTTTCTGCCTCTTCTAAAGTCTCGCCATAGCGGTGAAATGCTGGCCTTTCGGACGCAATTGATCTCTCGATCAGTTTTTCGATGAGGTCCTCTTCCACACACCCGCCAGACAATGATCCAACTGTCTCTCTTCCCGATGTGCAGGCAAAAAGGGATCCCTCGGGCCTAGGTGACGACCCCCACGTTTTCACTACCGTGGCAAGCCAGCACTTTTTATTGTTGGAAAGCCATAGATCGAGGGTCTTTAAGACTTCTTTATTAAGTGCTTCCATTTAAATTTTTTTAACCAGTACGCTGCTATGTTACTTCATTTTCGAAGTAAAGGTGTTTTAGCCTTCACCTATTCAACCCTGCGTCTCTTATGTGGATAATCAGAAGCCGACGCTTAATATGAAGTCGAAAAATAAAAAATTGAAGGATGATTTTGTGAAAGAAGGACAACCCAAGACCATACGCTTAGTTGATTACGAAGCCCCCTGCTATGTGACTCGCGAGACTGATCTAACCTTTGATATCAAGGCGGGAGAGACCAGAGTTTATTCTTCGCTGAAGGTCGAGAGAACCAAAGTTGGTGATTCCGAAATTTTCTTATCCGGCAATCAGGCTGACCTAATATCTGTCAAACTTGATGGACGTGTTTTGCTGGGCAATGAATACGAATTGTCTGAGGAAGGATTGAGGATTTCTGGCCTATCGGATGAGAGCATCATCGAAATAGAAACATCAATTTGTCCGGAGAAAAACACCTCCTTGGAGGGGCTCTACAAGTCAAGCGGTATGTACTGCACTCAGTGTGAAGCAGAAGGATTCCGAAACATTACTTTTTATCAAGACCGGCCTGATGTGTTATCGAAATTTACGACGACTATCATCGCTGATAACAATGAATATCCGACTCTATTGTCGAACGGCAATCTAATAGCAGAAGAGATGCTGGAGGGCGGCAGAAGAAAGGCAGTCTGGGAGGATCCTTTCCCCAAACCGAGTTATTTGTTCGCTCTTGTTGCCGGAAATTTAGCGGTGCTCGAAGACGAATTCTTGACGATGAACGGCCGCTTAGTCGAACTAAAGATATATTCAGAGCCTCACAACATTGATCAGTGTGAGTTTGCAATGGATGCATTGAAACGATCGATGAGGTGGGACGAAGAGCGTTTCGGGCGTGAGTATGATCTAGATATTTTTATGATCGTTGCCGTCGAAGACTTTAATATGGGGGCGATGGAGAACAAGGGGTTGAATATTTTCAACACCTCTTGTGTTCTGGCATCGCCGGACACAGCCACGGATGATGGCTTTCAACGGGTTGAGGCAGTAGTCGCGCACGAATATTTCCATAATTGGTCAGGAAACAGAGTTACCTGTCGAGACTGGTTTCAGCTAAGCCTTAAGGAAGGCTTTACTGTTTTCAGAGACGCCGAATTCACAGCGGATACCCATTCGAGATCTGTGAAGCGCATAGAAGACGTCGGATTTCTGCGGTCAATTCAGTTTGCCGAAGATGCAAGTCCTCTGGCACATCCGGTTATGCCGGATTCGTATATGGAAATCTCGAATTTCTATACGACTACGATTTATGAAAAGGGTGCCGAGGTTGTACGTATGTATCAGACACTACTCGGACAGGAAACCTTTAGAATAGCCACGGACGCCTACTTTGATAGGTTCGATGGGAAAGCCGCCACTACTGATGACTTTAGGGAGACGATGGCGGAGATTGGCGGACGCGATTTAGTGCAATTTAGGCGTTGGTATGAGCAGGCCGGCACCCCGCTTCTTGAGATTTCCGAAGCCTTCGAAGACAACAAACTTATCTTGCGAATCGAACAATCGTGTGAACCAACGCCGGGCCAAGAACAGAAGCTGCCATTTCATGTGCCCATTGTTTTGGGGCTAATCGATGAAACCGGATATGAGCTCGACTTAAGTAAAACAGAAGTGCGTTGTTCAATGGATACTAGCCTTCGAGACAACAATCGAAGTCTCCTCTTGGAGTTGCGGGAACAAGCAACCGAGATCGAATTTGCAAGTTTTGATACAAAACCCGTTGTTAGCTTTCTGAGAGAGTTTTCTGCACCCGTGAAACTCAACTATCAGAGAGAAAAGGAAGAGACACAATTTATAGCCCGAAATGATAATGATGGTTTTGTTCGCTGGGATGCGATGCAGACTCTTTGGTTGGCGGCGTTCGATGATCCGATGTTGGAGGAAGCTCCTTGTGAAGTTGTTCAAGAAACAGCAATTGAGGCGCTGAAAGCAGAAAACGCCGAACAAAAACTCTTGAGAGCAAATATGCTTTCTGTACCGACTGAGTTGTATCTTCTCGAGCAGTTAAGTGACATCGATCTCGACAGAACGCTTAATCAAAGAGATGGCCTCCTACGAAAGTTAGCAATCGATAACCAAGATACCTGGTTGCAGCTCTACGAAACCTATGAGAGTGATAAGACTTTTTCGGCCGAAGCGGATGCTGTTGCAGACAGAACGCTGGCAAACTTGTCTTTCAATTATTTGATCAGAGGCCTTTTGGCCGAAGGTAAAGAAAGTGACGCTGTTGATCTGATAGATACCCGGTATCGCAAATCTAATAATTTGACAGTCCGACGTAATGTTCTGGCTTTGGTGTGCCATCTCAGAGGAATTCCAAAGGAATTTAGAGCAAAAATCTTGTCTGACTTTTATTCAAAATGGAGAGCATATGCTCTGGTGCTTGATCTATGGTTCAACATTCAAGCTCAGAGTCCTAATTATTCGATTGAAGAAATTATCGAGTTAGAGTCACACAGCGATTTCGATGTTAAAAACCCTAATCGGGCGAGATCAATCTACGGCGCGTTCGGTATGCTCAACTTACGAAATTTCCATCATAAGAATGGCTCGGGATATGAGTTTTTGGGTCGAGCGGTAGAAAAATTGGATTCTATTAATCCGCAAATCGCTTCGAGGCTTTGCTCACCTCTAACTCGCTGGACTAAATTTGACGAGGAGAGATCGAACTTAATGCGACGAGAATTGAAGAGGCTCTCCGAGACTAAAAAGATATCAAAAGACTTGTACGAAATCGTCAGTAAAAGCCTTTGATTTTGTCACAGAGGATTGCGTAGAGTTTTGCTAGCTGGGGCTCATTGTCGGATAAAGTGGAGGCAGAGCATTGGTTCTTTTCTCGATGATCTGTTCAGCGGAGGCCTTCTCAATGACCTCAATAGCAAATAGTTTTTCCTCTCTACTCAGAGTACGACGTTCCTGAGAAAAAGAGGTCGAATCAAGCAGAAGGATCAATTTTCGTTGACTGTCACTTTGCTCAGCAAATTTCTCAACTACGTTATGCATGTCGTCTTTTGCACTTTTTCGTAGCCAGTTATAGAGGGCCGCTCTAGCTTTTTGCGGGTTCTCTGATTGGATGGCTTGCAGAAGTTCTTGTTTTTTTCTCTTAATCGATTTGCTTTGCAACGTAGCAGCTTTTCTTCTTTTTATATGCATCGTCATGATGTAAGCGCCAATGATAGAAAACAGAATGGCAAGGATGAGGATTACTCTTGAATTGAACCAATTTGATGAAGAGAGCTGGTATTCATCCGTCACAATTTGGTCCGCTAATGCCGTTGAAGGTTTTAGCGACTCTGGTTTAAATCTCCCAGACATGGGGTCAGTCTCATCAAAGCTCTTGATACTTCGGTTTTGTTCGACGGCTTCTAAACCCTCGGCCGTCAATTGTTGTCCTAGAGCCCGAGTTTCACGGACTCTATTTTGGGCAGTGTCCCACCAAACGATGGTTAGATCAGGGATGACAATTAATCCATTTTGTTTTGGTTGTATTGCGCGTCGCTCTAGTCTCTCGCCTACCAGAGTCTCTCCGAGCGCGTTATTCTCGAGGGTCGGAGGCTCTGGATATTCTCTGAAGGCAGTTAAATCTAATGGGGGTAGCAAGTTGTCGCTGATTGCAGAGGTATTGCCCCAAAAAGTGGCTTTGATTTCTTGGGTAATCGAGTCTCCAGGACCCAAGATTCCCCCGTCCGGTATTCCAGAAAAAGTCTGCGATATCGTTAGTTTTTCCGCAGGTATCCAGGCTTGATCCTTCGGGTATTCGTCTGGAATTGGTAATATTTGTATTGTCTTTTCAGGAGTTTCTACCTGTACTCCTCTTCGAGAAAAACGACCGCGCTCAACAAATGGCACGCTCGCTGTCGTGATTTCCGCAGGTACGACAATGGTTCCACTTTGTTCAGGGAAAACAGCGAACCGCTGCTGGAGATAACCGTAGTAATTGCCGTTCCTTGTCACCTCGCCTGATATGTTTTCACCCAGTCGGAATACGCTGGCGCCCTTTATGTTGGGTGGCCCTAACTGTTTTCCATAAAGCTTTACGCCGTTGGCGTAAAAAAGAGTTCTTTTGATCAAAATCTGGCTTTGAACGAACGCTCGATCTGTCGATAATTCGATTTCATAAAAAACTTGCTCCTTCATTTTCTCACGAGCTGCCAATGAGAGAGGTTTAACAAACAAGGAGAGTTCGTCAGAAAATTTTCCGCCCACTCGTATCGGAGGAATTCGTAGAGTGCCAGTTTTCTTTGGTTGGAGTGTAATTGCGTACTCAACCCAGCTCTCGGATCTGCCGTTGATATATCTATATTGGCTGTTGGTGTTCGTACCCATAACCTGGAAATCGTCTTCAAGGGCACTGAGATCAAGACGCTCTGTTTCTCGAGTGTTGAATGCTTTTATAGAAAGTCTAACGGTTTCTAATTCATCGATCTCAATATCCGAAAGTGCCGCTCGTATTTCGTCTTGTGCCAAGACGAAGGGCAAATTTAGATTAAGACTAAGTGAGAGAATCGTGATCCAGCATTTTATTCCCAGCTTTCTCACCACGGCTCCTCGCTCTGCCGGTATCTGTAATCTCCCTTCCGTAATCGCTGCTCGGTTTCGTATCTAAATTTTCGTTTAAGAAGACCACCAGGATTGTCCGGTACTCTCCTCAGCCATTGCTCCAGCGCCTGTTTTTGTTCCTCCTCGTTTAAGGCTAGTTGCTCATCTTTGGTTAATTCTCCGTCGGATTGGCTTTTATCCGTTTCCTCGGGATCGGCGCCTTCGGTTTGTTGCTGTTGATTCTCTTGATAGGGCGCGTCTGAGGAAGGGTCATCTGCTTGCTCGCCGTCGTCTTGATTACTTTGATCGGGTGACTCGGATTGTTGTCCCTCATTGTCTTTTTTTTCTTCTTTTTGCTGCTCTTGCTGCTTTTGAAGTAATTCTTTAATCAGATCTCGGTTGAATTGGGCGTCATCGTCTTTGGGGTTAAGTTCTAAAGCGCGATCGTATTTCTCGATCGCTTCGTTGAGAGAACCTAGCTGTGCCAGGCTATTTGCTTGGTTGTAAAAGCCGTCAGCTGACAAGTCGTTTGCAAATCCATTTAGCGCTGGACCCCATTCTCTATTTCGGTAGTTGGCGATGGATTTCCATTTTTCGTCTTGGAAAAGTTGCGCGGCTGTCTCGGCATCGCCCCCCTCAAGCAGTTCGAAGGCTAGCTGGTCGTCACGATACCAGAGGCGATCCCACAGGTTGATCTCAGTTTTTGCAGATGTCTCATTCTGATTGTTAGGCTTTTCTGCAACGGTTTCGCTGGGTTGAAGCGTTAGTAGAAACCCGGTGAGCGATATCAATACACCTTTCCTGAAGCCTAAAAGAACGAAGGGAACCAGCAGAACGACTATCCAGTATCCTTCGTCGTACCAGGTGTCGAAGTCTCGCTCTGCATCGATAGCCTCGATATCGTTGGCAAAACTTTCGACAAGAACTCTTTTGAAGTCAGAATCATCATAGCTCACTCGGGCATAGGTGCCATAGCTTGCTTCAGCCAGGTTTTTTAATGCGTCTTCGTTGAGTTTCGTGATGACCGGTTTGCCTAGATTATCCCTGAGGAGGCGTCCGTTTTGGCGATCGGAGGTGAGCGGGATCGGCACCCCTGAAGTACTGCCGAAGCCGATTATCGAAAGTGGTATCGCTCGGCTGGCCATCCTAGCCACTTGCTCTACTTCGGTTACCCCGTCTGTTAGGAACAGGATTCTTCCTTGAGTAAGCGCGGAATTCCTGATTAGTTCTGTGGCAATTTCCATTGCGTGTGCAGGAGCGCTGCCGAGGACGGGCATCATCGTAGGTTCAAGGGAGCTAAGGAGATTTTCGATAGTTCCAGAATCGTCGGTTAACGGTGCGACAGTATGTGCGTCCCCCGCATACGCGACTAAAGCGGTGCTACCCTCTTTTCTATATCTGAGGATATCGATTATTTTTTGCTTAGCCCTGATGATTCTCGATGGCTTTATGTCCTCGGCCATCATTGAAAGGGATAAATCTAATACTATTACGAGTGCATCACTTTGTTTCTCGACAGGTTGTGGTCGTTTCTTCCATGTCGGGCCTGCCGCGCCAAGAATGGCGAAAAATAGTAGCAAGTTGGTAACTAGGGCTATCAGCGACCGTTTTCGTTTAGAACCGCCGCTTACTAGAGCTTGGTAAAGCTCCGCGCTCATCACTTCCTTCCATGCTTTCTCTTGAATGGTCGATCTCATCCAAAGAAATGACAAAACGAAGGCTGGCAGCAATAACAAAAGCCAGTAAGGTCTTATTAAATGGAAGTTCTCTAGAATCATTGAAGTCGGGTCACTCTTTCAGAGCGATGGGACGCCTATAGAGGTCAATCAGAAAAAACGCAAATGCGGCTAGGATAGCAGCACCAAGAGCCCAGAAAGATAGCGCTTTCCTCGGTCTGAAGACCTCCGCCTCTTGATCTGCCGGCTCTAATTCGTCAATTAGATTGTATATTTCGGCGAGCTTAACGGGGTCTTTGGCCCGAAAATAGGCTCCCGATGTTGTCTCCGCTATTTCTGTAAGTGTCCTTTCATCCAAGTCGGCCGACGGATTGGTAACTCTATTGCCAAAAGCACCAAAAATACTCGGCAATCTCATCTCGTCTGCACCGACGCCAATGGTATAGATTTTGATTTTATCGTTTGCTGCAAGTTCAGATGCTTTCCGCGGTTCAACTTCTCCCACATTGTTCGCGCCGTCTGTAAGCAAGATGATTACTTTGTCTTGCTGAGGTCTCTGCCGAAGTCGTTTCACTGCTAAACCAATCGCGTCACCAATAGCTGTTTTGCCGCCAGCGATCCCGACTGGGGCCTCCAACAAAAACCTGTCCAAAGTCTTTAGATCGAAGGTGAGTGGCGCTTGTAAATAGGCATTCGTTCCGAACAGAATTAGACCCACCCTATCCCCGACGCGTCGGGACACGAAATCTGAGACAACCAGTTTTACGGCAGTTAAACGATCCACGTATTCCCCGTTTATAACCATATCTTCTGTCGCCATGCTTCCTGAAATGTCTACTGCAAGCATTAGATCCCTTCCTGTAGTTGGCATAGTAATGGGATCGCCTGTCCATTGGGGACGCGCCAGGGCCGCAATTAGTGAGACCCATATCAACCAAAGTAGCAAAATCTTAAGGTTCATGTATTTCCACTCAGCGACCTCTTCTTTTGAGCCACCAATAAAGGGTCCTAAGGACGGTACGAGGAGGGCTGGTCTTTCTTGTTTAGCCTCTCTCAGAAAGCGGCGCACTAGCCAAGGCAATGGCAGAAGTAAAAATGCTAATGGCCAAATCCACTCAATCATTAGTGATTCTCGATTTAGGCTCGTATTTTTTGTGGATTTTGATTCTCGAGACCAAGGAAATAACGAGCTTATGAAGTTCAGATAGGTCCACCTCTGGAGGATTTCGACTATATCTGGATCCGCCAAAAACCGCTCCTGCTCCCTGGGTGAATTCGATAGTTCCACTCATTTCGTCGAGTGCTTGTAACCAGGATGTTGCAGATGTCGGGGCGAGATCTGTCCTGCCGAGGACGTTAACGATTAGGCGTTTGAGAATTTCGTTAGTTCCCCTTACATAGTCCCTGTCGGAAGCGTCTTTTGTCTGGGTCGCTTCGTAAAGTTCAACGATTAATCGCTCCGCTTCGCGTCTCGGTCGCAGTAGTTTGTTTCTTTTGTAGAGAGCCACTGTTGCACACGCGAGAAGTGTCGCAGTCAAAATAATAAGCAACCACCACCCCGGTGCAGGTGGCCACCAGGATGGCTCCAGTGGAGTATGAATATCACGTAGGTCGATTAGAGGGTTTTCGATCATCGAGAACAAGTGGTTAGATCGACTGAGTATCGGTCGAAATATTTCGATAGATTACGGAGCTCAGCTTGGCGAGCTGAGAAAGCTGGGATTTTTTCTGATTGAAGGCCTTTTCATACTCTATACTGAGAACAGAATCTCTCGAAGAAAAGATTGCATGTTCTTTCCCATCCGAGACCGTATAACGACCTGGTGGCGGCAAGCTTTCTTCGATCGGGTCAAAGATATGGACTAAATCAAGAGAGTTTTTGCGAGCCAGACGCTTTACGATCTCCTCCCAATCGTCCGGGAAACCTTGAAAGTCGCTAATTATTACTATCTTGAACCGTTGCTTGCTGAGATTTAAAAGATTAGCAGCCGCCTCTGGTGCGCTGATTTTTTTGCGAGTTTCTCTCGTTAGAGATTGATTTGCCTCGGCGATATTAAAGAGCATTTTAGTGGCGGCGGTTGTCCCATGTCTCGGTTTTGCCATTATTACCTTTTCGTTGGTGGCTATGGCGCCGCCGATTCTCTCTCCATTTGCAACGGCTTTCCAGATTTCTACTGCTCCCAGCTCGGCTGCTGCAATTGACTTCAAACGCACACCCGAGCCAAAAAACATCGACTGTGTTTGATCAACAAAGACTAGAACTGGACGTTCCTTTTCTTCATGGAATAGTTTTGTATGAACTTTCTGTTTTCTGGCTGAAACTTTCCAGTCAATAGATCTGACATCGTCTCCTGGTTGGTAAACCCTGACCTCGGCGAAGTCTAACCCGCTGCCCCTGATTTTCGATGCTTTTTGGCCTGGCTGCAGGTTGGTTGAGACTTTGCCAGACAACAACTCTCTGTCTGACCGGTATCGCAGGTTAATCAGATCTCTCAAAGAGGTATACACTCCTGTCAAAGATGGAGATGTTTGCTCAGGCTTTATCATCTGCACTTTTCAAGCCGTTCACTATGGAACAGGCACTGTTCTCACGATCTCATCTATGACTTGGTTTGCGGTAATGCCTTGAGATTCGGCTTCAAAAGTGAGGATCAAGCGGTGTCTCATAACATCGTGAATGATATTTTGGACGTCCTCAGGCGTAACAAAATCTCTGTCCGATAACCAGGCGATAGATCTGGCGCACTGATCTAGGCTTATGGTGCCTCGAGGACTTGATCCATACTCAATCCACTCTGAAACTGACCCGGATGGTTCTCGTGTAGCCATTATCAAACCTACGACGTATTTTTCTATCGACTCTTCCATGTGCAACGATAGTAATTCCTTTCTCGCATTTAGAAGCTGCTCTTGAGAGATAGTTAGTGGGGCGCTGCTTGGAGTGGAAATATTCTCTTCACGAACTAGTTTAAGTATGTTCGATTCGTTTTGATGGTCAGGGTATTCGACAAGGACTTTCATGATGAATCTGTCTAACTGAGCTTCTGGTAGAGGGTAGGTTCCCTCTTGCTCAATTGGGTTTTGGGTCGCCATTACAAAAAAGAGGTTCGGAAGCTCGAATGTTTTTCTTCCAAAACTGACTTGATTTTCGCCCATGGCCTCTAGCAATGCGGATTGAACTTTAGCAGGTGCGCGATTAATTTCATCGGCGAGAACTAAATTATGAAATATCGGACCCTTTTGGAATATAAAAGTACCGTCTTCGGGTCTGTAGACTTCCGTACCAGTAACATCACTCGGCAGCAGGTCTGGGGTAAATTGGATTCTATGGAAATCTCCCTGAATTAATGTCGAGAGTTCTTTTATAGCCCGAGTTTTAGCGAGTCCTGGAGCGCCCTCGACTAGAAGGTGACCTCCTGTTATCAGACTGATGATGAGCCGGTCGATCAATTTTTCTTGGCCAATCACTCGCTCTTGAAGCCAGGCTTTGGCATCTAACATTGCGCTCAAAGAGTTAGATTTATTTACCATTTGATTCATGCTGGTGTCTTGAAAAATGTTTAAGCGTCGATTGTATATTTTGGTTTGTGCTGAAGAAAGGGAACCTCTCAACTAAAGATTGGGTCCCAGCTGCGTTCGCGATACGATTAGTTAATGATCGATGAGGCCCATAAAATCCTGCGCTGTTTTCCACCTGAAATAGCCCACAACCTGGCGATTACAGGTTTGAAGATTTCAGGCGATCGGTTACCGCCGCGTGGCCCTCTTTTAGGGTTACAGCAAGATTTGGTAGGTTTGAAATTTCTTAATCCTATTGGTTTGGCGGCAGGCCTCGATAAAGATGCAAAAGCTTTGCTTGGTCTTGCAAGGCTAGGTTTCGGGCATATCGAGGTTGGAACGGTGACTCCAAAACCCCAGTTTGGTAATCCTAAACCAAGGCTGTTCCGAATTAGAAAATCTGAGGCTTTGATCAACAGGATGGGCTTTAACAACGAAGGTGTAGAGTCAATGGTCGGGCGGTTGGAGAAAATTAGACGCGAGAACCTCTTAGGCAGCACCTTAGTTGGAGTTAATCTTGGTAAGAACAAAACCACGCCAAATGAAAAAGCGGTAGAGGATTATCTTGCGTGTATGAGGGCCGTGGGATCGCTTTCTGATTATTTCACGTTGAACCTTTCTTCTCCCAATACGCCAGGCCTCAGAGAGCTTCAATATGGTGAGACTTTACGGAAGCTCTTGACTGAATTTAAAGAAGGGCAATTGGCCCTTGGGCAAGATGTTGCAGCCAAGCCGGTTTTTTTAAAGATAGCACCAGACCTATCGGAGAAAGAATTAGACCAAATTGCGGCGGTTTTTCTGGAGACAAAAATAGATGGCTTGATCGCGACCAACACAACCCTTAGTCGAATTCCAGAACTTGATCATCGTCATCTTTCTGAAACAGGTGGGATGAGCGGAAGACCGCTGTTTGATCTCAGTCGATGGGTCGTGAAAAACATGAGAGCTCGCCTTGGTCAAGATCATCTTATCATCGCCGTTGGCGGTATCGACTCGGAAGAGCGGGCGCAAAAAATGATGGATTCAGGAGCAAACCTTTTGCAGATCTACACCAGCTTTATCTATAAAGGCACCAAATTAGTGCATAAATTGATTGAGGCGTCAATTAAGACGTCTGAATGAATTAACGCACGAAAATATGGCTCAAGAGTAGAAATTGGACTAAGCTTTCCCACGATTTCTTTGGGAGGAAATTTATGAAGGCTTTACTTGGTCTTTTACTCGCGCTCGCGAGTGTAAATGTTGCGGCGGATACCGGTTCTCTGGATGGAGCGGACACTGCGTGGATTATGACTGCTACCGCGTTGGTCCTGTTTATGACCTTGCCAGGTCTCTCCTTATTCTATGGTGGCTTAGTACGAACTAAAAATGTACTGAGTGTACTTATGCAGTGCTTTTCTATTTGCTGTCTAATGTCGATTTTGTGGTTGGTCGTTGGGTATTCATTAGCCTTTGGGAATGGTGGGAGCTTGAATTGGTTCATCGGAGGGCTGGATAACATCCTCCTTGGAGGAATCCAGGAGAGCTCTATCAGTGGATCAATCCCTGAAAGCGTTTTTGCTCTTTTTCAAATGACTTTTGCGGTTATAACTCCCGCTCTGATAGTTGGCGGTTTTGCGGAAAGAATGCGTTTCTCATCCGTGTTGGTCTTCTCATCTCTTTGGTTGTTACTTGTGTACGCGCCTGTTTGCCACTGGGTGTGGGGAGGAGGTTGGCTTGCCTCTAGTTGGGGTGTCATGGATTTCGCTGGCGGCCTCGTGGTTCACTTAACAGCCGGTGTGGCTGCGTTAGTTGCAGCAGTGCAGCTTGGAAGTCGGCGAGGCTTTCCTGACCAAGCAATGCCTCCACATAATTTAACGCTTTCAGTCATGGGGGCTGGAATGTTGTGGGTAGGGTGGTTCGGGTTCAATGGAGGCAGCGCGCTCGCTGCCAATGGTGATGCGGGTATGGCGATGTTAGCTACTCATATCTCTGCAGCTGCTGCAGCGTTCACATGGATGATGGCTGAACAGTATAAGTATGGAAAACCCTCTGTATTAGGCGCAATAACAGGTATGGTCGCCGGCCTAGGAACAATTACACCAGCGTCTGGTTTCGTTGGTCCTGGCGGTGCCCTTGTAATTGGAATCAGCGCGGGGATTGTTTGCTTTGTAGCCACGGGCTATTTAAAGCGCACTCTCAAAATCGACGATTCTCTGGATGTCTTCCCGGTTCACGGTGTTGGAGGCCTTCTTGGCACGTTAATGACAGCGGTTTTTGCTAGCAATGCTTTAGGCGTTTTTAGCGGTCAAGAAGAGATTGATATCGGCAGTCAATTCACCGCTCAGCTGGTGGGGGTGTTGGCGGTCTTTATTTATACCGGATTGCTGACGTTTATTATTCTCAAAGTCGTAGGCGCGTTTGGCGCCGCGCGTGTGACCGAAGAGGATGAATTGGATGGTCTGGATATAATTTCGCACAATGAACGAGGATACGACCTCTAGTTCGGCGAGTTACCAAGACCTTAAAATACTGGAGTATCCAGAACCCAGATGCCGAAAGCTGCAGAATCAGAATTGTGGTTTCCGAGCGTCTGGGCTTTTCTCCTTAGCTGGGGGTTCTCTGTATCCTAAATCATCGGCGGGCTAGGGCGGCCTCGATAAGATGGCCGACCAAATCCACGAATGACATTCCATAGCTCCGTGCAGAATCTGGATAGAGGCTCGTTTTGGTGAATCCCGGGAGGGTGTTTGTCTCGAGCAGGAAAACATCGCCTGTGTCCGCAAGTATAAAATCAGAGCGAGACAGATCTCGAAGTCCGAGTCCTTTATGCGCCTCTAGAGCAATTTCCTTTATCCGGCCAGCGATATTTTCGTCAAGAGCAGCCGGAACAACGTGCTCGCTCTTGCCCGGCGTGTATCGATTTTTAAAGTCGTACCACTCCTCGTCTTTGGTTTTGATTTCTATGATAGGCAGAGCAAATGGC
>MDSZ01158925.1_pt1 | contig 13424 bp, 13 predicted proteins | sample 811201 | NCBI WGS metagenome assembly MDSZ01 (sample SAMN05326647, study PRJNA326480) | marine metagenome | isolation source: seawater | place: Indian Ocean: North | collected 2010
AAAACCATTAGTATATCATTTTTATTTATTTTGCTAAGCTTTAGATAACTATCGAATATATACTCAAAACCTTCGTCATTAGTTTTAGCGGTAATTTCTGAAATATTATCTACTGGTGTGTAAGCATCTATGTTGCATAATTTTCTAAAATCATTAACTGCATGAGAGGCGTTACCAGCACTACCACCAACTCCTATTAAAAATAATCTACCACCTTTTTTTCTTGTATTTTTAAGTGAAATAATAGCTTTCTCTATACTATCGTAATTTAAAGTCTGTATAGACTTAATAATATTTTCCAAATATATCTGCAAATGTTTCACTTGGCTATAAACTTTCTAAATTCTTTTATTCCATTATAAGATCCAATTTCATAAAACCTTTTTTTTACTATATACCCTTTTAATTTTTTTTCCTTAGATAAATTCTGCATAACTATGGAAAAATCAAATTTTTTTTTTTGTATATTTTTGAAAACTTCTTTATTAACGTAAGAAATTCCATAATCGATATAGTTTAAATCATTTTTTATTTTGTTACTTTTATCATAGATTATATTTGTATTGTTAATTTTAACATTACTTCTGTCAAATTTATTATCATTTTTATAAATAGCCATAATAGCAAAGTTTGTTTTATTGGCCATTCTATTTAAATTAAAATTGAGATAGCTATCTCCATATATAACAAAAAAATTTTTTTTTAGATATTTCAATGATTTATTAATCGCCCCTCCAGTACCTAGTGGTTTAACATCATCAATTATCTTTATATTTAAAAAATTAATATTTTTTTTTACGTATTCTTTTATCTTATAACTTAAATAGCAAGTTGATATTATTACATTTCTAATTTTGTATTTTTTCAAATATCTTAACTGATAATACAAGAATGGCTTTCCTTTAATTTTTATTAAACATTTCGGTATTTCTTTAGTGTATTTTTTTACTCTTGTTCCTTTTCCACCTGACAAAATTATAACATCATATTTTTTCAAAATATTTGTTTAACTCCTTGATAATCAAATTTAAATTTTACTTCTTCCAACTTTTTTTTTTCTAGAGCTTTTCGAAGTTTATTCGGTGAATTTGAATAAAATAATAAAAATCCACCTCCTCCAGCGCCAATTAATTTACCACCACTAGCTCCGTTTTTCATTGCAAAATTGTAAAGCTGATCAATTGTACTATTTGACATGTTTTTTGATCTTTTAAGTTTATACTTCCAGTGGCTATTCATTAATTCTGCGAACCCATCAAAATTTCCCTTTATTAATTCCTTTTTAATTTCTAATCCTAGTAATTTAACATAATCTAAGTTTTTTATAATTTCTTTTTCATTACTTAGAGTTTTTATGTTTTGTTCGTTTAATATCAAAGATGAATTTCTTGAGAAACCAGTAAAAAATAATAACAAATTTTTTTCTAATTTATTAATATTTTCTCTAGAAATATTTAAATTATTAACTTTTACAATTCCTTTTTTATTTATTTTAAATTCAGATAAGCCGCCATACACTGAAATATATTGATCTTGTTTTCCACTTGGTTGTTTTAATTTTTTTATTTCAACATCACATGCTTTTTCAGCAAGTTCCATTTTTCCTATAGATTTTTTGTTGTAGGTATAAATAGCTTTAATTAATGCTGTTGAAAAACTACCTGAAGATCCGAGTCCAGTTTTTGAGGGTATATCTGTTAATGTTGTAATTTCTATCTTGTTTTCTTTTAATTCACTTTTTAAAACTTCTCTAATTATATTATGTGTTATTTTGTTAACTGTATTTACCTTTTCAGTTTTTGAATATTTTAAATAAATTCCTCTTTGAAACGGTTTTGTAATTGTAACATAAACATATTTATCTATAGCAGCTGATATAAAATAACTTTCGTTCCTTTTGTAATAAGATGGTATATCAGTGCCACCACCTCCAATACTAATTCTTAAAGGGCTTCTAATTATAATCATTTTTTACCTCTGTATGCTTTTGAAATTATTTTAAGATTTTCATGTGCCTCTATAAAGCCAGGTATTGGCACTCTGTTTTCTTTTATATCATTGTAAAATTCTTTCAATTCCTCTTTCCATGAATAGCTATCATCTTGTTTGAATTCGAAATATTTTAATTTAGGGATTCCCATTTTTTTTGACATTTTAAAAAATTTAAGGGTTTCTTTTCCATAACTTTTTCCAAGTCCATTAATTTCAATTTTTCCAAACTTACCAAAGATTTCAAAAATAAATTTGTTTTTCCACTCAGTTGAAGAGGCATGTAATATTGCAACTGAGCCTTTATTATTCTTTAAATTTAAAAAACAATTATCTTCTAGCTTTGTTTTCCAAAAAAAAGTTTTTAGACTAGAAAATTCTATCTGCAGGTCTCCTAAAAATAGTCTTGATAAATCTATTAAATGTGAACCCTTATCAATTAATTCTCCACCACCTGAAATTTTTTTATTAAATCTCCACTCTTTTTGGTAGTTTAATCTACCTCCATGTCCATATACCGCTCTAATACAAAATATTTTTCCAATTTTATTCTGATTTGTTAACTTTTTTGCAAGTTGAAACGCAGGATGATAACGATGGTTAAAACCAACACGAACTTTTAAATTTTTTTTTTTTTTTAAAATATTTAAAATAATTTTGCTCTCTTTGTCATTAACAGCCGCTGGTTTTTCAACAAATATATGTAAGTTTTTTTTTAAGCATTCTTTTATAATTGTTGATTGTAAATTATGAGTTGTCGAAATTATAACTGCTTGAAGAGATTTTAAATTAATTAACTTTTTCCAATCTTTTGTCAATGTTAAATTGTGATTGTCAAAATCTGTTTTTTTTAAATTTATAAATGGATCAGAACAACCAATTAACTTAAAATTGCTTGGTAAAATTGAGATTCTTCTTAATCCCACAACCCCACAACCGATCAATCCTATTTTTAAAACATTTTTCATTAAAAGTTATATCTTCTTCGCATTGTATAAATATCGGATGAAATAATTTTTTTTATTTTTATTTTATTCCATTTTGTAAATTTATCCCATCTAGAGCTGATAAGTTTACCAGAAATACTTTCACCATTTTTTGACATTAAAAAATTTATCAAAAGATAAATTTTATGAAGAGATTTATCAGATACTTTTAATTCTTTTTTTATTTTCACAATCTCTTTTAAACTAATCTTATTTTTTGTTTTTAATGATTTTTGTGTCATATGTGAATTAATTATTCCAGGGGCTATTGCATTAATTCTTATATTTTTGTTGTTAAATTCATAAGACAATATTTCAACAAGCTTTACTAATGCTATTTTTGATATTGAATATGAACTGAAATTACTTCTTTTGCTTGTTGCACCACCACCTGAAAAGACTATAAAAAGTTTTTTTTTATTTTTACCAATAAATTTCCTCAGTTGGCTCAAAAAGTAAACATGAGAAAAAAAATTTACATCAAATGTTCTTTTAAAATCTCTAAAATTTAATTTAAAAAAGTTATCAATTTCACCTTGATCACCAATAGCATTAACTATTAAATCTGCTTTTTTTAAAAATTTTCTATTTTTTTTTATAAACAATAAAACTTTTTCATTTTTTGTAATATCTAATTGATCAAAGTAAGTTTCTTGCAATGATTGTTTAGGAAATTTTTTTTTTAAATTATTAAACTTATTATTGTTATTTCCACTTAATAAAATATTATTATTTTCTTGATAAAATTTTTTTGCTAAATAATATCCGATTGCACTATTTGCGCCCAGAATAACAATATTTAATTTTTTCTTTTTAATAACCATTGATTGTCAATTAAGTATTTTGCAGTAATTTTGATAGACTCTTTAATATTATATTTTGGTCTCCATCCAGTTGACCTTATTTTTTTTGTGTCTAAATAAATGAAAGGATTATCTCCAATCCAACCTCGTTTTCCCCCGGAATATAATATTTTTGGTTTTAATTTTAAATGTTTACAAATAATTTTAATTGATTCTTTTACATTTAAATACTCTTGAGTTCCAAGGTTTAAAATATTAACTTTTTTATCAAATTTTTTTATTGCTATTTCTATAGCTTCGATACAATCTTTTATGTGAAGATAAGATTTTTTTTGATTTCCATCTCCTAGAACTTTCAGCATATTATTATTTTTTTTTAAATTCTTTATAAAATCAAATACATGACCATGTGTATATCTTTCTCCGAGTATGGAAACAAATCTAAAAATATAAGATTTTATATTGAATGCTTCACTATAAGCACTAATAATAGCTTCAGCTGACACTTTTGAAGCTCCATACAAAGATGTTTGAATTGGAAAAAATGTATTTTCTTTAGTCGGAATTTGATTTGACTCCCCATAAACAGAACCTGTTGAAGAAAAAATTATTTTTTGTACATGATTTTTTTTTATAGCTTCTAACACTTTATATGTAACAATAATATTTTGATTGATATCTTTTTTTCGATGATTAAGTCCAAATCGGACATCTGCATTTGCAGCTAAATGATATACCCTATCTATATTTTTAAAATATTTTTCGATGTTATTTCTTAATAAGTCTATTTTATGAAATTTAAAGTTTTTGTGTTTTAACGCATTTTTTAAAAAAAATTTGTTTCCAGTAGACAAGTTGTCTAAACCAATAATTTTATAGTTTTTTTCTAATAAATAGTCCACTAGATTACTACCTATAAACCCCGCACAGCCTGTGACCAAAAAAGTTTTTGACATTTTAAATTTTAGCTGAAAAAATTACAGTTTCAACTGGAGTTAGTATTGTTGGAAATTTTATCCCATATTGTAAAATAAATTTTCCTTGTTTAATTTTTCTTATTTTTACTTCTTTGAAACCATTTTTAATTAAATTTTCAAAAATTATTTCTTTGGTAAACTGAAAAGCTGGAGGATGTTTCATAAATTTATTTATAAAATAGCTGGTTGGCTTAAATAATAATTTTTCAATACTGTAAAACCATTTTGGTACGCAAGATTCTACAATTATAAGTTCTCCATTTTTTGACAAAGTTTTTTTGGATTGATAAATACATTTACTCAAATTTTCTAAATTTTCATCTACATTTTTTCCCACTAAGTGATGAATTAACATAACAAACAATACTTTATCAAAATTTATTAATTTATTAGGTACATCTAATGCACTTCCAATTTCTAAATGAACATTTTTTGGTATGGATTGAGTTTCAATCATTTTATCTAAATCTAATCCAACAATAGTATTTACTGCAGTTGTATCATAATCAAATGTTCCTCCATGTCCAATATCTAAAAGTCTATCTGTATTTTTAATTATTTCTGTAATTTCATTATAAAGTATTTTATAAGTGTCTATTTTTCCTATACTATCTTTGTATCTAAAATTTTTTGAAAAAAAATCTATATTTTTTTTTTTAATAGTTTCTTTATTTGTATCATTCATCAAAATTATACTTTTTATCAATAATAAAATTTGGTCTATTTTTAACTTCGTCATAAATTCTTCCAACATACTCACCAAGTAAACCAAGCCCTAATAAATTTAGACCTGAAAAAAATGTTATGAATAAAATTGTAGATGAGAGACCAGGTGTAATTGATGGATCAATCAGTTTAATAATTATATAATATAAACCTATAGAAAAACTAATTAATGCAAATAAAAAACCTAAAATTGACATTATAAATAATGGCCTAGAACTAAAGCCAAATATCCCATTAAAAGCAATTTTTAATGATCCCAAATACTTATTATACTTCGTTTCTCCACCAAATCTTCGATCACGATTATATTCTATGTAAGTTTGTTTAAATCCAATATAGGCTACTAGACCTCTTAAGAAGGCACTAGGCTCTTTAAATTTTTTTAGATTATCAATCACTCTTTTTGAAATAATTCGAAAATCTCCAGTATTTTTTGGAATTTTTATGTCTGATATCTTTTCAATTAAGGTATACCCAAGTTTTGTTACTATTTTTTTTATAATTGTTTCTCCTTCTCTAGATTTTCTTCTAGCTAAAACTACATCATATCCTTCATCCATTTTTTTATTCAAATCAAAAATTAATTCAGGAGGATCTTGAAGATCACAATCTATAATAACACACCTATTTCCTTTTACGTGGAAAATACCAGCCATTGTTGCAGCAGGTTGTCCAAATCTTCTTGAAAATGTAATAAGTTTAATTTTTTTATTTTTATGTAACTTATTAAGAATTATTTTCTCTGTTTGATCAGTGGACGGGTCTAATACAAAAATTATCTCATAATCTATCTCAATTTTAGATAAGGTTTTTATTAATCTTTCCAAAAAGATTTCTATATTTTTTTCTTCATTGTAAACAGGAACAACAACTGATAAATTAATATTCATTTATTTTTTATTAATTTTTTAAATCTAATTATTTCGTTTTTTATTTTTTCTTTAGAAATTTTTTTTCTTTTAAGTGCAACATTATTAACTTTTACTTTTCTAACAGGTTTCCCATAAAAAACATATCCAGGAGTAATTATTTTATTTTTAGTAATTAAACTGCCCATTCCAATCATGCTATATGATCCAATTATTTGATTTTGATGAATTATCGTTCTTATGCCTAATTGAGCACCTTTCATTATGTGAACATTTCCTCCCAAAATAACATTACTACTCAGTATTATATTATCTTCAAGACAACAGTCATGATCAATTGTAGTAGAATTCATTATATAATTTGAATCTCCTATAAAAGTTTTCTTTTTTTTGATGTTGGTAAGTGAATATTACAATATTCATTAATAATATTATTATTACCAATATAAATTTTACCTATACTTTTTTTTCTAGGGTGCTGTGCGTCTCCTCCAATAACTACATATGGTCCAATTTTATTATTTTTTCCAATTTGAATATTTTTCCAGTCAATAACAGCAGTTTTATGTATGAAATTTCCTTTAATTTTTTGATAAATCATTTATTTGTGTGAGTTATTTTTTAATTATAAACCTGTTATTTTCAACAATCAAATAGCAATTATTAATTTTCTTTTCATTATTGTTGTATGTAATATTGCTATTGATTGAATTATGTAAAAATTTTAAAATTAGATAGGATTTTTTAAAGTAATCATCATTTTCAAATGTAACAAAATCACATTTCTGTAATTTATTTAAATTAAATGTCCAATTAAAATTTTGTTTCATTTCTGGGTGCATTATTGCTGGAAAAGAGTCTAGTCTACCTATCCCAAAATTATTAGAAGAATACTTATAAATCGGAAATATTAGTAGCAATATACATACAAGAGTGTTTATTTTTAAAGTAATCTTACCTTTGTCTAAACTGAATTTAGAAGCGATTGTAATAAAAATAAACGGAGAAATATAAAAGTATATTTTAATAAGTGTCCAAATATTACCATTTATAATCATAAAAAAAGATAAAATTATAATTGCCAAGAACGAGATTAATAGATTTTTAATTTTTGAGAGTAAAATCATATTTTTCGATAGATGATAAATTAAATATGCTTGTAATATAATAACTAAAATCACCTCTAAATAAATAAATGGGTTATCAATTTTACCAACAGAAATATAATAAAGACCAAAAAGCGAAGGTATAAAATTTAAATAATAAAAATTAAAATTATTTTCGATTTGAGAATTATTAATTAAAATTAATGTTTGAAAAAAGGTATTATTTGAAAGATAAATTTTAACTTGATCTACGAATAATTTATCTAATACTAAATTATCTCTTCCTAAAATGAATGATCCAAAGTATCCCCACCAATCTTTATTTTGAGTTAAAACAAATAATGATTGTTCGTATATAAATTGATAATTAGTTTTATATGCAAATGCAGTTATTATTATAAATATGATTGAAGATTTTATTAAAAAAAATATATAATCTTTTAAGAATAATTTATTTTTTAAAAATCCTACAATTAAACAAATTAAGACTATTAAACTACTTATAATAAATATTTCTGGATAAATCAGAAATAATGCAGAATTTATAATCGCAAAATATGTTATAAAAAGATTATTTTTAGATTTAATATTATTATCAATATTAATCATTTCAGAAATTATAAGAATGAATATTGGCATAGAAACTAAATGAGAAAGAGCATCAATTTCAAAAATATAAATTATCCAAAAAGATAGAGTAAATATTAATGAAAAAAAAAAAGATTTTAATCGACTAATATTAATTTTATTAAAAAAAAGATAGATAGACATAGAGGTCAGTATTACAAAAAATAATTTAAATAGGTATACAAGTAAATAAATATCTATATTTTTTAAATTTAAGAACACACCTAAAAGGAAACTAGTTATTGGTCTAGATATTGAAATTTTTTCTATATTTTCAAAGTGAAGATAGTATCTAGGTATTTCATTGCTTAAAATATTATTGAAAGTAATATCATTAAATAGTGATGCAATTGAAAGGTAGGAAAATAAGTCCCAATGATTACCCCTAAAAACGTAAAATTGTTCGCCAAAAAATATAGGAATTAAAATATAAATAATCGTTATTGGTATTATAAACTTTGAAACACTCAATCCAAATTTAATAAAATTTATTTTTCTTGAATAAAATATGTTAGAAAAAAAAATACAAACTAGAGTTATAATCCAAATGAATATAATCTTTTTTACTGAAAAATAAAAAACAAAATAGAAAAAAAAGTTGAGCAATGTAAAAATTGAAAATCCAAATAAAATTTTTTCATAGTATTCTTCTAATTTAAATTTATTAGAGAAAAAATTTCCTATCTGTAGAAATAAAAAAATTACAAGAAAATTTATTATTAATGATTGTATTAAAACCATTTCAGATCATATTATTTTTTTATCAGCAATTTATATGATATAATGTAAATTATGATATAAATTAACACTAAAATTCCAAGATAAAAACTATTATCAAAAAAAAAGTAGGATGCTACAAAATTTGGAATTAATGCAAGATTAATTATCAGGCCTGTCAAACTATTTTTATTAATATTAGGCTTAAAATTTATTTTCTTATATATTAATGAATGTAAATGTAATTTATCTGGAAGATAGGTCATTTTTTTTTTTGATAACCTTCTTAATATTGTAAATAAGTTTTCAATCGCAGGATACCAAAACAATGATATTGCTAGGATAGGAGATACAATTTTATTCAAATTTATAAAATTAATTATTATGAACGAAAATAAAATAGAAGATAAATACACACCATTATCTCCTAGAAATGACTTACCAAAAATATTAAATATAAAAAATATTAAAAAAACTAATATAATTTCATTTAAATAAAATAGTCCAAATAATTTATGGGAAATAAAACTCATAACAACTAAAATTGATAATTTATAACCTGTTACCAATCCATTAACTCCATCCATGAAATTGAACCCATTAAGTAGGGTAATGATGCAAAAAACAGTAAATATAATTCTTGCATATTTATTTTGTATAAGATTGTCAAAAAAATCAATATTAGTTCTATCAACTAGTAATTCTTGGTTAATTGTTACTAGAAAAATTATAATTAATAATTGATAAATAATTCTTAATTTAGGTGAAAAATTTTTTCTGATGTCTGAAAAAATACCAAGTATTAAAATTAATAGAAAACAAATTAATAAATTAGGAGTAATAAAATATTCATCACTTACTATTTTGTTTAAAATTATACAAAAAAAAATAAATATACCACCCGATAAGGGGATATTTTTTTTTTTTTCAATTTTATGGAAACTATCCGATGGATTATCTACTAAAAAATTTAATTTTACTAAAAATAAATTTAATAAATATAGAAATATAGGTAAAAGTATAAGATTATAATACATAATTTATTAAACTCAAAAATTTAGCAGAAAACTATTACATCTACTTAATGATAATTAAATATGTGTTATTATATTATAATACAGTTTTTTATAGAAATTAAATGTTAAGTTATAATTTGTAATTAATGAAAAAGAGAATATATCTAATAATCACACTTATATTATCATTGTTTGTTGTTATAGCATCAGCGGAAATGTATTTAAGATATATTGGTCTCGGTGATCCAATTGTCTATGATAGAAATTACGTGTATGGTTATGCGCCTAAACAAAATCAAAAAAAAGTAAGACTCCATAATTCAATAGTAACAATAAATGATGTGGGATTAAGATCTGTAATAAATTGGCAAGATAAACATGATTACAAAAAAATTATATTTTATGGAGATAGCGTTACTTATGGTGGTAGCTACATTGATGATAGAGAAACTTTTGTTTACCTATCATGTGAAAAATTCAAGGAATTTAAAATTCTTTGTGGTAATGCAGGTGTAAATTCATATGGTATTCATAATATCTTTTATAGATCAAAGTATGATAAGAGGATAAAGAATGTATATTTAAAAGTTTTTATTATAGTTCCAGATGACTTTTACAGAGGTCTACAAAATTCAAATACAGCTCATTTCTATCTTAATGAAAAAAAGTTTTTTTTACCTGCAATTTTTGAAGCACTAAGCTTTTTTGCAACTAAATATGACTTAAATAACTATATTTCAAAATTAGATGACACAAAAATAAATGATAACAAAATTGATTTAATAAATGAAACCATAAAATTTATTAAATCAGAATTGAAAGAACTTGAGGCAAAAAATCAAAAATATTTAGCTTTTTATATCCCTCCAAGAGATAAATCTGACATAAGCCAATATATTTTTAATTCTTTAGATAAAGATGTCGATATAATTAATACAAACTATCTTCTCAATAAAAATAGCTATGTTGATGGTATTCACTTAAATAAAAGTGGTCATAAAATAATATCTAACTTTATATATAAAAATTTAATACAAATTCTTAAAAGTAATTAATTTTTTTTATTATAAAGTCTAATTGTTTTTTTTTTAAATAAGGGTCAATAGGTATACTAACACCTTTTCTTGCAATTATTTTAGAATTTCTAAAATTTTTATCATAGCAATGTTTTTTAAATGCTTTTGTTTCATGTATAGTATATGGATAATGAAATCCGTAGGGAATTTTATGTTTATTTAAATAATTTAAAAATTCTTTTCTTTTTTTAACTAGTAAAACAAATTGATGAAAACTTGAATTATTCGAAATTTTAAACAATTTAATTTTTTTATTATTTAAATTTTTATAATAATAATTAGCAATACTTCTCTTTTTGTTATTTATTAGATCAATTCTTTTAAGTTTATGGTTTAAAACAACTGCTTGCATTGAATGAAGCCTACTATTTATTCCTACTAATTCATGTTTAAATTTTTTTTTTGCTCCATGTGTTCTTAACTTTAATATTTTTTCGTACAAGATTTTATTATTTGTAACAACTGCGCCCCCGTCTCCATAAGCTCCTAAATTTTTTCCAGGAAAAAAACTAAAGCATGCGATATCCCCAATATTTCCACTATTAATACCTTCGTCGTTATATGAGCCGATTGATTGAGCGGCATCCTCGATTAATACAATTTTTTTTTCCTCACAAATTTTTTTTAATTTTTTATAATTAGCTAGATAACCCCATAGATTTACAACTATTATTGCTTTTGTATTTTTGTTAATCTTCTTTATTACTTCATCTTGTTTTATACTTGCATCCTCTAAATTAACATCTGCTATTCTAAGTTTACACCCATTATTTATAACTGCACTTGCCGTCGCAACATATGTCATATCTGGTATTATCACTTCATCTTTTTTTTTAAGATGTAAAGATTTAATAGCTAAATAGAGAGCGTCAGAACCATTGGCACAACCTATACAATATTTTGTATTTGTAAATTTTGCGAATTTATTTTCAAATTTCCTTACTTCATCTCCTAAAATAAATTTACTATTTTTAATGATTTTTTTTATATCTCTAATTATATTATTGAACAAAGTTTTATCTTGACGGTAAATATTATTAAATTCAATTTTCATTTGCTTGTTTTCTTACTTCCCAGAAATGTATCTTTAACATTTTTAATATAAATTGGTTTATTAACTGTTGACGCTTTATATATTGAATTAACTAAATTTAAACTTTTAATTCCCTCCTCCAAGCTTAAAAGATTATTTTTCGTATTTAAATTTTTAATTATATAATCATAAAATTTAATATGACCATTTATTCTTTTAAATTTTAAATTTAAAAGTTGTTTAACTTTTTTATTTTTTTTTAATGTCCATTTAATTAATTTTTCACCTGAAATTCCTCCTACGATTACAGTGCCTTTTTCTCCAATTATAGAAATCGACCCTTCTAGATTTTTTGGTCTTATGGCATTTGTTGCCTCGATAAATCCTAATTTTTTTTTCTGATTATATTCAAATAAAGCTAAAGCAGTGTCTTCAACTTCTTTTTTTAATTTTTGCATTTGTTTAATTCTCGCAAAAACTTTATCTGGCATACCGAAGAGCCATTGAAATAAATCTATGAAATGAGATGATTGATTTGCTACCACTCCTCCATCTAATTCATAAGTTCCTCTCCATTTTGATTGAGCATAATAATTTATTCCTCTTGACCATCTGAGTCTTACAGTAGCCAAAAATAATTTACCAAATAAATTATTTTCAATAGCTTTTTTTAATTCTATTATAGGATCATTAAATCTATTTTGAAGAACTACATAAATTTTACTATTTTTTTTATTGCTTTCTTTTAATAAATTTTTTGCATGAGAGAGTTTTAAAGTGACAGGCTTCTCAATTATTATAGATTTTACTTTTCCTAAGCATCGGATTGCATCTTGATAGTGAAAACCACTCGGAGTAAGTATCGATATTAAATCTAATCTTTCATTTTTTAATAAACTTTTTAAATTATTGTATTTATTTATTTTTTTTAAATTAATTTTTTTTAGTAGATTTTTATCTTTTTCGCATATTGCAACTAACTTTAATTTATTCTTCTTTTCCTGTATTTTAATCGCTTCATAATGTTTTGAAAATATTTTACCACAACCAACAATTGCTATTTTTTTTGTCATTAATTTTAAATTAATCTAAGAAATTTTTTGCTATTTGCAACAATATCAAATTTATTTTTAGCATTTCTATATGCTGACATTCCTAAGGAATTTATTTTGTCCCTGTTATTAATAAAATATAAGATTTTTTTCTCATACGATCTTAAGTTTCCAGGTTTAAAAATTAAACAATTGTTTTTCATTGCCGTATCATTATTATGTTTTTTCAATGCGATAATGGCCGGCTTTTTTATACATGATGCCTCAATCACTGGTCTACCAACAGCATTCATATGGCTAGGAAATAATACTACATCAATATTGGAATAAAAATTTTTTAAATTGAACGTCATGGGTAATATTTTGATATTTTTTTCTTTATCAATATGATTATTCTTTATATACGTTTCGAAGTTAACTTCATATTTAAAAAAATTTAATAAATAA
>MDSZ01148124.1_pt1 | contig 13423 bp, 9 predicted proteins | sample 811201 | NCBI WGS metagenome assembly MDSZ01 (sample SAMN05326647, study PRJNA326480) | marine metagenome | isolation source: seawater | place: Indian Ocean: North | collected 2010
TGTAAAGCTTCAGGTGGGAGAGGCAGAGATGGATCAGAGACGAATGATAAAGAGAAGCTAAAAGTTAATCCTGGTCCTCCTTACACGCCATACACATCTTTTACATACCAGTTTTGGATAAATCCGAGGTACACAACAGACAATGGTGTAACACCAGGAAGTGCTGAGTTTCATGCAGGAACACTCTTACACATCAGTTCTACTGTAGCAATTTCCTTGGTGACAGGTAGTGAGCGTGACAAAAATGGCCAGCCATCAGGCTACAGAATGATGCTTCAATTGAGTCATAGTTCTGAAATAGCACCATCTAAAATCCAGATTAAAAATGCCAGCACAAGAGGTTCATCTCTAGAAGGTTTACCTGCACCTGTCGGAGGTGCACCTTGGGGAGCAGGAGCTTTTAATTATCCAGACGATCTTATATTTCTGTCACCTGATAATTCACTAAAACGAAATCACTGGCACCATGTCGCAATCCGTTGGGGTGGCGATCAAGTTAACAACGGCACGGGTAGTTTTGTTATTGATGGTCAATTAGTGTCTGAATTTTGTATTCCAAGCGGCTCTGTGACACAGTTAAAGTTTGCCGATCAGATTGACGACGGAGGTAGATACGAACCTTCTGCGTTGTTCATAGGAAATTTTTTAGAAGGTACAAATAGGAAACAAGACACAGCAACACAGTTTACAGATGATGACGGTGACACCATCTTGGACCCAGAAGGTGATCCCGTTATAGCTAGGGGACAAAACACTGCTACATTTTTTAATTCCGCTAGTAAAGAAATGGAGAATTTAGATCATCGACCTTGGGATGGACCTTACGGCGGCTCGTGGACGGGAACAAAAGCTAGGTACGGTGTTTACGCTGTACAGGCTGGCGCTGGTGGAGTAATGCTAAAAGGCCAGCAGACAGATAATCCAAATTTTTCCTTCTTGCACCCCTTGAATGCAGAAGTCCACGATATAAGAATCTACGAGACTTACCAGACGCTGGACAATATTAACGAGACGAAGAAGACGGGACCAACAAACTTCAATGATATGCTTTTTTATCTTCCTGTATTTTTTGTTAAAGAATCACCAATGCGCAGGTTTGTTCGCTGTATCTCAAGTGAGGATGGTCGAAGAGATCTAGGTACTGATGGAAAACCGTCAGCAGTTGACTCGAGTTTTAATGGCGACTTAGGTTACGCGTCTGTACCGTATGACGTAAGTGGCGGAGGTTCAACTAGAAGAGACAACTTTAGAGTATTGCTCTATACAGGTTCTGATAGCCCAATAAACATACAATTTGCAAAGCAAATGAACGCTCAACAGATTAGTCTTGAAAACTATACTAGAGAATTTGTTCAAGGCGCATACCCTAGACTTTACCATCTTACAGAATCTACATGTGGTAATCGAGTAGGTGGAGAACGGCTTTCAGATTTGAATACTACAGCTTTTGTCAATCAATACGTCTTTAGTGTTAAGATGAATAACAGTCGTAATTTTGCAATAATGCCTTGTGACAATGGTTTATTTGCACCTAACTTCAATCTACTAATTTCTGGTACAAATGAAACAGAGCGTGTGTTATTAACTACAAATCTAACAACTTCATCGCTTAGAGGTCGCTCAGATCGCCCTTATGCAAGATTTGTCAATGATGATAACATAGTTGATTTATCGATGGTAAGTTTAAGAAATTTAGTCGATGTTTCGTACCCACAAGGAAAAGAACCTTTTCAAACTCTAAAGGGGGAGCAAGGTCTATACAGTGCTGGAGGTCGTTTTGCAGACTTAGAAGGAACTGATGATCATGTCAACGGAATATTTTCTAGAGCAGCAGTTCCTGATTTAAGACTCGATGATTTCCCAACGGCAGATTTTAGATGTAGAGCCAAAGCTACCGGCCGCGGATTTGGGCAATTTCGTGCCGGACATAACGGTTACCTATTTTCTACAGCCCCAACAATGCCTTTCGCTCATATGGGTCTTTCTAGTAGTTTTCACCGGGGAACAAGTAAATTTGAAAGAGCTTCAGGTATACCCAATGAGTATCCTCCGACACCCATTATTCTAGGGATAACACCTCATACAACTGTAGTCACCGATGGAGAAACCGATTCTAAAAGAAGGGGCGATGCTTTGTTCTCCCGCACTGATAGCTTTAACGATCGATCACTTGTCGATTTTCCTGCAAATGATATTACTGATGCGGAGTTTAGCATTCTTTCCACGTACGTAGCAACGGGAGATCTTGACTCTAATCTAACTTCTATTTTTGATGTATCAAACCTTTATTATGGGGATAGAATTAAGCCCGGTACATTTCATCTCACAGACCACAATTTTACTGGATCACACGGTAAGTTAAAAATATCTCTAAAAGACGATGGTATGGGAGGTTTGTACAGAGCAGATTCAGCCACTCCCCATGCTACTTGGAACAACATAGGTAATCTTTATTATGATGAAGGGATAGCATTCATTAAATCTCCTCACATTTATCGTATAGGTCGGACAAATTTTAGAATTACAATGCTAGGTGAGAATGAAGTACATGTCATGTCTATAGACGTTCCCTGCCCAGCCGGACAGATTAACGTGTCTCATAACCCCACTTTCAAGCCATTGAAACCCAGTAACGATCCTAATGAAACAGCTACAGAATTTGTGTATGTCACGGGAATTGATTTAATGGACGATAACTTGAATGTAGTTGCCAGAGCTAATCTCGCTCAACCTGTTGTTAAAAGAATATCAGATGAATTTTTGTTTAGAATAAAGGTCGATTTCTAATGATCTTGGGTCTTGATGTTTCAACAAGCTGTACTGGGTGGTGCATATTAAGTTATGATGGTACTCTAATTGATTTAGGATTTATTGAAATTAATAAAATAAAAGGTAGTTATGAAAAAGCCGAGTCAGTTTTTTCTTCCTTGTTGACAGTAAAAGAAAAATACAATTTTGATAGAGTTGTAATTGAAGAGAACTTACAAGCGTTTCGCCCCGGCTTATCTTCAGCAAAGACTCTGTTGACTCTGGCCAGATTTAATGGAATTATTGGATATATTATTAATAAAAATTTTAATATTACTCCTGAGTACATAAATGTCAATGTCGCTAGAAAAAAAGTTGGATTAAAATTAGTGAGAGGGGTTAATACAAAGCAGCAGGTTTTCGATTGGGTTAGTAATGAAATAATTTTTAACTGGCCGACTAAGTCACTTAAATCTGGACCTAGAAAGGGCCAAGTAATAAACCACCCAGGCTGTTACGATGCAGCAGATGCCTACGTAATTGCTAGGGCTTTTTCATTAATGAACTTTTAGCACTCACGCGTTAAAATTTATTGTGAATTCATCTACAAAATCAATAGAATTTGTAAAAACTGTATTCGGCGGCGGCATTGTAGATCAGAGCAGAACTAACATTGCTGTAGAATGTCCAGAGTGTGGCAAAGGCACAGGTAAGAAAAAGCTGTCAATAAATTTAAGTACTTGGCAGTCTCATTGCTGGGTGTGTGGTTTAAAATCAAAAAATCTAGTATACATCCTAAAAAAGTATTTTAATAGAAGCATCTTAGAATTTTATATAGAAAACTTTGACATAAAAACTTCTATTAAGTCTGGCAACACAGTAGCAAATAATTTAATTGAAGAAAAAGTTAAATTACCAGCAGGTTTTCTACCCTTAGCTTTAAACTTACACTTAAAAGATCCAGATGTCAAAGCATGTGTTAACTATCTTAAAAAGAGAGGGTTGTCTGTGAGAGATTTTTGGCGCTATAGGATCGGGACATGCCTGACTGGTAAATTTAAAAGAAGAATTATTATTCCATCTTTTGACAACACAGGTGAATTAAACTACTATGTAGCCAGAGCTATAGATGAACAGGCTAGACCAAAATACTTGAACTCTTCTAATAAAAAGACAGAAATTATTTTTAATGAAATTGACATTGATTGGAGTAAAGAAATTACAATAGTGGAAGGGCCGTTTGATTTAATCAAGGCAGGAGAAAACACAGTCTGCTTATTAGGTTCAGGTATTGGAAAAAATTCATTGCTTTTTAATAGACTGATAAAGAATCGAGCACCTGTAATTTTAGCTTTAGATTCAGATATGACAGAGAAGGCATTTAAGCTTGCAGAGTTTTTAGAGTCTTACTGCTGCGAAGTTAAACTAGTTAATCTAGGTGACTTCTCTGACGTTGGAGAAATGTCTGTCAAAGATTTTAAATTAATAAAAAGTAGTGCTGTAAGATTTCGAAAGCACGATTTTCTTAGCCATAAAATTAATTCTATAAGAAGTGGTTCACTTATTTGAGCAAATTAATATTTATTTTGAGGTTCAAATGAAAGACTTGAGAAAATTTATCAAAGAAGAAATAAAGAAATTAATGCAAGATGATGCTTTATTTGTCGATAGAGACGTTCCAGGGATTGAAATGGTTAAACCCAAGCAGAATCATAAGAGCTCTTCTTACATGGCTAAACCACAACTGTGGCACATGGCACATCAAGCAGCAGATATTTATGAAATGTTAGATGAAAACGAACAAATTGACGATTGGGCTGAAAGCCATATTGCACAAGCTTCACAAATGATAAACTCAGTTTACAAAAGTTTAACACATAAAAAGAGACATTAAGCTTGTACAAAATTAAAAATTGTATGAAAATTAATAGAGTGAGCTTAATTAAAAAATGAAGATAATTCATATCGCAGATGTTCACTGGAGAGGACTGTCCCGTCACGATGAGTATAGAGAATCTTTCTTAGATTTATTTTCTCAAGCTAAACAGCTTAAGCCAGACGTAATTTATATTGGCGGTGATATAGTTCATAGCAAGACTCAAGGCATCTCTCCAGAATTAATAGACAGTTTATCTTGGTGGTTTACCGAGATGTCTAAAATTGCACCTACACATGTCATACTGGGTAATCATGATGGCTTAATGCACAATCACGATCGCCAGGATGCAATAACGCCTATTATAAGTGCCTTAAACAATCCCCAGATACATCTTTACAAAAAATCTGGTGTTTATCCTACAGGAGTAAATGGATTTAACTGGTGTGTATTCTCGTGCTTTGACGAGTCTAATTGGGACAAGGTCAGGCCAGTGAAGGGAGAGATTAATTTAGCACTATTCCATGGAGCTGTCTGGGGTTCCAAGACTGATGTTGATTGGGAAGTTGACGGAGAAGTTCAAGCTGACTTCTTCAAAGATTTTGAGTTTGCTTTGTTAGGTGATATACACAAAACACAGTTCTTGAACGATGAAAAGACAATTGCCTACTGTGGTAGTACAATTCAACAAAATTATGGTGAGGATGAAGGAAAAGGGTTTTTATTTTGGGACATTAGATCTAAAGAAGACTTTGACGTAACATTTCACGAAGTTTATCATAGCAAACCTTTTATTACTGTTGACTGGCAAGGTGACGTCGAAAAAACTTTAGTAGAATGTGAAAAAATTAACGACGGCTCTAGATTTAGAATTAAGTCTGATGTCCCTATGACTCAAGCTGATACTAAACAAATTCAAATTGAGCTTTTGCGTGGTAAAGATGCTGCCGAAGTAGTTTTTAAGTCAGAGAGCGACTTTGATGCAGCAAAAATTGAAACTGTCAATGGTTTAATAAATAAAACAGATCTCAGAGATCCTGCAATTCATAAGAAGTTAATTAGAGAATATTATAAAAATAGTAGCGCCTTGACAGAAACTGACTTTGAAAAGTTTGATGAGTTAATTAGTAAATACCTTTCTAGGGCAATAAGTTACGAACCTGTACTGAGAAACGTAAGGTGGAGTGTTAATAAGCTTTCTTTTGACAATACCTTTGCATACTCAGAAAACAACCTAATAAATTTTGATAACCTGCCTGGTATTACTGGAATATTTGGAAAGAATACAAAAGGCAAATCTTCAATAATTGGTAGCTTGATGTACGGTATGTTTAATACAACAGATCGAGGGCCAATTAAAAATCTACACATTATAAACAATAGAAAGAATTTTTGTAGGGCAACAATTGACATCACACTTAACGGAGAAAAATTTAGAGTCGATCGCCAGACAACCAAAAAGCAAAACAGAAAGGGTGTGGTTGATGCAACAACAAGCATGGCACTTTCTAAGCTGAATGCTGAAGGTGAAGTTATTGAAGATTTAACCGGAGAACAGCGAAGAGAGACAGAAAAAACTTTAAGAAAATTAGTAGGAACATCTGACGACTTTCTTATGACATCTCTTGCTTCTCAAGGGCAAATGAATAACTTTATTAGAGAAAGAGCAACAGCAAGAAAAATGATTCTTACTAATTTCTTAGATTTGAATGTATTTGATGCAATGCATGATAGAATCAAAGAAGAGTCTTCAGAGCTCAAGTCAGAACTAAGAAGGATACCAACTATTGACTGGGACGAAGAAATTGATAATCAACAGATTGCTTTGCAAAATTTAAATGCAGCTTTAAAACAATTAAGTAAAGAAATAGAAAAAAAGAAAAGTGCACTCCAATCTGTAAAAATTGCGATTGCCACTCAAGGAGATGTTGATTATGTTTCAAAAAGCGAAATTAATGAACAAAAGAGTGTTGTGTCTAGTCAAGAAGACAGGCTCTCAAAGCTAATACAAGAAAAAAAGTTAGAAATAGAAAAACTTGAAGTCTTAGAGGAAAAGCTTGACAAGATAAGGCAAGTTAGAGAAGATTTTCCGATAGAAGAAATGAATGACAAGCTAGCTGCTCAAAATGATCTTGAAAAAACACTAAGAGAATTAAAGTATCAACACAAACTTGAGCTTCAAAAACTTGAAAGCAAAAAGAAACTTGCTAAAAAGTTAGAACCTTGCGATTGCTTTGAACACAAACCCGACTGCCAGTATGTTGTCCAGTCTGACGAGCACAAAAAACGAATCGAAGATCAACAAAGCGCTGTTAATGATACTTTAGAAAAGTTTAAAGCAATGGATCAGTCCATAGAGATCTTGAAGAAAGAAAACTTACAAGAAAAGATTGAAAAGTACAGGCAGTTAATTCAGCGAGAAAACAACTTAGAAATAGAAAGATCTGAGATTAGAATTGCAATTAACAGTGCTGAGAACAAAATTTCTCTTAAAAAGAAAGATCTAGCAGCAGAAAGAGAGAAAGTACGTGCTCTTGAGTCTAAGGTAATTGTTGATGATAATAATAAAGGTATTGTAAATTTGATTGACAGAGAGAAAAAGCTAGATATTGAACTTAAGGATTTAGAGACTTCAAAGGTTGACCTTATAGATAAAATGACAAGAGCAAAAGTAGAGATATCTCGCTTGAGAAAAGAGAGTAATCGATTAAATTCTTTAAGAAAAGAATTGAGAACATTTGATATGCTTCAACAGGCAGTGTCAAAAAAAGGAATACCACTTCAAATCATGATGTCTCAGTTGCCTATTATTAACAGTGAGATTGCTAAAATTTTGCATGGAGTTGTTGGATTTACCGTTGAACTACAATCGAAAAGTGACGCAAATACTATGGATATCTACATAGATTATGGAGATTCTAAGCGCATAATTGAATTAGCATCAGGTATGGAAAAAATGATGGCTTCTTTAGCACTGAGAGTTGCTCTGATAAACATATCTTCTTTACCAAAAACAAATATGTTAGTCATAGATGAGGGCTTTGGGGCTTTAGATGAGACTAACATTGAAGCTTGCAGTCGTTTATTAACATCACTTAAAAAATGGTTTAAAAATATTATTGTGATATCCCATGTTGATGCAATCAAAGACACAGTAGATAATTTTCTAGAAATTTCTAAAAAAGAAAAGGATGCAAAAATCTATTATGCCTAGTGAAGTAAAGAAAGGAATGAGGTACACCTATAAAGACAACGTGACTATTTGCAAGCCACTGAACTTTAAGCCAGTACCTGCGTTCTGTCCAGTTTGTAAGTGTTTCATGTCAGGTGTTGGGGACATAGAGGCATATGATGAATATAAATGTTGTCAAAGTTGTGCGCTAACTTGGGCAGAACCAAATTTGTCGAAATGGTGTGACGATAATTGGCGCCCATCTGGCAAGCAAATACGTGAAGAAAAGAAAAAAAGAATTACACAGCTTAGAAATTTATCTATCAATCGCTAGATACTTACAATTACTGAGAGGAATAAAAATGTTGAACTCACAAGAAATTTCAGTATTAGGTAATATTTTAAACACTACATACGGTAAGGCATCAACAATGAAGTCGCCAACAATGTCAATAAAAGGAAAGCTCTCGGGAGATAGCCTAACGTTGACATATACAACCATTATTCATTTAGCATCAGAAAGAAACTTGAGAGATCAGTGTAGACGTTTTGAAGAAGAATCCGTTGCACTAATAAAAGATTATGTTAAGATGATTAAGAAAGAGTTTAAGACCGCGGCTGGAAGAACTTTAAAGTGCAAAGAACAAGATTCGAATGACAGCATTGAGATGATTACTACGTCTCCTTACACACCTAGAAAAACTGCATATTATAGAAGGTTTACAGTTCTTTCGTGTGAGTAATGTCGTCTAAAAATAAATCTAGACAAGTAAGTGAAATAATAAAATGCGGTAAAGATCCAGTTTATTTCTTTAACAATTACTTAAAAATACAACATCCTGTCAAAGGTTTAATTTCTTTTGATACATTTTCTTTTCAAGATGATTGTGTTCAAGATTTCATAGATCATAGGTTTAATATAGTTCTAAAGTCTAGGCAGCTTGGGATGTCTACACTAAGTGCAGCGTATGCTGTATGGATGGCAATATTTCAAAGAGATAAAAATATTTTAATTATTGCGACAAAGCTTTCTGTTGCACAGAACTTTATTAGCAAAGTCAAGACCATGATAAAGAGTTTACCAAAATGGCTTGTTTTGCCTCAAATTGTTGCTAATAATAAACAGCTAATAGAGTTTAGTCACGGTTCAACCATTAAGGCGATACCGACGTCAGATGATGCTGGGCGCTCTGAAGCCCTGTCACTTCTAATAATTGACGAGGCAGCTTTCGTAAGAAATTTTGATGAATTATGGATGGGTTTGTATCCTACAATTTCTACAGGTGGTCGAGTTATAATATTATCGACTCCAAACGGTGTCGGTGGACAATATTATAAACTCTATACAGATGCCGAAGCAGGACTCAATGAATTCAATGCAATCAAGATACCTTGGGATGCTCACCCGGAGAGAGACTTAAAATGGTTTCAAGAGACGACCAAAAATCTAACTGATCGTCAAATCTCTCAAGAGTATTTATGTGACTTTGCATCCTCAGGAGAAAATTTTCTCGGAGATTCTGACATTGAATGGGTTAGAAATGAAGTCAAATCTCCTCGACAGCGTCTTGGAGCAGATATGAACGTTTGGGTCTGGAAAGAACCTCTCAGTGAGCATCGTTACATAGTGAGTGCTGATATTTCAAGAGGAGATTCTAAAGATTACTCCACTTTTCATATTATCGATATAGACGAGTCTGAAGTCGTTGCTGAGTACAAAGGGAAAATACCGCCAGATCGATTTGCAGAGCTTTTGGATGAGTTCGGCAGAATGTATAATAAAGCTTTAATGTGTCCAGAAAATAACAGCTATGGGTACGCCACAATATTAAAATTAAAAGAATTGAACTATCCAACGATGTATTACAGAAAAAGAAAGTCTGTATATATTGGTAACTACGTACCATCTGATAATAATGACATTGCAGGATTTACAACAAGCGGAAAGACTAGGACATTAATTTTATCAAAACTTGAAGAGGTAATAAGAAATAAATCAATAAAGATTTATTCAAGCAGATTTTATGATGAGCTTAAAACTTTTGTTTGGAAGGGGCAAAAAGCGCAAGCAATGAAAGGCTATAACGATGACCTAGTAATGAGCTTAGCAATAGGCGTGTGGCTTTTTGATACATCGTCTGAATATTCTAAAGACTCTTCAGCACTCAACCAAGCAATGCTTGAAGGGATGAGTAAAAGAAGCACAAAATACGAAGACCTACCTTCAGCTATAACAGACAGACGTCCACATAGTAGCACTAGCCGAAATCCCAACGCTGATCCAGATGGGAAAAAGTCAGAAGGGTCATCAAGCTGGAAGAAAAGCATAGATATTTCAAGAGAGTATGACTGGCTGATAAAATAGACCAGTGAGGAAAAGAGACAATGGCAGACAATCAGAGTTTATTTAGAAGACTTACACTATTATTTAGAAGCGGACCTGTAATCAAACGTCAAGTTAGAGATTTCGAATCTTCAACTTCTGTGTCGTCTGCATTTGAAATGTTTAGCAAGACTCAGAGTCATGTCTATAGCACAGCGATGAGTGCGTATGGAACGTATGATAGAATGGCAAGGTACTCTGATTTTAGTGAAATGGAATACACACCAGAAATAAGTTCAGCAATTGACATATACTCAGAGGAGACGGTAGCTGCCGATGAGCATGGCAAAGTATTACACATACACTCAGAAAATCCTACGATTCAAAGGCTTTTAGACGAACTTTTCTACGACACTATAAATGTAGAATTTAATTTAACATCGTGGGTGAGAACACTTTGCAAGTATGGTGACTTTTTCTTGTTTAATGATGTTGATCCAAAATACGGTGTAATTAATTGTTATCCTATGCCGGTAAATGAAGTCGAAAGAGAAGAGGGTTTTGACCCTAAAGATCCAATGGCAGTCAGATTTCGTTGGGTTTCCCAAGGTAATCAAGTATTAGAAAACTGGCAGGTAACACACATGAGAGTGCTAGGGAATGACGCGTTTTTACCATACGGCTCGTCAGTTCTTGAGGCGGCTAGAAGAATATGGCGTCAAATGATCTTAGCAGAGGATGCAATGCTAGTCTATAGAGTTGTAAGGTCGCCAGAAAGGCGAGTTTTCTATATTGATGTCGGAAATGTTCCCCCTGAAGAAATTCCGAATTACATGGAGCAAGCTCAGTCCACTTTAAAAAGGTCGCAGGTTGTTGATAAGGACACAGGGCGTGTAGATTTAAGATATAATCCTCTTTCTGTAGACGAAGACTATTTTTTACCTGTGAGGGGGACAGAGTCTGGAACAAAGATTGATACTCTACCAGGTGGTCAAAATGCCACAGCGATAGAAGACGTAGAATATATTCAGAAAAAACTCTTTGCTGCACTTAAAATTCCAAAAGCTTACTTAGGATATGACGAAGGTTTAGGTGCTAAGGCTACACTTTCTCAAGAAGACATAAGATTCTCAAGAACAATCAACAGAATACAAAGAACTGTCATCTCAGAACTCAATAAACTTGCAATTATTCATTTGTTCTGCAACGGTTTTGAAGGAGAAGATCTTTTAGATTTTACGCTTAAACTTTCAAATCCTTCAACTATTGCACAACAACAAAAGTTAGAATTATTTAGATCTAGATTTGAGATCGCAGGTACAGCTGCTCAAGTTGACGGCCTAGTTGATAGAGAATGGCTACGTAAAAACTTATTTAATATGACTGATGAAGATATTGTAAGAATTAATCAGGGTCGTGTTGTTGACAGAGAGTTTGATTTAACAATCGAGTCTTTGGTACCTCCTGATGATGGGTCTGTTGATGAAATCGAAGCAGAGAAAGAGGTTGATACCGACACTGAAGCTGAGCAAGCCTTAGACTTGTCAGATAATCAACAAACCCCAGGGCCTATCTTGTCAAACGATTTAAATATTTTACCTTTTTCCATAGAAGATGAAAATGCACCTATCCAGGCACAGAATACAGTTGAAAAACTATACTCAAACATTTCAGAATCTTCTGAGGATATGGTAGAAACTCAATTAGATGATGACCTCGACGAGGAAAAAAACATAAATGACAATGAGAAAAGTAAAAAAGAGAAAAGCAAGTTTAAAGTAAAAGATACATCTCGAAGAAAAAGAAGTGAACTTAGAGGTTCAAGCGTTGATCATTATAGAATTGTGACACATGATAGAAAAAATCAAAGTGATTCGATCGCACACCCCTTTGGCAACAAATATGATACCAATCAAGCTGCACGTTCAATTAAGCAAGCAGGGAAATTACCTAAGCTCACTGAAGAAGAAGATGCAATGTTATATCTAGAGAGATTTATTGACGAAAAAATAGGTCAAAATGCTAAAATAGATAATTCTATTAAGAGTACGCTGAAATCTCTAGAGAAAAAGATAAATATTAATACCGGGCTTTTAATCTCTGAGACAAAAAATTCATCAGAGGAAGGATAATTTTTCATGCCTAAATCACACAACAAAAAAAGAAATATTGGTATCATCTACGAGTTGCTCTTGCGACATATTAGTAGTAGTCTTGTGAGCAATGACAAGAATTTAGCTGAAAAAGCATTGCGAATAATCGAGAGTAGATTTGATAAAAATACAGAAATCTATAAAGAGTTTAGACTTTTTAATGCTCTCGCGAGATCAACAGCAAGCAGTACTTCTGTAGTAGCAGCTATTTTGTCTGAGGCAAAATCAGCAGCGCGTAGATGTAATGAAAAAACTTTAAATAGAGAGAAGTCCCTTTTAATAAAAGATATTAATTATAATTTAGAAGATCAAAACTTTTATCATAGAAGAATACCAGAATATAAAATTTATGCTACGATACAGACGCTTCTCAATGATTGGAGGAGAGAAGATCAGGCTGATTTAACAAGAGTTATTGAGTATGAGGGGAAAGTTGCCGAGTGGTTACTGAAAGAGAAAACTACTAAACAGGACGTAGAAGTCAATAGTGATATTGACGCCCTCGTGGTTAAGATTATGACTGAAAAGTTAAATAAAAAGTATGGTGGAAAACTCAGTCTTGAGCAGGCATCTTTAATGAACACATATGCTCTTCGCCTTGATGATCAAAATGAGGATCGACTAAGAGAAAGCTTAAATGAAGTTAGAGACAAAACAATTGATGCGCTAGGATCATTTAAGGATGCATGCGAAAACGATGTGTTATTAGAAAAGTTTGATAATGTTTTAGACAAAATTAATAAAATTAATCTTGAAGAAAAAATTGATGATGATACTATTTTTAAACTTCTAACAATTTGCGAACTCAAAAATCAATTAAAAGAGGCATTAAATGAGTGACACTAAATTAAAACTATTAACAGAATGGACCCCTTTAACATACACTACAGAGATGATAAATGAGTCAAGAGGACAAAACGAAGGAAAGATTATGCTGAGAGGTGTGCTCCAAAGAGCAGAGACACTCAATCAGAACGGGCGGATATACCCGAAGAAAATCTTAGAAAGAGAGCTTTTAAATTATCAAAAGTTTATCAAAGAGAATCGTGCGCTTGGTGAGTGTGATCATCCGGACACATCAGTTGTAGAGTTGAAAAATGTTTCTCACATAATACGTGAAGCACACATGGAAAACGATTCTGTTGTAGGAA
>MDSZ01091987.1_pt1 | contig 13422 bp, 10 predicted proteins | sample 811201 | NCBI WGS metagenome assembly MDSZ01 (sample SAMN05326647, study PRJNA326480) | marine metagenome | isolation source: seawater | place: Indian Ocean: North | collected 2010
CCGGAATCTGTAGATGAAGATTCAGAAATTCTAGTGGATGATGAAGTCTCTGAGGTTTCAGATGAAGTAGAGGAAAAAACCGAATCTGAAATTCAAAACGAAGAGGAAACACCTGAAATCGAAGAATCTGATTCTAGCGAGGAGTTCGATGAATTGGAGAATGAAGAACAAGAAGACCCAAAACTTGCTGAATTCAGAATTCTGCTAAGCGATGCAGTAGATGTCATGCAGTATCAAAGTGAGAAGATCAAAGAATTGCAATCTAGTATAGAAGAATTGGAAAAACCGAGTGAGGATAATGATAGTGGAAAACTTGTCCGACCTAATTCTCTTGGCAAGGATTTGAACATGACATTGAATGAAGGAATGACCCTGATTGGAATCTCTTTACTTTGGCTGGTTGCATTGATTGGTGCGGACAAATATGTCACAAATAATGGTTGGATGATTGGAGGAGTGTGGCCTGCAGATCTATTTTCTTGGGGAGCAGGAGCCGGACTGTGGTCCTTCCACATCTTGCATAGGTTAAATCGGGCACGAACCTTGTTGTCAATGCCATTAGGAATGAGAATCCAAACTTCAATCGGTGTTGCATTAGCTGCTGGGACTGCATTGATGTTGACTACTGAAGAGTTCAGCACAGTTACCAATATCTGGGCATACGGCTCAATAATTGCATTGATTGTACTATTTATTTCAGGATTTGGTGGCGCTTTCTCTCGAGCCTATTCCAGAAAATTCGGAAAAGGTGATGATTCAACATCCTGAATCATTAACGGAGAATCGCATCCGGATCCTTTGCTAGATCCTTGGTGATATTCTTCTGATGCGATTCTATTGTACCTCCTCCAATCTCCAGAAGTTTTGCATCGCGCCACAATCTTTCGACAACATATTCGCCGACGTATCCATATCCACCCATCACTTGCATTGCCCTATCTGCAATATTCTTGGCAGCGGTAGTTGCGAACAACTTGATTCCATCGCTATCGAGTCGATGTCCGCTCTCTCCAAGTGTCATTCGCCTAGCGGTATCATATAGATAGGCGCGCATGGCCCTATATTCAGCCCAAGATTCACCGATATGTCTCTGAATCTGTCCGAAATCCCGAATCACCTTGCCGAAAGCCTGCCGCTCATCAGCATAGCGATTCATTGCTTGCAAAGAACGCCTTGAGATTCCTACAGCCATGGCAGCCAGTGTCAAACGCTCAAGTTCGAGATTTCGCATCATGTGAGAAAGAGCGCTGCCTTGTTCACCAACCATGTTTGCAGCAGGAACAATGCAATCATCGAAGACTAATTCAGCGGTATTAGACGCTCTCATTCCGGTCTTATCCATTATCTTTTGACCGACCGAATAACCGGGGAATCCAGCTTCTACAAGGAAAGTGGATATCTGTGTTCTTCCACGTTCGTCAACACCTGTCTTTGCATAGACCCAAACAATATCTGCAGGGGTTCCATCCTCATCGATGCAACCGTTAGTAATCCACATTTTTCTGCCATTTAGAACCCAATCACCGGCGTCATTACGCACAGCAGTGCTAGACAGCCCAAGGACATCGGTGCCAACATCTGGCTCTGACATCGCCATGCAACCAATCTTCTCTCCATTGCATACTTCGGGTAGGAATCTCGCCTTCTGTTCTTCACTACCATTGACTGAAAGATTGTTGACAAAGAGCATGCTATGGGCAAGGTAAGCCAAAGCAAAACCTGGGTCGCTGGCTGATAATTCCTCGTGCACAATGACCGCTGCTGTCGCATCCATCCCTGCGCCACCATGTTGTTCATCAGCGGTTAGGCCAAGAAGGCCTAATTCTCCAAGGCTCCTGAACAATTCGAGATTGAATTTCTCATCCCGATCATATTCCAAAGCCTGAGGCTCAACATGCTCATCAACAAAGTTCCGGACCATCTCGCGAATCATTAGATGTTCATCGCTCGGATTATACATATCAGTAGCCATGAAACCCCTCCGGACGTCCCGCCCACCCTAGTGGGCATCAAGAATGTTCGTTTCTGCTGTAGACTCACGTCATTCGCACTCTACGTGTTCTAAGTGGTCTTGAATCACCCACTCTGACGTTGGAATCATGCTTAGCAGCCCTGTTTGATAGTCCTGCCACAGTCTTGTCTGATTTGATAACTCGACGAATGCGTGGCTTTTGCTTACGTGCTAATTCTGTATGTCTGACTGAAGCATCAAAGGCAATCATCTCCTTTGGTGGCGCGGCTTCTACCGGCTTCTCAATCTCGGAGATGACCGCTGCAGCAGCACTACTGTGATCCGCCTTCTCTCTTGCAGGGTTCAATCTCCTCTGCTGTTCTGCTCGCGCTATAGTTCCCTGTTTTTCGAGTTCTTTCTCCATCATGTCCATCAACATACATTTCATGGAGAATTCCTGCTTTCGCTGAGGTGAGTGCATCCCAATCGATATTCAGGGACACTGACGGTGGTATAATGATTCCCTGAGGACTTATGCTTTAGAGGGCGATTTCTAGAGTTCTAAATCAGAGCCATTTGCCCTCATCTTCTTTAGAAGAATCCATATCAGCAACCATGGTTAAGATTCTCGTCATCGCTGCATCTGACGGTAAGAACAAGGAATTGGCCGAACTTTGGTGCAGTGTAGGATCGGAAAAAGGACACACGATGTCCATGGTAGACCTCTGTGCTGCCAACCTACCTCTATACACACCTGCACTTGACAAAGAAGGACGACCTGAAGGAGTGTCAGAATTAGAGGCCATATTTGAGCAAGCTGATGCCTGGATAATTTGCGCTCCAGAATACAACGGCGCAATGCCTCCTACTCTGAACAATTCAATCGCATGGCTATCTACTCACGGGGATGATTTTCGAGGTCTCTTCAATGGCAGAGCAGTCGCTCTTTCAACCCACAGCGGAGGTGGAGGGAATAGTGTGATCTCGGTGATGCGCATGCAGTTCTCTTACCTTGGGTGCAACGTTGTTGGCCGGACCCTAATTTCAAACAAGAATAAGGAAGCAAATCCTGAATCTATGGCATTCATTCTTGAACAACTGGACAAGATGTCCTGATTATTCCACCCAAAGGTAGGAACGGGCGCCTTCCAAATTTCCCTTTTCTCCAGAAACTTCCACCAGAGCAAATTCTCCCTTTGGAGCAATGACTGATGAAGAACGGGTTTCCTTATGCAACTCCTCATAGGTAATTTGGTCGATAGCTACTCGTCCGGCCAAACGCTCAAACAAACGCCAACGACTGACTACTTCTCTCCATCCAGGAGCAACTACGCCCTCGAACACCTTGGCCTTGGCACCACTACCGTAGCCACAAAGTCCGAAGAATTCCCCTCCCTCAAACGAGTTCTCCTCGTAATCGGATTCGAAGGTTGACATCATGGCTAGGAAAATCGAACCTGTGTATTGATTACCGATCAAACTGGATGCACGCTGACCCTTTTCGATTCTTTGAGAATGGAACAATTGGTATTCCTCAGTCTTGGAGATGGCGCGTCGATAAGCATCTGCTGATTTCTGAAACTCAACCTCTCCCTCAGGAGTATCCTCAAAGTCTTCTAAATGAGGAACGGGGCCCAATGACTTCTCAATTTTCTTCCACTCTTCCGAGAATTTTCGGTCATGTCTGAATACGTCAGGAAACATGCGCTTTGCTTGGAAGGCATATGGTAGATGCATGATAATTCGAGCCCATTGTTCTGTCAATACCGGGTCGTGCTCTAGCACATATCGGCCATCTTCGACCGCTTTCTTTGAGAAATCCCTGAATGCCTCTTTGACAGCAACTTGATAGCACTGATTGCTGAATTGACCATCGAATACAGGCTCATCTCGATGTACCTGCACTTTGTTTTCTCCATGTGCAAATATACCCATCCTTCGAACAGTCGAACTTGGGAGATGCTTGACCATACGCTCTGCTAACCCCTCCTTGATTTTGGCGCCTGCTTCTTTGGCAAGAGTCAAGACGTGGCTGATTACGGATGAGATTGATACCTCACGTCGAGGCTTGAAGAAATCATGCACTGGAGTTGTTGAAACTCCCCAGCGATCGGGAATGGCCAGCAAACGTGGGTTGTGTCTAATCAGTAGTGCTCCTCCTCCAGCACCCTGAGTATATTCGCCACTGGATTCAAGGTCGTACTTGGCGTTATCACTGAATACCACTATTCCGATACGATCCTTCTCGGGACCTCCTCTAGCAACCCAATCGAGAGTATTGTGCAAGGCATCTACCGCACCAATACAAGCAAAGGTCATATCGACAACATCACAGTTTCGAAAGCAATCTTCTGAGAATTGCCTCTCATATCTTTGGGTGAGCATATCTAGAATGTAGGTAGAAGTCGGTTTGGCACCATCTAGTGCCGATTCGGTACCGAGATACATTCGCCCTATTCGGCGAGGATCAAGGCCATTGCGATCTATCAACCTAGAGACTGCATTAGCACCCATTGTAGCAGTATCTTCGTGAACATCAGGAATTGCCATTCCTGACAACCCTAGTCCCTTGTTCAATTTGCCATAATCAGCACCGCGCATTTGCGCGAAATCTTTCATGTCCATGAAGATACGAGGAAAGTGGATTGCGATATCGTCGATACCACATGGAACTTGAGCAGACACGGCCCCGCCATGGACTGTTGGTTATAGTGCATTCGCACATTTTGGTCAACAACTCGTTCAGTGATTTGATTCGATGGGGCCGTGGCCGGGAATTGAACCCGGGCCGGCAGGACCACAACCTACCGTGCTAACCCCTACACTACCACAGCCATCGAGTATTGCGGCGACTGAAGTATTCTGTTTGAAGGTTGCGCGACTTCGCTATGTCCCTATACATAGGACCAAGGGTTTGAAGTCCTGATGCTGCGGGAGTATGGACATGAAGCATACTGTGCTAGCCATGCTGATGCTGTCTGCATTGTTCATGCCCTGTGTTTGTCTTCCTTCATCACAGGCTAGAGTTGTCGACTCATTAGAGACGTGGGACCTTGTTGATTCCAGCATTCTTTCAGATAACTCGTGGGAGTTTTCCTCTGAGAAAGGGTGGACTGGAGGCGCAGCCGAACATACTACCGCAATGACTGCCGACTCCAAGATTTCCTTCACCCATAGTCGGCCAATTAATCTTCAAACATCTGAATTCTGGGCTCAAGACAATGTCTCTGAATATGGCGGAGGAGCAGTAGGAGCCCCTGACCAAACCTATTCGTGGACATTGGGTCCTGAGATCATTGTTGATGACTTCGACGTTAGTACAGCTAATGGTGCACAAATTGAGAGTGTTCATCTCGTAGTTTCATTCGCCATTCCCGACCAACTTACTCAGGATTCGGTTAGATTCTCAGTTTCAGTTGATGGCCAGAGTGAACTGCTCAAGACATGGGCCCATACCACCTCTGGAATAGATGAAATGTCCTCGCCTTATTGGGTCTTGAATATCAGCGAAAAGTTTGATTGGGATTGGGACAAAATTGCAAACTCCCAACTAACTTTGGACTATGTCAGCGTAGGTGGCACTGATGATTCTCAATTGCAAGTCGATGCGGCTGGATATAGAGTAGTTCACCGCAAGGCATCTTGGGGATTGGAGACATCCGCAGCCAGCATTGAGATACCCGACCTTGAGTTCCCTGTATTCGATCTTAACTTCACACTTGGAGAATGGGACGGCCTAAGTTTGTCCACATGCGGCCTGCTAGCATTGGAGAATCAAACTGGAACTTGGACTTCTGAAATTATTGAAAGACCACATATGCAAACTTGGGGCAGATTGTCTGATGTCGGAACATGGAGTGGAAGTCTTGAAGTTCGAGCATCGAACAATGCAGAACAATGGACTGATTGGCAAGAGACTACTTTCGCATCAATACTTCCTGCAATGGCTTACCTCCAGGTCAAGGCAAATGTCGAAGATGGTTGCCTAGAACGGGTAAGAGTTGACATCAATGACCCAACATTGACTGTCACTTTCAATGTACATGGCGATATCTCTGGAATAATTGCCAATCAGAGTTTGGTTCAAATCTCGATTTCAGGAAACATGGTTGCTAGGCAATTCCTCTCTTCTACTGGAAGTAATGAACATATTGTGCAGATTGGAGATGCCTTGCCCGCCAAGGGTGAACCTTTGACGATCTCCGTTAATTCTGCTTTTGCCTGGAATGATGATGGTGAACCAATGTCCTTAGTTGTCGAAGTCACCGCATTGAAAATCGATGGCGCCTACAGAATCTCTTGGGATGAGCCGCCTACCTGCTCAATACCCTCTGAACTTGAATTCGATGAAGATGGAGGTGGTACATTCATCAGCCTACCTTGTAGCGATGATTTGACTGCTGTTGAAGACTTGGAATATTCTGCAGTTTCAACAAATGAAGACATTCTCGTGGCGGATATATCTGGAGACCAGATTCGCTTGAGCCTAGTTCCTGAAGCCAGCGGCGAGGCTACAGTCATTGTTTCCGTCATGGACCGACCGGGGCTTGCTGAAAGAAATACTTGGAGTCAGAATATCTCAATTATTGTCAACTCAGTAAACGATGCTCCAATCCTAGACAATCTACCACCTCAGATTCATGTTTCACTTCCAGAAGCGGCTTACCTTGATATTGAATTTTCAGATGTTGATGATACTGAATCAGAATTGACAGTTTCCATGGATTACTCTTGGGCACAATGGAATGGTGAGCAGATAAAGATTCAACCTGCAACTACTGGAGAATGGACCCTGACAATTACGGTAAGCGATGGTGAACTTGCAGCATCTCGCGAAATAATTGTCACATCTCAAGCACTTCCCGATCTACTGGTAGAAAGTGTAGAGGCGGACGGGAATACAGAAGAAGTCGTAGCCGGAGATGTTGTCGAGGTTGTAGGCTGGGTTAGAAATGATGGACAAGAAGATGCACAGTTTATCTCGATCAAGTGTCTTGCTGATGGCCAACCTTTCGATGTTGCAATCATCGATTTGATTTCCCCCGGGCAATTGCGTAGAGCGATTTGTGACTGGCAAGTTCCTGCCGACGACGATGCGGTTAGATTGACGATAATTCTCGATCATACACTAGAGATACGAGAAACGGATGAAAACAACAACCAAGGCAACCTGACAATTGCTGTAAAGAGTCCCGAAACTAGTGGTTCTAGCGAACAACAATCTTCAGGTGGAATTAGTGATAACGTGCAGATTGGATTAACGGTAACTGCAATAATGGCAATTATCGCAATTTTCTTCATGTTTGCACCAAAAGGCATCCGCAAAATCGAATGATGCGGAATGGTCCCTTAATCAAACACCGTAGGGCGGATAAACGCGAAATTACGGATAATCATCATAAGTGGCTGGACTCACAAAGGGGTACTCTTCTGGCTGTGGGGGCCAGCAATCCTCGGATTGCAAGGAAGGGTGGAGTGTGGGAACATGAGTGAATTGAAAATCCGCATCGAGACCGATGAATGGACATATGAAGAATACATTGAGGCATGATTATTTCTTGTGTCTTGGATAGACACCTGTTGGCAGTAATACTGCTGTAGAACGAGCAACTTCACCTTGTTCTATAGATAATATCTCCTGACTTCCAAGTAACATTTCAGCGGTAGCCACTAATTCTCCCTTAATCGAGTTCAAAGAAACTTCATCCCCAGGGTTGAGATCATCTGGCATATTTACTATCCCTGGCCTCAACAATGGAGCACCATGTGCAATACTGGCTGCTGCACTATCCTTGATGACTACACTGGGACGCGATGCAACCAACAATTCCATCGGTTGAATCATTTGAGTAATAGCGGAATCATCCCCTTTCTCGCTGTATAACCACCAAGCATCAGCAAGTTGTTCCATTGTGACACAATTTTCTATTGAGAATATTCCACTTGCAGTTCTACGTAATTCAACCAATTCAGTCTTCTTTCCTATCAATAATCCGATATCTCTAGCCATTGTACGGATATAGGTTCCAGCTTCACAATCGATTTCTAGGACAACATGTTCAGAATCATCATCTAAAATCTCTAGCCTATCGATTCTACGCGTCCGTACTTGAACCTTGACAGCAGAAATATCAGGGGGCACGTTGTATATGCGGCCACGTTGCTGTTCTACAGCAGCTTCGATTCGTTCCATATCAACTCCACCATGGACCCTCAATACAGCAACATATGTCTTTGAATGACTAAGCAATCCCGAAGTCAAGCGCATAGATCTACCAAGTAACAATGGAAGCACTCCTGTGGCAAAAGGATCCAAAGTCCCCCCATGCCCCATCTTTTCGATGCCCAGTAGTTCTTTGGCCCATGCTGTTAATTGATGCGAAGTAGGTCCTGCAGCCTTGTCGAGAAGTATGATTCCAGCCATCATCCTCTCTTCCAATGTACGTGCTTCTGGCCTCTTTCCATGCTCAGCCGAAGTACTCGCTTGGCTCACCGTGATTCTCGTCAATCTGATACCTCCTCAATAATTTTCAATACCGCAGAAAGAACTTCTTCTGCACTCAACTCATCAGCATCCACAATGTCAGTATAAGGCGTCTTATCAGCAGGATCTAATTGGTACAACTCCTGAAACCTGTGCAAATCCTCACTCTCTCTAGCAAGAATCTCTTGTTTGCGAAATTCCAGATCTCCGCCTTCGCGCTGTACAACCCTTCTCGATCTCTCCTCGATTGAGACTTCCAACCAGACTCTCTTTACTGGTAGTTCCAATTGGTAAGCCCACCATCCTGCCAAACGACTCTCTACTACTTGTGGTCCATCTTGCTTGAGCATATGTCGCTTCAACTCCTCATCAAGCCTCTTATCAACCTCGAGATCCTCTCTGCACAATTCAGCAAATGCACTCAACTTCATGCCTCTTCGTTCTGCTTCTGAACGAAAAATCATACCTCCATTGAGATATTCCCAGCCCTTAGCATCACATAGTCCTTCGACCAATGTGCTGGTACCACTTCCCGCTTGGCCACTGATAGTAACTAGAGGCAATGCATCACTTCCACTGATGCCTACAGATAGAACATCGCAACTCTCCGCTTCCTGCCCTCTCAACTACATCCCCATCACATTCAGGGCAAATAGTCCCTTGTTGAGGAGGAGTGCGTGCAGAAATAGCAGTAGGTATCAACTTACCAACTTGCTTCTTACTCTTGGCCTTACTTCTTGTCTTGCGTTGATTATTACGGCCTCTTCCCCTGCCTGAAGATGCACCTTCTTTGGTTTGAATCAGATGTAGATATGGCTCTGGTATAGTCTCACCTGCAAGAACTACTGGATGAGATTTGAATCTTAGCAATTTGATGTGCCTGTCAACCGCCCTTCCCAAAGGTGCAGACATGCAGATGTATACGCAGATCCACGCTGGGAAGAACAGGAATGTGCCGGTGCTCATGTTCCAATGTTGTTTCCATGGAAGCGATACGTAATCAACACGATATCCGCTAACAACCTCACCAACCCATGCAAAAATTGCAATGATGAAGATGAAGGTGAACATCATTGGTTTCATTCCACCCATCTGTACATCCATCTGTTCAGGCATCAATTGTTGTTGTAGAGTTGCTGCCTTATCCTTGCGAATCGGATCTCTTGCCAAGGTTGCTTCATTCATCATTCGGCGCACCTGAGACATGCGGTGACCGATGTGAGCCTGCTTGATTGGATCGATGAAGAGATTGCGCAAAACGGTGTTAATCAACATCGAAGCAGTGCCGATAAAGAATACTGTGATGACGAACCATTTCTCCTCAGGAAGTATCGGCGCTAGCAAAGGATCCGCATAGTCGGCTAAACCAGATCTGAATCCTTCATTCATCAACAAGAGCATCATCAGGAGCATGAAGAACAGCATCAGCATCATCTGACCGCCCGGTGGTGCGGGGGGCCCTGGTGCTGCTCCAGCCTGTGCCATGTTTACTTCCGTTGGATTACGCTGCATAAGGTTGTTTGAGAAGAGTTGACTTGGAAATGCTAGATGCTCCCTCCGACATCTTTTCACCGGAGACGTTCATTGCAAAGCATGGATGCGGTTTCTGCGACCATTGCCATGGCCGAGGCGCAGGCAAAAATGGGGTTGCACGATGATGCGATCTCGGAATTGCGAAGGGCTGTTCGCGTGCATCCAAGAAACAGTGAGTTACACGAAAAATTAGGGCGTATATTGTTTCAACAGCAAAGATATGAAGCCGCTTTACCACATCTGCAAAAGGCGATTCGAAAAAGCGAGGATTCCGGTGAACTGCACATGTTAGTTGGAAACTGTGCGTTGTCCACCGGCCGGAGTAAAGCGGCTTTGAAATCCTTTGAACGCTGTATGGCGATTTCCTACAAGTCCAATGAAGCATTAGCCAATATTGGACGCGCTTTGATTGCTAGACGTAAGGCAGACGTTGCTTGGCAAAGGTTACTGGATGCTTTCGTTGATGGCGGTAGCACTTCTGAAGAGTTGCATTCCGTCCTAGAGATGTGCGCACCATTAGTTTCAGAACAAGTTCCATCTCTAGCCTCGAACCATTCCGAACCAACTTCCTCGATCTCCGCTGTCCAAGCCCCGCCTGGTTCTATAGAAGCGATGGCAGGAATCGTACAAGATGACATCGTCCATGAGGCAATAGACCTCGGCATGGGTCTTCTTGAAGAAGAAGAGGAAGATACAGATAACAGACTAAAGATATCGATGCCTGGATCTGGATTAGATACTCCTGAATCAAGAGCAGAATGGAGTCAGCCATTTGAGGAGGTTTCCGAAACTGAGGAGTCTGATTCTTGGATAAGTTCTGATCACTGGGATTTGGCTACTACTACAGCGATACAAACTCCTGAAACAGAGGTCCTACCTGAAGTAGAAATTGAGGAACTAGAAGAAGTGGAACATGCTAACTTGCCATTCCAAGTAGGTGCGAGTACAACTTCTGTTGAAACTCCCGATACCACTCTCGATACATCTACAGAAGAGATGCCTGAAACGCTTCCTGAACCAGATGAGGAGAACGTTTCTGAACAGGATATCATTGAAATGCAAGAGATGCCCCTACCAGGACAACCAGTTGTGGCCAGTGAAGATAATGCCTTGACACAATTAGCCAAACTTCCACAGGAACAGAGAGTCTGGTGCTGGACCACCTCCTATGGAGAAGTTCCTTGGGGAATGGAATTGCTGAAATCGAGGCCTGATGATCGTATCGAAGCTGCCAAAGCAGAACTATCTGCATGGACTCAACAAAATCCTGGTATTTGGCTAGCAGTCGACCTGCAAGTCGAAGGAAGGGTCCCTGTTGACATTAACAATGTCAGGGGAGCCATAGAAGGATTGGAAATCCCAGTAATTCTACTTGTAGCAGACCAAAATCAACCATCCTCATGGCCGGTTTGGGGCAAGAACTAGCAGTAATCAAGAGAATACGAAACCACAGGTCGCACAGGTTGCACTACCTGCTGGATTATTTGTCCCGCAGATTTCACAGACCAAATCCTCAGTTCCATCATCCGCAGCAGCTTCTTCTCCACTTTCAGAATCTTCTCCCTCGCCCTCAGGCTCCTCTTCTGAAGTCTCTTCATCTGAAGTCTCTTCTTCTGGATCCGCGGAGGTTACTTCCTCTCCATCATCTTCGCTTGCTTCGGCTGATTCTTCATCGCCACCTTCACTCCAAGCTTCAGCAGCAGCAGTCAACTCACCTTTGTTCAGGTAGTTGTTGTCATCAGCATCGAAGCCAATAGCATGGGCCAAAAATGCATCTCTATCAGTTATGCCATGAGCCTCCATCACCTTGGATAGTACATTCTCATTCCAACTGAAGTTAGAGGAATCTCCATCGGAACTATCTCCATCTGCTTCACTATCTGCAGAGTCGTCTGAAGAATCATCAGCAGCAGCGGATGGTAGGCTGGCTAGGGAAGAATCATCTTCAACCTCGTCACCAAATGTAGCACCGTGGAATTTCTGCATGGCTTCAGCATCGATGTCGCCATCTCCCTTGATTTCGTAGGATACTTCCAGTCTCTCATCCTTGGCGATGACTGGAACAGTCCATTCTACCTTGGTGCCATCTTCCTGTGAATCGGTATTCATCTCAACATCGCTTCGCTTTTCATTACCTGCACCGCGTACAATGCAATCCTTGATTTCAAATCCTGCAGGGAGGATGTCATGAATCACCAAATCTTGTAGCGCAGTATCCGATCTGTTCTCGAATATGATCATCACTTCATAACGGCCCTTTCCGCCTACCGGAATTACCGTCTTTCCAGCACTGAACTTTCTTCTCTTGTGTGAGACTCTGATTACTGGTGCTTCTGCAGCATCTCTGGCACAGACTGGTCCAAATCTCTCAGCACTGAATTCAGTACGTGCTGGAGCAGCAATCTCCGCATTATCTGGACTCGGGTCAGGAGCGGTCAACGAGTAACTAATCTCCATCGTTGAATTAGGTTTCAAGCCAACAGGGCCTCGAGTTCCGATTGTCAATTGGATAGTACATCCATCGCCATCAGGACTCCTTCTGAACTCCTCAAGGGTCACTCCATCCTTCAATTCCACGCGGAATTGCTCTGGGCTCATTCTATCTCCATCGATTGTGATGGCAATTGCCTCTGGATCAGGATTTGAAAACAGTCCTGGTACATCATCGGTTAGTCGCATCAGATTGATATCTGCGGAACCAGTATTCTTGATGGTAATACAGGAATTAACAACCTGCTCTCTGTAACTTCTTAGAGTAGATGCATCATATGTCTTGGTCACATCTGCTTCCAAAATGGTGAATGTCTGTGGCTCCAGTTCAATGCTACCGTTGGTTTTGTGTTCAACTCGAGGTATTACAGAATACCCCAATTCATTAGTGAAGTCTGGGCGCTCATTCGCGGCTACTTCCTTTACCTCAGATTCCCACTTTCCTTGTGGGGGTACGTCATCCGACACGTCCGCTACATCAAACAATAGTTCGTCGCTTCCAGATACTCTGACCTGAAGTTTGACAAGGTCAACAGCGAAACTTGAGCGGTTCTCAAAGACTGCTTGACAACGCCAGTTATCCGGGCGCTCATCCTCATCAACAACCATGTAAGAGAATCCTCTACAGAAGGCATCGACTTCTGTGAAATGCACACTAGAGAGAGTTGCATCAGAGGAATAGGTGGCTTTGGTCACACCAGCGTTGACTGGCTTGATATCTTGAACCAAAACATTGGCCTCGCAAGTCAAGGTCCTTGTCTCACCTGCTTGTAGAGTTCCAACCTTCCATGTAAGGACCCCACCTTCGACATCTCCACCTGAGGTGATTTCAATAGCATCGGGCACATCTCTTGTTACTTCTACATCATCGACTTGTACACTCGAGACGTTCTCAACTTCCAACTCAAGAGCAATAGCAGTAGCCTCACTATCATGGGACACTGACAAACTGCGCTCTTGAGAA
>MDSZ01164022.1_pt1 | contig 13422 bp, 14 predicted proteins | sample 811201 | NCBI WGS metagenome assembly MDSZ01 (sample SAMN05326647, study PRJNA326480) | marine metagenome | isolation source: seawater | place: Indian Ocean: North | collected 2010
CAGGTATTAATGTAAAACCTGGAAGTGGTATTGCTGCTGCTTCTGAATATTGGAGAAAGGCCTTAGAAAATGATGCAAAAGTTCAAAATATTAGTAACAAGGAAGTGGCCTAAAAAAGTTGAAGAAAATCTACTGACAACATTCGATACAACATTGAACGTTGAAGATAAACCGCTTTCTGAATCAGAACTGATAGAAGCAATGAGATCTTATGATGCTCTGCTCCCTACGGTAACTGATCCAATCACAGATAAAATAATATCAACGCCAGATAGAAGAGTAAAAATTATTGGAAATTTTGGTGTAGGTTTCAATAACATTGATATTGATTCTGCAAAAAATAATAATGTAGTTGTTACAAATACCCCTGAGGTCTTGACAGATTGTACAGCAGATATAGCTATGTTACTCATGCTAGGTGTGGCAAGAAGAGGGTCTGAAGGAGAATTTCATGTTAGAAAGAAAGAGTGGACCGGATGGAGACCTACTCACATGATGGGTACAAAAATTACCGATAAAACTCTTGGTTTATTCGGAATGGGACGTATTGCTCAAGCAATGGCTCATAAAGCGCATTTTGGCTTCAGGATGAAAATTATCTTTTATGATCCTTACTTTAATGACGAAGAAACAATAAAAAAATTTAGCGCAAAAAGGTGTAAAAACATAGATGATCTTTTTAGTAATTCAGATTTTGTTTCTCTTCATTGCCCTTCTACAAAAGAAACTAAGGGTATAGTTAACTATGAAACAATTTCAAAAATGAAAAACACCTCCTACCTTATAAATACTGCCAGAGGAGATATTGTTGTTGAAGACGATTTAGTTAAAGCACTTAATGAAGGACTAATTATGGGTGCAGGTCTTGATGTGTATGAGGCTGAACCCAAAGTAAATGAAGGTTTAGTAAAATTAAAAAATGTCTTTCTATTACCTCATCTAGGCAGTGCAACAACTGAAACTAGGGAAGCAATGGGGATGAGAGTATACGAAAATATAAAGGCCTTCTTCCAAGATGAAGAGCCTAGAGACAGAGTTGTCTAATAAAATAAATTCCATCGATCTAAGTTATAAAAAATCTAATTATAATCTTTTATTAGATCTTTTTAAGTATGGTGTTTCATCAGTACAACCTAAAAATATCTTAAATAAATTCCTTTTTGTAAATAAAAAGGAGATTACTATCAAAGGAAATCATAAAAACAAAATATATAGAAAAGTAAAAAATGTATTTATTATTTGTATTGGAAAAGCCTCCGTTGATATGGCGCTTACCGCAAAGTCAATTTTTTCGAAAAACTCTCTAAAAATTAAAAAAGGGATTGTAGTTGTAAATAAAGAAAATTTCAGAAATGTTAAAGGCTTCAAATGTTTTTCCTCAGGACACCCAATTCCAAACTCAAATGGTTTAAAGGCAGCAAAATTTGTTAAAAATACTTTAAAAAATCTTGAAAAAGATGATCTTGTATTAATGCTTATTTCTGGAGGTGGGTCAGCCTTGTTACCTCTTCCTGTAGATGAAATTAGTCTTAATGATAAAATTTTTACAAATAAACTTTTACTTAACTCCGGTGCAAATATCAAAGAAATTAATTCTGTAAGAAAACACTTGTCTCAGGTCAAAGGAGGCAATTTAATTAAATTGTGTTATCCAGCAAAAGTACATGGACTTATTCTATCAGATGTTATCGGAGATGACTTAGGTTCAATTTCAAGTGGTATGACAACCTTTGACGAAACAAGTTTTTCAGATGTCGTATCAATACTAAAAAAATATAAATTATGGGGAAAGATACCCATTAAAGTAAAAAATTATATTTCTAGAGGATTAAAGGACATACAATTAGAAACTCCCAAAAAAAACAATAGAGTTTTTAAAAAAACAACTAATACATTGATTGGAAGTAATTCAATGTGTTTAAAAAATATTGATAATTATTGTAAAAAAAAAAAGATTAATTCAAAAATAATTTTTAATAACATTGACATGGATGTTAAAAAATTTTCTAAATATTTTGCTGAAAAAATAAAGGCAATTAAAAGCAAAAAACCTATAATACTTTTATCAGGAGGAGAAACTACAGTTAAAGTGAAAGGCAGGGGAAAAGGAGGAAGAAATCAAGAGTTTTCTCTTCATTTCTTAAGAGAAATGAAGAGAAGCAACCCAAAGAAAGATTTTTTTTTACTTTCTGCAGGTACCGACGGTAGAGACGGACCAACAAATGCAGCTGGAGGAATAGTTGATATGAACAGTATTGACAAGATCAAAGAGAAAAATATTAATTTAATCAAAGAGCTTAAAGAAAATAACTCCTATGATGTATTGAAAAAAATTAATTCACTTGTAATAATAAAAGGTACAAATACTAATGTTGCTGATATTCAAATTTTACTATTAATTTAGATATGAATGAACATTTACAAAATAAAATTAAATTTAAAAAGTCTTTGAGTTTTCCCTGTTCATATATTTATGGAAAAACTGAAAAAAGGTTATATGTAAATTTAAACAACTCAGATAATATAAATTTTTTTGTATCTAATTTAACACAAAATGGTTTTAGAAGAAGCTATGACAGTATGTACATTCCTATATGCGAAAATTGTAATGCATGTATTTCGTCAAGAATAAACGTAAAAGATTTTAAATGGTCAAAAAGTAATAAAAGAATCCTGAAGTTAAACAAAGATCTAACCTTAAAAGAAAAATTAGAATCACATAAAATTGAAAGATTTAAACTTTTCAAAGAATATTCTTCAGTGCGACACAAAAGAAGCCCAATGATTAACATGACTCAAAGTGATTTTGAAACTTTTTTTTATAAATCAAAAAATAAAACACAAATTTTTGACCTTGTAGATGTTTCAAATCAACTTTATGGAAGTATTTTTGTTGATATTCTTCAAGATGGTTTCTCAGCAGTTTATAGTTTTTTTAATCCTTATGAAAAAAAAAGAGGACTTGGAAAGCTTTTAATATTAGAGTTAATTTCATCCTTACAATTTAAAAACAAACAGTATCTTTATCTTGGATATTGGGTAAAACAATCTCAATCAATGAGTTATAAGTTTTATTTCAATAACATTGAACTTTTTTCCGATGGCAAATGGATTAAAAAGAAGAATTATAAAGTTTGAATTTTTTTTATAAGTTGCGTTCTAAAGATAAATTTTTTCAGATTATAACCAAAATTTTTTTCAAAAAAGTAAGTTGTTATTTTAAATGCCTCGGAATAATCAGCAAAGTTTGTAGGGATTTTTTTGCTTTTTAAACATTTAGGAATCTTAAATAATTTATTATTATATTTTTTTCCCACTTGATATGAAACTGAATTTCCCGAATTTGGTGAAATGTAAAACAAATCTTTTGTGGAACCAGTAACAACGCATCTATTTATATTTAAACCATATCCGGTATTTTTTAAAAAATAAATCTCCCACCAAATGTAATTTAACAAGATATTATTTTCATTATTGTTAGAAAAAAATAAAAGTTTTTTTAAATCGTCATATATTTCCTCATTTTTCTGCCACAGTGGCAAAAAATTTAAACATAATTCACTTGCAGAAGCCTTAACCAAAGAAATTAAAAAATTATCATTATGTCTACCACTAGGTTTTTCATGATTTATTTTTATGAATCCTAAATTATTTTTGTGTTTAGCTTTCCAAATAAAGTTTATTTCATCAAGAATCATAAAATATTGTAGTTGTTTTTTTGATGCTTTAGTAAAACTTTTTATTAATCCATTATTTTTTGATAACAAAAAAACTATGTATGAATTTTCACCATATTTTCTCACTCCTAAAAAAAAACCACTATCTTTAATTTCCATTTTATAAATTATTTAAAACTTTAAGGTCTAAAAACACTTTTTTTTTTAACAGCTTTTGCATTTCTAATCTCGCTCCGATTCCTATACTTTTTATTTTTTCTCCTCGTTTACCTATCAAGATGGCCTTTTGTGATTTTTTTTTTACTAAAATTGTCTGATTAACTTTGGTCAAATTTTTTAAACGATGAATTGAAGTTTCTATTTTAACTGAATAAGGTATTTCCTGATTAATCAACCTAAAGACTTTCTCTCGAGTAATTTCTGAAAGTTTAAATTCAAGATCTTTTTCTGAAATTAGTTTATCTTTATAAAGCCATTCACCATAAGGAATATTTGTGACTAATTTTTCTATTAAAGTTTTTATACCTTTCCTTTTTTTTGATGAAACTGGAAAGGTGTTCATAAAATTAATATTTTTGTTAATTTTATCAATTAAAAATACTAATTTTTCTTTATCAATTAAATCTACTTTATTTAAAACTAGATAATTTTTTTTAAAATCAGAAGTTATAGATTTTATGTTTTTCATTATACGATCATCTATTTCTTTTGAGGAGTCCAATACAAAAAGATTAATATCTACTGAATGTGATACATCCAATAAGGCTCTAGACATTGATTTGCTTAAAAACTTCTTTGAAGTAATTACACCTGGCGTGTCTATAAAAACTAATTGACTATCATTGTAATTTAAAATACCGATAATATTTTTATTGGTTGTTTGAACCTTGTGAGAAACAATTGATACCTTTTTTTTTAACAAAACGTTAATAAGTGTTGATTTTCCAGCGTTAGAAAAACCAGATATAAGTATTTTTCCAATCTTTTTATTCACAAATTTGTTTTAATAATTTATTTGCTGCATTTATTTCAGCGTCCTGTTTGCTTTTTCCATCTGCAAAATCGTAATTTTTTTCATCAATAAAAACTTTAATTGTAAATAATGGATCATGATCTGGGCCAGATTTTTTTAATACTTTATAAGAAGGAAGTGTTTTTTTATTTTTTAAACTCCATTCTTGAAGTCTAGATTTTGGGTCAAAAGTAGATAAATTTATATCTACTAAGTATTCCTTCCAAAGCTTTTTTATCACTCTTGAAGTAACAGATATATTTGAATCTAAATAAATTGCGGCAATTATTGCCTCCAATGAATCAGCCTTAATTGAGTCTAACGATTTTTTTTTCAAATTTTTTGAACAAATTATATACAAATCTAGGTTAATTTTACTTGCTATTTCTTTTAATGTTGATTTACAGACTAAAAAAGATAACTTTTTTGCCAGCTCTCCTTCAGAGGAATCAGAATATTTTTGATAAATTTCATTTGAGATTACTAAGCCAAGAACCCTGTCACCAAGGAATTCTAATCGCTGATTACTTTTAGTTTGCTGAACTCTTGAAGAGCTTGAGTGAGTAAGTGCAGTTTTTAAAAGTAATTTATTCTTAAAGTCATAACCAATTTCTTTCATTAATTGTTTTATATCAGGCATAACTATATTTTAATTAGAAATTTTGGGTCGTAAACTTTCAAAAAATCTATCTTTTCTCAGTGCAGGGTACCAAGTCCAAAATTTAAAAATACTCCCAATTTTAGTATCAAATGATACAAACACTATTTCTGCACGACCAACCAAATTTTTCTTTGGAATAAATCCTATATACCTACTATCTTGAGAATTATCTCTATTATCACCAAGAACAAAAAAACTATCTTTTGGTACAACAACCTCATTAAAATTATCTGTATTCAGGATTGTAGGACTTTTAACAAACTCATAAACATTATAATTTTTATTATTTGGTAAATTCTCCTTAATTTTTTGTACATCAAAAAATTTATATTTTTCATTTTTTTGAAATACTCTATCTATAACAATTCCGTTTATAAAAATTTTATTTGATTCCAAGCGTATCTTATCGCCCGGAAGTCCTATTAATCGTTTGATATAATCAGTGGTGTTATCTTCAGGAGTTTTAAAAACGATTATGTCACCTCTTTCAGGTTCTTCATAAAAAATTCTTCCGGGAATTAATGGAATACTGAAGGGAAGTGAATGTTTTGAAAAACCATACGAAAATTTTGATACAAACAAATAGTCACCAACTTTCAGATTTGGGTACATTGACCCTGATGGTATACTAAAGGGTTCATAAAGAAAACTTCGAATAATTAGGGCAGCAATAATAGCATAAAAAATCTGCACAAAGTTCTTTTTTACCACATCTGTTTTCTTACTTGCCATAGTTTAATTGCTTTAATGGAGATTAATATACACTAATCTAAACAAACTTCATAAATCATTTTGATTTTGGATGATTGATTATCTTCATAAACTTCAATATTGTATTTTCTAATCCAGAGAATAATGAATCACCAATTAGAAAATGTCCAACATTTAATTCTACAACCTCATCTATTTGTGCAATATCAACAACATTTTCAAAGTTAAGTCCATGTCCCGCATGACAAACTAAACCAACATTGTTGCAGTATTCCGCGGATCTTTGTATTTTCTTTAATTCATTTTTATAATTATTTTTTTTATAAAGGTTTGAGTATTTTCCTGTATGTAATTCTACTGCGTGAACTCCTAAATCCGCTGATGCTTTTATCTGTTCCAAGTCAGGATCAATAAAGAGTGATACTTTAGTTTTTTTAATCAATGAAGGCAAATAATTACTGAGGTAATTCATTTGATTTTTAACATCAAGACCACCTTCAGTGGTTAATTCTTCTCTTCTTTCAGGGACAATACAGCATGAGAAGGGCTTCGTATTCAAACAAATTTGATTCATTTCATGAGTTGCAGCCATCTCAAGATTGATTGGTAACAAATCTTGATTTTTTAAATCTCTTATATCTTTATCTTTTATATGGCGTCTGTCCTCTCTTAAATGAACGGTAACACTATCTGCACCTACTTTATGAAGAACTTTTACCACAGATAAAAGGTTTGGAAAATTATCATTCCTAGCGTTTCTTAATGTGGCTACATGATCAATGTTTACGCCTAGTTTTATTTTTTTCATTAATTCTTTTGTATAAAAAGTTTTTTAATAAATAGTAAGACAAAAACCAACTTATTATGGCAATTGGTATGCTTCCTAGTAAAGTGGGGTAAAACAAACTTTCAAAATTACTTATGAAAAAGCTAATTTTAAATTCATAAAACTCCATTTCTTTAAAATAGATTGTGGTTCCAATTTTATAATCAAGAAAAAAAAAAAGGGGAATGTCCATGGGTTACCAATTATGGTTCCAACAGTTGCCGCTATAATATTTCCTCTCATAATCCATGTGCCCAGATAGCATATGATCAGATGCATTCCTAATAATGGAGTAAAAGATACAGCTACTCCCCAAGCAACACCAATAGCTACAGATTCTGGAAAATCTTTAATCCTAATTAATTTAGTTTGTTGTAATTTGATAAATCTTAAAATTTTTTTCATCATTGAATTTTTTATGCCCTTGAAACTTCCTCTACAAATTCAGATGTCCTTAAAGAAACTAAAACTTTACTTAAATGATCCAAATTTTTTACATCAATCTCCACAGCGATTTTAAAAAAATCACTATTTCTCTCAGTTATATCCAGATTTCTTATATTACTCATTGTTTTTCCGATAATTGAGGAAAGAGAGCCTAAAGACCCTATCTCATTTTTTATAACTACGTTAATTCTAACTACAAACTCATCTTTTCCCTGTGTAAAGTCTTTCCACCTTACATTTATCAATTTAGAGTTATTAAGCTTAATTTTTTTTAAATCTTTGCATGTGTCAATATGAATTATTAATCCTTCTCCATGGGATATATATGCTAGAACTTTGTCTCCTGGAATAGGATTACAGCATTTTGCATAATGAATACTCATTCCCGGAGTTAAATCTTTAAGGGAAACAGAGGGTTTTTTCTTTTCTTTAATATCATTGAATAAAACGATATTATCATTTGACTGAATAATTGCTCTTTCTGGAAAAAGTGATAAAATTATCTTAAAAGGAGGCAATTCTCCTCTTCCGACTTTTAAAAAAAGATCATCAACAGTTGAAACTTTGAAAATTTCTAAGATATTTCTTAAGTTAGTCTCAGAAAACCTAATTTTTTCGTTTTTAAATTGATTATTTAAAATCTCTTTACCTAATTTTTTTAATTCATCGTCCTCTTTAGCGTGTAAATATCTTTTAATACAAGCCTGTGCCTTTCCAGTAATAGATAATTCAAACCATCTTGGTGAAATGATTTTTTCTTTGCCAGTAATGATTTCGACTTGATCACCATTCTTAAGCTTTGTATATAGTGGTTTGATAGAGTTATTTATTTTTACTCCAATACAATTTATTCCTATATCGGTATGAACGGCAAAGGCAAAATCTAATGGCATAGCCCCCTTTGGAAGTGAAATCAATTCACCATTTGGGGTAAACACAAAAACTTGGTCACTAAACATTTCAAGTTTAGTATGTTCTAAAAATTCTTCAGGCTCTCTGGACTGATCAAGAATATCAAGGATTTTACTGATACCTTTAAACTGTTTCCCATCTTTAAATTTAACCTTATCTTTATATATCCAATGCGCAGCAACACCCAAGTTAGCTAGATCATTCATTTCGAAAGTTCTAATTTGAACTTCAATCCTTTGATTCATAGGACCTATAAGTGTTGTATGAAGTGACTGATAACCATTAGCTTTAGGAGTAGAAATATAATCCTTAAACCTTCCGGGAACATATCTGTATTTTTGATGAAGTAAGCCTAAAATAGAGTAACAACCCTCTAAGTTGTCTATTAAAATTGTAAAAGCCATTATATCAGATAATTGGGAAAAATTTACTGATTTAATTTTCATTTTTTTCCAAATTGAATAAGGTTTTTTTTCACGGCCAAATATTTTTGCCTCCACCGTATTGTTCTTTAAAAGTTCGTGTATTTTATTGATAGTTTTTTCAAGCAATTCCTCATCTTGAAGTCTCAAAACTTTTAATCTTTGAATAATTGAACTTCTCAATTCAGGTTCAATTATCTTAAAACTTAAATCATCAAGCTCAGCTCTTATTTCTTGCATCCCAAGTCTTTCTGCAAGTGGAGCAAAAATCTCTAAAGTTTCATGAGCAATTTTTTTTTTCTTTGTACTATCTTTTATATAATGAATTGTTCTCATGTTATGAAGTCTATCTGCTAACTTAACAAGTAAAACCCTAATATCTTTGGAGGTTGCTAGTAATAATTTTCTAAAATTTTCAGCTTGTTTAAATTTGTCAGTTCTACCCTCAAGCTTTGAAAGTTTAGTCACTCCATCAACAAGATAGGAAATTTCATTTCCAAAATTGCTTTTAATATCTTTTAAATTTTTTTCAGTATCTTCAACTACATCATGAAGAAGTGCAGTTATTATTGTTTTTGAATCAAATTTATAGTCAGCCAAAATTCCTGCGACCTCTAAAGGATGCGAAAAGTACGGATCACCAGACGCCCTTTTCTGTTTGCCGTGAGCTTTCATTGAAAAAATATATGCTTTATTTAACAACTCTTCTTCAACAAAAGGGTCATAAGATTTTACTTTTTCTACTAATTCAACTTGTCTAAGCACACCTTATAATAAATCAATGTTCAGATTTTTTAAATAAAGATTATTATAAATTAAAAAAATAAAGAATTAAATTTGAGAAATTTTAATTTTAATCTGAAACTGATGCTTCGTTATTTGCAACATTTGGGTTTACTGAGTCTTCAGAAGGGTCATCAACTTTTTCATTTTTTCTATTTTCGATAAGTTTATTTATTTCATTCTCAGTCATGTAAATTTTTTTTCTTTTCTTTTCTGAGGCATTTTCTTTTTCAAAATTATCAAAGGAAACTTGGGAAGCATTTTCATTTAGTGGAACAGCCTCATCATCATCAATATCGGCATCTTCTGCTGGTTGATATTTTTGAGCATTTAAAACAATATTTTCCCAAACTTTTTCCAAATCAATTTTTTTTTCTGCAATTTCGCGAAGAGCTATAACTGTTTGTTTGTCATTATCAACTGACACATTTGCTTCATTTCCAGAAAGTAATTCTCTAGCTCTTCTGCAGGAGTAGATTACGAGTTGAAATCTATTAGGTATAGATGTTATGCAATCCTCTGTTGTTACTCTTGCCATTAGTACCTTATATAAAAAATTTTTTGATTTGCAAGTTCTTTAAGTAAAATCTTTGCTTTTTTTTTTTAGAATTGGATGCGTCCATGACGGATTAATATCACAAATTGGTTTTATGACAAACTTTCTCAAATGAAGTCGAGGGTGAGGTAAAACTAGATTTTTACTATTTAGCACTTGATTTCCATAACATAAAAGATCCAGGTCTATTACTCTTGCCTCATTTTTAAAAACTCTTTTTCTACCAAAGTGTTTTTCTATTAAAAATAATTTCCTTATTATATCAAAAGGCTTTTGGTTTGTTTTGATTTCGGCTACTCCATTTACATACCATGGTTGATTAGATTTTGGAATTGGTTCTGTCTTGTAAAATCCTGAAATATTAGAAACAAAGAAGTGTTTTTTCAAAAAACATATAACATTAAGACAGTTATTTAATGGTGATCCATATAAACTAGAAATTAAATTTGATCCTATCGCCACCAAAATCATAATTTTTGCTTTTCCTTTTTCCAGTCTTGCTGTTTTTTATATTCTCTCAAATCAGCTTTTTTTCTTCCTTTTGAAATTGCTAATAAAACTTTTAAGAAGCCCTTTTTATTAAAATGTAAATCTAGGGGAACCATTGTATAACTATTATTTTTTAATTTGTGTGAAAGTTTTTCAATTTGTTTTTTTTTTAAAAGAAGTTTTTTTGGTCTTAGCGCATCAACATTCTCAAATTTATTTTTTAAATCTTTTAAATCAATAAAAAGATTTAAAATCCATATCTCATTTTTTTTGATTACTGCGTACGAATTATCTAGAACAACTCTTCCTTCGCGAATTGAACGAATTTCATTACCAAAAAGAACAATTCCAACTTCAAATTTTTCTATTACTTCGTAGTTATAACGAGCTTTTCTATTATGAAAAATTTTTACTTTTTTCGTCACAAAAACACTAAATTAGTTCCAGATCTTTTAAAACCTTTTCAATTTTTTTTTCTGTAGTTTTTTTTACATTTACAAGCGGAAGCCTTAATATATTCTTACACTTTCCTAGTTGATGAAGAGCAAATTTTACCGGTGCAGGACTAGTTTCCTCGAAAAGAACGCTATTTAAAGAATAAATTTTAAAATTAAGTTCCATTGCAGCTTCAATTTTTTTTGATTTCCACAATTCATAAATTTGAGACAATATTTTTGGAATTACATTTGCAGTTACTGAAATACAACCATCTCCTCCACTAACCAAAAAAGCCAAAAAAGTTGCATCTTCACCACTCAATTGTTGAAAATTTTTGCCACAAAGATTTCTTACCTCCAAGGGATTCGTCAAATCTGCTGTAGCATCTTTTATCCCAGCAATATTTTTGACCTTACAAAGTTCAGCAATAATTTCATTACTAATTGTCACTACTGATCGTCCAGGGATATTGTACATGTATAGGGGTAAATTTTCACAAGCTTCGGCAATAGTTCTAAAATGATTTAATAAACCTTGTTGGGTAGGTTTATTATAATAAGGAGAAACTATAAGGCTAGCTGATGCTCCAGAACTATTGGCATGCTTGACAAAATCTATTGACTCTTCTGTTGAATTAGAACCACACCCGGCCATGACTGGAATTTTTCCTTTAGCTCTTTTGATAATAAATTCTGTTACTAGTTTATGTTCATCATGACTTAAAGTCGGCGATTCACCTGTTGTTCCACATGATACTAATCCATGGGAACCTTCATCAATTAAAAAATCAATATGATTGGCTAAACTATCAAAATCAATTTCTAGATTTCTCTCAAAGGGAGTTATTACAGCTGGTATTGATCCTTTAAAAGTCATGCTCATTCCTAATCAAGAAAAATTATAAATATATTGTTGCTATACATACATTAAGAAATAATATTATGCTTTATGATAACAAATTTCTCGCTAATCAAGTTTTTTTTTTTTCTATTTATTTTTTTTTCCTTTGATACCTTCGCTCTAAATTATCCAAAACCACAAGCTAGGCCGGAAATAAAGAAAAAAGAATTTCACGATGTTTTTGAGCAAATAAGAAAGCAAAACTGGATAATGGCTATTACACTTGCCGACGACTATAATAATAAAAATCTTTCATCTTATATTCGATGGCTTGATATTACCAGGCCAGGAAGTCAGCATAATTTTGATTATTTAACAAACTTTTATCAAAATCATAAATATTGGCCTAAGCAAAAAGTTTTATTTGAGAAAATAGAATCATCTATTACAAAAAACACTCCTGATCAAAAAGTATTGGAATGGTTTAAACTAAATCCACCTACAACTTCGAAAGGAGCTATTGATTTTTTAGAATTTAAAACTAAGTCTGGAAAAAATTTTAATAAGACAAGTGAAATTAAAAAGATTTGGGTTAATAAAAATCTAACTTTCAGACAACAAAAATATTTCATAAAAAAATACAATAAATTTTGGGGTAACGATGATAACTGGAATAGATTTAAGAGACTTCTTAATGAAGGCAAGCATGTTTCAGCAAGAAGGACACTTAATAGAATTTATGGTGATTATCGAAAGCTTGGTGAAGCCCAGCTGGCTTTATCACGAAGGTCCCCAAATGTGTCTGCTCTTATAGGAAAAGTTCCTGAAAGATTAAAAAATGATCCTGGATTAATTTATGAAAGAATGAGATGGCGAAGAAAGGCAAAGTTACCAACAGCAGCTGACTTTTTATATAATCCACCGGAAAAAATAGAAAATGTAAGAAATTGGTGGATTAATGCAAGAGTTGTAGTTAGGAGGTTGATAAATAAAAAAAAATTTCTTGGTGCATATAGAATTCTTAAAAATCATAATCTACCCTTAACTGAAGACTCTGGAAGAGAGGCAGAATGGTTAGCTGGGTGGGTGGCTATACATCATTTAAAAAAACCAACAAAAAGTATTGAACACTTTAAGAATGTTTATGAAAATACACCTAACGAAAGTATGAAAGCTAAGGCAGCTTATTGGATTTCTGAAGCTAACGGTATAATTAATCAAAAAAACGAAGAGGTAATATGGCTAAAGATTGCGTCGAAAAATAAATTTTCTTTTTACGGACAGAATGCCTCAATTAAGCTTGGAAATTTTAAATTTAAAAAAGAAACGAAAATTTTACTTAAACCCGAAAAAGCAGATGATCTTTTAGAAGTTATAAAGATTATTTTAAAGGCTGAGCAGGAACCTGAAAAAACCCTAGTTTTTTTTAAAAAACTTATAGATCTATCAAGTAATTATGAAAACAAACTTTTTATCTTAAATGAAGCACTTAAATTAGAAAATAAATACATTGTTACTTCAATATCTAAAAAGTTAAAAGATCCATCTGTAAAGTATTCATACCCACTAATAGAAAATTATATTCCTCAAAAATTTAAAAACTCTTTATCAACCCTAGCACTTATTCACGCAATTTCTCATCAAGAAA
>MDSZ01226367.1_pt1 | contig 13422 bp, 12 predicted proteins | sample 811201 | NCBI WGS metagenome assembly MDSZ01 (sample SAMN05326647, study PRJNA326480) | marine metagenome | isolation source: seawater | place: Indian Ocean: North | collected 2010
AGTCCGCTACTGTAGGTTAACCATGCTACTGCACCACTGACAGCCAATCCACTGGCAGTATGATTGTACATAGTAAGCATCAGTTGTCTTAGGCCTTGATCAAACTCAATGGTTGGCCCTTCACTGGCATAAATTCTTTCGTTCTGATTCATCTATAAATCTCCTTCTTCTCTATTTTCAGAATAGTGAACATCAAATTCACCACCTGGGTATCTTGATTTTAACTTATTTACATTTTCTTCTATTACGTCATCAGGGTCCAAATCCAACGCCCTACAAGCATTAATCCAATACCACATAATATCACCAAGTTCTCGTTTAAGATGAAAGATAGTTTCATCATTGAGAGGCTTACCCTGGAAAATGCATTTTTTAACAATTTCACTAAACTCTCCTCCTTCGCTTGCCATACCAATTGCACCTGTCATTAGTAGTGCAATATTAACACCAGATTTTTTTTCTAATTGGTTACAATGATTATGCATGGATATTGTATTGTTAGATTGATCTGAAGTTACTTCTTTTACAAATTCTTTATATTTTTTTAAATCTACCTTTTTCATTTTACCTCTATATCTAAAATTTTTCCTTCGGGTGGGTTACTTTTTGTTAATTCTCTATTTCTATTATACGTGAGAATTTGTTGCTCTGCAATCAATTTTTTTTGTATATTTTTTCTCATATAATGCTTTTCGAGTATATTTTTAGATATCATTCTTTGTTCTGCATTATATTGTTGTATTTTATTTTGTACTCTTGCATATTCTAAAGCATCTAAATTTTGGTGATATTTTTTTAGAACATCTAAGTTAACACTAGTTCGTGTTGAAGGATCAACTACACGGACTTTTTGTTTTTTTACTGGAGGACTAATTTGTTCACTGTTTGGATAAGTGTGTGCTACTCCATTTACACTTGCTCGCAAACTTCTAAGATACTCAGTATCTTTTGTCATAGGCATCGAACTATTTGCAATTGGTTGAACCATTTACACTTCTACCATATCTCCTTGAGCATATTCTGCTCCAAATTGAACATCTGCGGGTTTTTCACTACTATACATTAAAACATTATCTGCATCTATCATTCGTAATTCTACTTCGCCATCGCCTTCGTCAATTAATACGCTTCTAGTCCATCTACCATGCTCTATCAAAATCCAATCACCTACATTATAATCTTCATTATTACTAGGACCTTTTGCATGTACATGACCCCAACGAGGATATATACCTCTTGTGGTTCCATCGTCATCACTTATTATAAGTCCTCCAGAGGTTTTTTGTTCACCAAAGTACATATCTGACACAAGCACTCTATCTTTAATAGGTTTTAATTTACCTTTTATAGTATTTAAATTTATAGCCATTATTCACCTTTTTTTACAAAATTTCCTTTTTCATCTTCAACCCATTCAATTTCTTGTTTGGGTTGTTCTTTAACAACTTCTTCATCGTCAAATTCATTCATCATTTCTATTTCAGCATCAGTAGGATCACTAGATGTTTTTTTAACTGGTTCATCGTCCACTGGTGTGATACCATTATAATAATCTTTAATTACTTCTTCTCTTGATCGCAAAATTTGTCCGCCGGGGCCTAGTTCATCTCCTCTAGCATTTACACGAGCATTGCCTATTGCAGGAGTCAATTCATTTCTTTTGATTAATAGATCTAAATCAATTTGCTTGCCTTGTGCGGTCCTATAAATCTTACGACCTTGTTGTTTTTGGGCCATATACTTCTCCTTCAAGAATATTTAGTCTCTTAAAAATTCTTGCCATTCTAATTTGTATTTAATACTGTCTATTTTATGTACACCTATTAGATATAAAACGTAACTTGCAACACTACTACCACGTCCTACACCCCATACAATTTTATTTTCACGCATATAATCCACAAGATAAATCATATATCTAAGTAAATCTATCATTTCACGTTTAGTAAATTCTTCAAATTCTTCTTTTGTTCTTTGCCATTCTGTTGATGCACGAATTTGATCATAATCTTCAATTTGTAGTTTTTCCATACATTTTGCAAATAACCAATGTAATACATCTAAGTCTTTATACTCCTGAGGCATAAACCATTCTCCTTGACAAGCATTGTCAAATGTTTTTTCATCTACATCTAAAGGAATATATTTTGTAAGTTCAGGCATTCCTTGATCACGCATCACATCATTGAATTTATCTATATCATCGCTAGGATCACATAGTACCACATGACATTTTTCAGCATGACCGCTGTAAATCATATCAATTAAATCACGATTTGTAAATCGAGGTATACCTAGTTTATCTGTTTTCATTAGCATGTAATATATATTAACTTATATTGATTAAATTGTCAAGTTCATTTTCATCTTTTTTCAAAGATTTTGATACATTCCTTGCTTCTAATTCTAATTTAAAACCATCTATAAGCATGATTATTTGCTCTTGCAATTGAGCATTAGTTGTCATAAAGTATTTTTTATTTAAGTCTTTTAATTTTTCGTGTATTTGTAAATCGGACAAAGACTTTAAGTCATCTCCGTGTGGGTGTATCAACCAAATTTTCCTTCATATTTCACATAGACATTTACGCCTTGATCAAATGAAAATACTTTAAAAATGTATGAAGTAGTAGCAGTTACTGATCCACTAGCATTATTCACTATAAATGTATTAGGTGCTGAAAAAATTGCATCACCATCTGTGTACATAGTGCTTGATGAAACCCCGCCACTATTTTTTCCTGCAAACACTATAGTTTTATCTACAGATGTTCCATCTCCAAAAATTTGCACACGCATTTCATTATATCTATTTGCTGTATCTGTCCAATCGATAAATGTAAGTGTTAACGATGCTTGTGGAAGTATTTTATGATGATGTCCAGAATTAAAACTAACGTCAGTATTACCACTTATACCACTTGCATATGTAATACTTGCTTGCTGAGAGCCTTGAAGCAAGTTTGCTTTGCTTAAGGTATAATTATTCATGTTGCTATTTTCGTCAGTTTTTGGAGTGCTATTTTCTAAGTTTTCAATTTCGGTTTTTGCAGATGCTAAACTATTTTTAATCACTGAAAAATTATCACGAAAACCTTGACTGTTATTGTCTTGTCCTGCTACTGGAAATGTTTCATCTATTGTTGTTGAAACTATATTGCTTGTAAATGCCATATTATTATACCTTCCTCATATGTATTTATGTTCGTTAAACATTAAAAGAGAAGTTTTCGAACACTAAATGTTGTTCTTGTGATTGTCCTTCAACACTATCGATAATTAATCTATCTATTTCATAATTTATTTGATCTAATTTGAAATCCGTATTAGTAACAAAATAATTTTTAATATTACTTAAAATAGTGCTTGATGTACCTGGTTTACAAAATACTAACGGAATTGCTAACTGATATTCTGCTGTTGGAGAACCAACTGTTTGTTGGGTACGCATCCATAAAGGTAAAAAAGAATTTTCTGTAGATCCTACTGTGGCTATATTATTTCTAAGATTGGTAATATTACTAATATATTTTTGCACATCTTGTGATTGACTTGCCAATAAAGCATCACTATCTACACTAATGGTAGAATTAATTGGACGGAATCTTTGAGGTGCATTTGTAATAATAGTGCTTGAAGTAGTTTCTTCTATAACAGTTGTAGTTCCGTTTCTATTAAATATTGTTAGGAATACACCTGATGTAGGAACACTGATTTCGCCTGTTCTAAGTGTTACAGGAAGTCCTACAGTTTCTGTAGGTACATTTATTACTCCTGCCCTACCAATTATTGAAAAAGTTTTTATTACAGTAGTGTCAGCACTAGCATCATTAGCAACTTCTACATTTACGCCATCAACAGTGATTTCATTTCCTGAAATAGTTTTAAATTTTGATCTTGTATTTAATTCTGCTGAATCTGTATCTCCAGGATCTATTAAATTAATATACACTACTTCGTATATTGTATCAGTGGTTCCCTCTCTTTTTGCGATAGCAGTTTGTAAACTTCCTAATTTATATTTTTTCTTTTTACTATTTTTTGCAATAGCCCCAACATATTCTGCTTTTGATTTAGTTTGGATACCTGCATAAACTAATGCTCTTAAACTTTTTTGTATGCCAAAATTTTTGTCACTAGGTCTATAGATACTATCTGGTGTGAATGTAGCATCTTCATTCATAAAATTTAAAAATTTATTTTTAACATCTGTATTAATAAAAGGTTGCATGTATAAATTGCTATATTCATTCAATCCTGTTTCTTGTACTCTTAAAGTAAAAGTTCTCGCGATTGCACTATAACCTAATCTATCTTTTGCTAAAACAGTAAATGTAAATTTTTTATCAATTGATGTAGTAGAACCATCTAAGCCAAACCCTAATTCAAATCTTGATAGTCCAGGATTTGTTATTGTTGTAGCAACAAAATTATCTGCACTAAATAATTCTTGTCTATGATCAACTAATGCTTTATAGTATGCTCCTTGATATCTTACTACTTCATTTGCAGTATATTCTCGTAATGATTTCCAATAGCCAGAATATTTTACAGCACCAAATTGAACAGCAGTACCTACAATTTCTCCATCTCGTAGTAAACTTAAACCATTTGGCAAACTTCCAGCAGTCAAATAATATTGCAAGAATGGATCTTTGACTGTGCTAGTTGCTGTAAGTTTTAAATCGCTTATTCTATTTGCTAAAACTGTGCCTAAGTCTGTACCAGTCACCCAAGTTATTACACTATCTATTTCTCCTTGTACTTTTAATGAAAATTCTCTTGAAGTACTGGAACTTTCTGCTTTGTCTGCTCTGACTGTTTTTTGTAAAAGATCATTTTTTAATAAACCTATTTCTATAGTATTTCCTACATCATATGATCTGTTACTTGCTAAAGCAGTTTCTAATTTGACTCTATCATACTTTACTGGTGGATCCATTAATACTGCTGAACTATCAATACTATTAAACATTCCTTTGACCAAATTAGTATTTGTTGTATTTGCATATTCTGGCACAGCAAATTTAATAGATCTTACTGAATTTACATCGGGTGTGTAGCCTGATAAACCTAAATTATCATTTTGAAAAATATCTTGTAATGTTCCGATAAGAGGTTTTGTTATAATTTTTCTGATGTAATTTATATATAAATTGTGTCCTAGAGGATTATAAGTTTGTACACCACTTGCTGTATTTGCACTTATATTCCATTCTGGTGCTAATGTACCACTTGTAAATGCATTTATAAAACCCCATTCTGCAATTATTAAAAGATAAATGTATTCACGCATAAGTAATGCTCTGAAATCTGGATCACCAGCAAAATCGCCGGAATAAACTGAACTATCAAATATTGGATTTCCATCAGCACCATTTGTTGTTCTAGCCTCTTGCATAGCATTGTATAAATCACTAGTTTGATTATCATTAGCAAGAGCAGTACTAGTTCCTGGTGCTCCCCATTGAGTCAATGTATGTATGGCATGTTCTAATACTTCCAAAATAGTATCGTTTTGTCCACCTGATCCATTTGGAAATTCCCAAATGTAGTCAACTTGTGCAACTGAATTTAAAAAAGGTCCTAATCCAGGATAATTTGTAGGAGCATCATCATCAACAATTGAAGGTGAGTATGCACTGGGCCCGTTGTACCCTACTCTTTGCACAGTAGGAAAGCCAATATGATTTCCAGCATTGCCTTTTAAAGTTTCAATCATTAAATTTTGTTTAGTTGAATCTACATTTCCGTCCGTAGGGTCCATTAACAGTTGAAATACTCTTGCAACTTTTTTTATAAATTCATCTGAATTTGCAGTTGCTCCACCTATTGCAGGAGATCCAACAATCTTTATTCCATTTACTGTGATTGATCTATCGTAAGGTCCGTTTGTTTCCGATGTTAAAGGCCCTGCCGCATAATTTCCTGCTGGATCTACAAGAGATTCTTCTAAAATATATACTGGTCTAGATATACCAACATTACCTTCTGCATTTCTTACAAAAGTTTCAATAACTTTTTGTGCAGAATCTCCATGACTTACTGTGCTATCTCCATAATCAACAGATGAATAATTTAATTCCAATTCGTCAGCATTTGTATATATTCTATATTCTACATATGGCCAAATGCCTCTATCAACTTCTGCCACTGTATTGAATACTTTATAAGATTCTGTATCGCTGTAAATAAATTCTCTGTTTAAATAAAAATCTCTGTCTTTTTGCGTCAGTGTATTCACAAATAGATGAGACTGACCTGCTATTGCTTCTTTTTTTATTGTAAGAGGTTGTGCCGAATTTGTAGCAAGTAATGGTAACGTTGTTTCTATTATATCATAAAGTGGATTTGTTGCATCTACAGATTTAATTGTATATGCATTTACACCAATATCAACAGTTCTGCCAACCAATGAAGGTAAATCTGCAACACCATCATCAGCAATATCTTTTAATTTATTAATTTTTAAAAATGTTTGTCCTTTAAGTGTATCCTCATAAAAATTTGCAAAGATTGTTACATAGTCTATATCATTTTCTATTCGAATTGCTTCAATAGTAAATTTGTATTCTCTAGTAACAGCAGGTTGATATCCTATCCGTCCTGCAATTTCTCCTGTAGTGCCATCAAGCGACATGCCATTAGGCAAAACACTTTCTGTGCCATCACTATTAAAAGGAAGAAGTATATAAGTCAATCTACCTAAAACATCTATAGGATCTAATGTGTCTAAATAGATGGTTTGATAATTGTTTGCTCTCCTGAATCCTAAATCGCTTGGAGTGATCCAAATAGGATCTCGTAAATAAGTAAAATCAGATTTAAATACTCCATTACCTGCTTTCATTATAGTGTTGTCTGCACGAGCAAAATCGTCTCCTACAACATAAATTTGGAATATTCTCGAATCTTTTGAAACAGAATCTTGTACAGTTACTCTAAATTGATATCTTCTATTTAATTTTCTAGGAATTCTTGTCGGAACACTTTTTCCATAAGGAACAGTATCGTAATAATAACTATCATATCCGTCACCATCAGGTATAGTAAAATCTATAGGAGCCGCATCATATGCCAACATATCATAGCCCCCGCCAGCACTCACATCTAAAGCACGAATAGGATCTACTACTCCTGTAATTCTTCCACTTTCAGATAAAGTCAAACCTTTAGGTAACTCTCCATCACCTTCTGCTATATAAAATCTTAATGTTTCTCCAGTTGGTAAGTCAGGATCTACAGCCTGTAATTGAAAATCTATTAACGAACTATCTACGACATACATAGAATTATTTGGACCAACAGGCAATAATCCTTCTGCTGTCGACCAAACAGGAGTATCCGGACCTTCTACGTTAAAATTAAATGTAATATCTGCAATACCGTCTGGATTAGTTGCTCTTACTACTGTTTTGAAATTTGAATCTCTTGCTACTTCAAATGCTGATCCTAAAATTTTACCATCAGCAATACGTAAGCCAGGTGGTAAACTTCCACTTATAACTGTAATAGTGACATCATCTAGACTCTCTATAGGCAGAGGTATATTTTGTTCTGTTCTTTCTTGTATTGTTTGGAACGTGTAACCTGATTGGACAGTCCATTGAGGTTTTCCCATTTTAACTACCCTCTGTTGCTAAGAACCCCGATCCTCCGTCAATTTCAATTTCCTCGGGTGACGTTAGTGTGCCCATGTCTACATCTATAGACTTTATTATAAAATCAAAAATACTTGTTGCATTATATGATGCCAAAGTTCCTAAATCAAAAGTAAATCCTGCGGCTAATGCATTTACTTCTACTTCATTTGTACCATCACTTAATTTGTTTATATTTGTTATGTTAAAATTTTTAGCATCTAAATTTGCTCCTAGTCTAGGAGCAGTTTCGTCTTCTATTCTACTTCTTATAGTAACACTTCTAGGATTAGCATTATTATCTCCAAATATTTGAGTGGCGCCGGCACCAGTAAATTGTATAGTTGAACCACCTCCTGCGGCTACGCTATTTGTACTGGTTTGAATAATAAATGTACTTGCTAAAGATTCTAATGTAAGATTATCGTCATTAGAAGTTATACTCATTCCGCCACCTGGCACTAATTTTTTGAATCGTAATTCAGACCCTACTAATTCTTTGAATACACCTTGCCCAGTGCTTCCTGTGTTTACTGCTGTGGTTTGTTCTGTTCTTGTATCTAATTCTGAAAAGTTACTATTTACTTTTACAAATGCTTCTCTAAGATCATCACCAGTACCATCATTTGCCAGTGTACCAACATTAATAGTTTGAATAGCCATAATTTTCTCCTAACTAATATATTTATCTATGATACTGTTATCGTATTGTTCATGCTGTTATGGCTTGTACATTGATAATAGAATGTTCCTGTGCTACCTATAGTCCAATCTACTGTTGCAGTACCTTGACCTGTTACACCTGAAGCACCGTTGCCTGTTCCTGTACCTTGTACTGTTTTAATATATAAAGGATGGGAACCAGATACATTATTACTAAATCTTACTTTATCTCCATTGTTAAATGCTAAAGTAGGATTGTTTCCACTTACAGCACCATTTCTATCACCACCACTTAATATATAAGCACTAGCACCTGTTGCAGTAACATTAATTGTATAATCAGGAACAAATCCTACACTAGTGTCATTTATTGTTACAGACGCACTAGCCTGTCCGTTGTCTAACGTCATAGTCATAGTTTCTGTACCTTCAGTAGTTAGATCGTCTGTAAGATAATATACAGCAGAACCATTGCCTAATGAGTTTATAGTGAAATTGCCTGTAAGTGATCCACCACCTATATCTGCACTCGATATTCCTGTTACAGTATAAGGAACAAGTGATCCTTGTGCAAGACCTGTTGTACTCAATTGAAATGTAACATAAGTACCTTCATTTGCAGTAGGTGACAAAGGACTCAAAGAATATGTTACAGTTTCACTTGTATCATTTATCAACACACTATTAGATGCTCTGCCATTGTTTAGTGCGATGGTAAATGTTTCTGTTCCTTCAGTTGATTCATCAGCAGTTACATTCACAGTCAAAACATCTGATGAACCTACTACAAAATTGCCTGTCAAACTTGCTCCATTTATATCTGCACTTGTAACTCCTGTAATAGTATAAGGAACACTAGTACCTGAAGGCACATTCAATGTTGCTAATGTAATTGTAAATGCTGTACCTTCGTTTGCATTATCGGCAGATCGTGATAATTGATATGCTGGTTCTGTATATGATTGACTTAATGTGAATGGACCATTAATAGTAAAAGGTCCTGTAACAGACATCGGTTCGCTGTTTAGTTGGTTGAATAGTAACCTATTTGGGGAACCATGTATAGTATTGGTATCGTCATAATCGTCAGCATTGCCTGAATCATAAATTATGTTTGTGCTTTGTGCTTGTATCAATGTTTTCAATTCTGCTGGTGTTTTATCATAACCGTATCTTTGCAAAAATAAAGCACATACACCTGCAACCTGTGGCGCCGCCATGCTTGTACCACCTATGTTGCATTGTTTAAAATTGCTATCTGGGTAATAATCTTGTCCATTTTTATCATTAATATTACTACATGCACTCATTATGTTAGAGCCAGGTGCCCAAATATTAGTGCCTGGCCCGGTGTTACTTGAATATGCTCTGTGATCTAGACCTGAAACTAAACCACTATCTATGTTGCCAACAATGTAACATTCATCATCATAAGGAGAACTTCCTCTGTGATAATATTCATTACTAGCAGTACTTGACCTGTATATTGTATTATTCCAATCTGCTCCTGCTGGAGTATCTATTTTAAACAGTTGATTTCCTGCCGCAATAGTAATATGTATACCTGCATCAACCATTTCTTGTATATCTGCATCAACATCTGTCACCCTTATAGGAACTCTTGTATAAGTTCCACCTCCATATAATGGTATGGTAAAACCAACTGCACTATACAAACTAGCACTATTACTACTATAGTCAGTAGCAAAATTCCAAGCACTACCTCTATAGTTTCCATTTGTAATACCAGCAGGTGTCCTATTCCATCCATATCCCCAACTCATGTTGACCACTGTAGGACGATTTGCATTAGCACCAGATTTGTTTTTATGCCATTGCCTAATAGTGTCAAATGCATTAGTTATAGATATTCCTGTTCCTGAATCTCCAGTGCCTTCTAATCCATTTAATTTCTGGGCAAAAATCTTTGCATTTTTTGCCCAGCCAAATGTTTTTCCGGCGGCAATTCCAGCACAATGCGTTCCGTGTCCATCATAATCTCTATAATGATTTGCACTCTGTGTTCCTGATATTCCAGATTCAGTATACCAATTGATTTGTTGTAGTCTTGTAACTCCGTTTGCATCTTGCCATTCTGGATGATTTGCTTCTATACCACTATCTTGTATTACAATATCTACTCCTGTACCATCGTAAGACTGCGTAAAAACTGTGGGATTTGCATCTGTTGGTGCACCTGATCCACCAAAATTCAATGTTTGACTATTAATCCTTTTCAAACCCCAATTCTGATAATTTCCTGAATCAGAACTAGTTTTCCAGAACACACCTGTTTGACTGATGTTATGATGCATATCAATATCAGTTCTTTTTTCAGCAGGTATTTGTACTGTCAAAACTCTATCATCAGTAAGCAAAATATCTGCTTCTTCTTGTGTGAGAGCAAAATGTGTTTGTCGAGTACTTCCTTTTCTTGTGTTTGCAATATTTACTCTACGTGCCGGAACTGTAGAACTACCTTGTTCGCTTGTAAGTTCTTTTTCTAATTCTTCTATATTAGTCCCTCTATGGACCACTACTGTAAATTCTTTTTCTTCCATATCGCTTCAACTATTAAAATAGATCTTGCCAACTGCTACTATCATATACCTGTGCTTTTCCTGAATTAGTGTTGAATATTATCATTCCTGGTACTGCCGTTATGGCATTTCTTTCAGCAGTTGACATATTGGGTAATGTAGGTGGCTTTTTCAATGCAACACTAGGAATGTATATCCAACCTGGTGTAGAACTTCCATCTGTGTCTGCAACGTATACTCCTAAAGTACTATATGCAGAATGGTATATAATATCTCCAATTTCACTGTCTGCACCTGATGGTTCAGAAGCAACTTGGTCTAAGTTTACAAAACCAGTTCTAAATTTAAATCTGCTTCCAGAACCTGCATTAAATTGTACATCTGCACTAAAATTAAAATTAGGTGTGCCTGCACCTGTTGAAGTTAATCCTCCTCCAGATACAACACCACTTGCAGTCAACGTTTGTGTAGTCAAAGGACCTGAAACGTTTAATGTATTAGTTGAAGGGTTATAAGTAATGTCAGTATCTGTGCTAAGTAATCCGTCGCCTCCTGCTATGACAACACTATTACCTGATAAAGTAGATACTTTTAATGTTCCATCAACTTCTGTATTTTTAAATTGATTATTGTAAGTAGCATCAGTAGCGGTAACACCTCCCACTGATATATTATTTGTTGAAACTTTTCCTACTGCTAAAACTTCGTCTAATGTTGGTGTTGTACCACTTCCTGATGCCGCAAAAGTTATATTACCACTGCCATCTTGAGTAATAGTCATATTTGCACCTTGAACAAAACTGTTGAATACTGATTGTATAGTTACAAAACCTGCATTGTTGTTAAGCACAGTTACATTATCTCCTGAACTTACAAAATTTGCTGTATCGGCAGGAGCAAATGAAAATTTTGCTTGACTACTATCATAAGTCAATGAACCATTTCCAGATGCAGTTAAAGTCTGTACTGAAATATCACTTGCACTTAAACTGCCTGTATTTTGGTTTACCCAACTGGTTTTTCCATAACCATCAGTTTTTAAAATTTGATCCGCTAAACCTGTAGTAGGTGGCAATGTAAAAAGCACATCACCTGAATATTCAGCATGTGCAGGCGCCGCTAAAGTAACCTTGTGTGAATTATTTACTTCACAATACATCTCTATTTTAGCAGGAGTTCCTCCACCTGCTTGCATTGAAATTAAACCATCTGATAAAAGTAAACCTGATGTAGTTCCATCTCCGTCTATAATCACAGTACCAATACCATCAGGTAGTAATTTAATACTTGTATTACTCAAACTTACTATGCTTTTTCCGTTTACATCTAAATTTCCGCCTAATTGTGGAGTGGTATCGCTAACCAAGTCTGCCAAACCTCCTCCACCTCCAGTACTTATAGGTGCTCCTCCTACTGTAACTGCCGCGGCATCTATGGTACCTGTAGCAGTAATATTGCCTCCAACGCTTAATGCTCCAAGATTTACAATATTATTTCCTTGTAAATTTAAATTATCACCTGTTGGCAACTCTTTAATTTTATTACCATCTGCATCATCTACTATTAGTGGAAATCTATTTGCCATAATTGTTCCTTATCCTATTTGTAATATTTATCCTGTTGGTGCTACACTCTTGTATGGGTGACTTACATCGAAACGGTCTAAAATTGATTCATTTACGTTGCCTGGAGCGCCATTCCATTTGTGAGCAAGATATCCTTCTGCTTTTTCTACAGTTGATATATCTGTGCCACCTGTGCCAGGAACGTCTGCCACCGTAAAAAACTCTGCCATTATACCACTCATTCTCTCGTTAGATCTGTTACGAAATATGCGAACATCAAGATTGGGTGTCAGTGAGTTGTCATAGTCGTTCACAGGAGTAAAGATATCAGTGCCGCTGACTCTACACCTAATCTGATTTCCTGTCTTGTTGAATATAACTGATATGACATACCAGTAATCTTGTGTTAAACCGTTATCCCAACTTATAGAGTTTCCTGCTGTACTGCTGATTCTGTTTGAACTCAAAGAATCTAAATCTAACTCACCTGAAAAGCCACTGCCACCACTACGACTGACGGCGTAGTCCCTCTTGTTCGTGACCGCATTCACGATGTTGTTTTCTGTGCTCCAGAAACTGTCTTTTGTGTCGTCAAGGTTGTTCCATTGAAAAACTCCAACTGCCCAATGATTACCACTGGCGGCCTGGAGGAACTCGTTGGTTGTTAAATCTTCGTTGTTATTTTGTTGGAACATAAAGGTATTTTTACCGTCTAGATCGACCATTACACGAGGAGTGCCACCAACTGTGATAGTGGCGTTGCCTGCCTTGTCTGTGATTGCGGTCATATCAGTTCCACTGACTGTATAACTTGAAGTGTCTGATGCATCAATCCAAAATGCAGGAGTTAAATCTAATGAAGGATCCCAAAGCCTGCCAAAAGCATTTGCTCTACGTCCTGCGAAAAAACTACCTGTTGCTGTTGATATTAAAGGCATTATGTGAAGTCTACCATCTGTCCAAGCACAACGTAAGTGCCACCATCATTTAATATCGTAAATGAGAATGAATCAA
>MDSZ01235337.1_pt1 | contig 13422 bp, 7 predicted proteins | sample 811201 | NCBI WGS metagenome assembly MDSZ01 (sample SAMN05326647, study PRJNA326480) | marine metagenome | isolation source: seawater | place: Indian Ocean: North | collected 2010
CAATCCAAATATTCAAATAATAGAATTGCCAAGGTTTTTATCTGGTTGGTGGTGTAAGCCATATATATTCAGCGATAAACTTCCTATACAAGGAACAATCTTATATCTAGATTTAGATGTGGTAATATCAAATAATATAGATAACATGTTTATATACAGTCCTAATGATTGGTGTATTATTAGAGACTTTACACGCCATTTACGTCCTGATTGGAAAAAATATAATAGTTCTGTCATTAGATATAGAAAAGGACAACTTGCAAAGTTATGGCAAGATTATTCAAAAGATTACAAAGGAGTTCAAGCAAGATTTTTTGGAGATCAAGATTGGCTGTATGATGCCTCTCTTAAAGCAAATTTACCTGCAAAACTTTTTCCTGACAATTGGGTAAAAAGTTGGAAATGGGAAATCAGAAGATCAAAAGAACTTGCTCCAGGTGCACCTAAAGGAAGTAGAGTATTCAAAGATATTGAACATGTTGAACCGCCGCCTGATTGTTTAATTGCTGTATTTCACGGAGATCCCAATCCTCATAACTGTAAAGATCCATGGGTGGTAAATAATTGGAAATGAATCCTTTAGATAGATTAGAATCATACCTAAGTGAATGGATTGATGTAATAGACAAGAAGAATCCACAACCTTTTAAAAATGGTAACTCATTTCAATATTGTCCTTATGCGAAAGCGGCGTGGCTAAATGACAAAGCAAAAGTTGTTAAAGTAAGAGACTATACATTAGATAATTTTTGGGGAATGGTTACAGAAGAATTAGAAAAATTCAATGATGAAAAGGATATTGTGATTGTAGCCGCATTGACAGATATACACATAATTAATGGTCTCCAACTTGTGGGTGGATGTGATGCTATTAATAGTCTGTTAAATTATAAAAAACAAGATAAGTGGTTGTTAAATCAATTTGGTGATTTATACACTATGGTAATGATACAAAGAATTACAGATTTGGATAATGGTAGCCGTATACTTGAAAAGAAAGGATACTATGAAGGATTAGGTGATTATGCTTTCAATAAAAATGTTTTGAGTAGACGTAAAATGAGAGAACGTTTGACTTGACTTATATAACAAAAGGTGCTATATTATTACTATGATAAAACGTATTGGCTTTGCATGCAAGTTTATGCACGATGATCAGACGATCAAGAAGAAATTACTGGAAGAAATTCAGCGACCACTAAATACTCGTAGCACTACAGTTGCCTGGCTAAACAGACAAACTAGAGATGTTGCAGAAGAACGCTTGTGGGATATCATGGTCCACAACATAAAAAGTTATTACAACTTAATAGAGTACGTAGGAGGATTACCAAATGAATTACGAATGGTTAGGTTGGGAAGTGACGTCTTACCTGTATATACTGAGCCTACTTGGTCTTATTTCTGGCGGAAGCCTGATGTACGACAATATTGTGAGAGGCACTTTGCTCACGTCGGCGCAAAGGCTCGTGAACTTGATGTCAGGTTGTCTATGCATCCTGGTCAGTTTACTGTACTTGCGTCAGATAATCCTGACATTGTAAAGAGGAGCATAGAAGAATTTGAATATCACACGGACGTCATTAGGTGGATGGGCTACGGCAAAAAGTTTCAGGACTTCAAGTGCAATGTCCACATATCAGGCCGCAAAGGTCCAGCCGGTATCAAGGACGCACTTAAGAGCCTCACACCGGAAGCAAGAAATTGTATTACAATCGAAAACGACGAAAACAAATGGGGAATCGAACACAGTCTTGAGCTTGGAAAGGATCTCGCTCTGGTGTTAGATATTCACCATCATTGGTGCCATACAGGAGGAGAGTACATTGAACCAACAGATGATAGATTCAAACGTGTTATTGATAGCTGGCGTGGTGTGCGTCCTGCTATTCATTATAGTGTTAGCAGAGAGGATATTCTCCCATTACATAGTAAAGGAATTAGACCAGACTTTCGGACCCTGGAAGAGCAAGGGCTCAAGAAAGGAAAACTGAGAGCACACAGTGATATGATGTGGAATTGTGCTGTAAATGACTGGGCATTGACCTTTTTGGACTATGCAGACATTATGGTAGAATCCAAATTTAAAAATTTGGCCAGTATCGAATTGCATAAATATTACAAAGGAAAACAGAATGACTTACTTGAACAAGATGTATGGCAACAAGAGAGAAGACAGCTCGAAACAGCCATCGGGTAAAAATCCTAACAGAGTAACAGGCGGTATCAAAGGTCAAGGTGTAGACCATATAGTTATGGTGAGTGAAGATGGTTTAGAAAACCAAGTACCTACACACAAGTATGTACAAAGTTTAGATGACCAATTACGTAAGCTACGCACTACAGTTTCTGTATTAGAACGTAAAATAAGTAGATATGACTCCGCTATTACAAATCTAAATACAAGGAGGGTGAGTAATGATTAAAAAATGGTTAGAAGATAGGAAGAAAGAACGAACTTCCTGGGACGGTGCAGTACTAATTATTATGGGATTATTAGTATTGTTTTTATCTCCATTGGCTAAAATAGCCGCAGGTATTGCAATAGCATACGGTGCCTGGACAATTTACAAAAAAGAAGACTAAAGTTTACCAATAGGTATATCACTAGAAGCAGATAAATTCCACATCTGCTTCTTTTCTACTCCCTTTTTTTGGGCAAAAGTTTTAGCATCACATTTATGACAGACGTGAAAATAGTTATTAGATAACCGTTTTGGATCCATAGTTCCTCTCTCACGACTAAATTCTACATCACAATTATCGCATCTCAGTATTACTATTGTTTTACTGCGCCTATAACTATGTTTTCTACCAGATTTAGAACGCCTAGTATGCCTTGTTTCTTCTTCAAATTCTCTAATATACATAATTATATTTACATAAAGATTATAGAATAAACTTATAAATACAATATAACGAGGAACCAAAATGAACGTTTGTACACTTACAGAATCAGCAAAAAAACAAATTAATACAATATGTGAAGAAAACGACTGCTATGGCGTTAGTTTAAACCTAAAAGGCGGTGGATGTGCTGGTTTTGAATATGATTGGGGTACAATAAAATCAGCAGATGAAATTAAGCCTCTAGATATTACAATGGATGCAGGTACTGGAAAATTTGTAATAGGTAATGAAAGTATGATGTTCTTATTTGGTACAGAAATAGATTACGTAAAAACAATAATAGGTTCTAATTTTGAAGTACGAAATCCCAACGCAAAATCATCATGTGGGTGTGGTGTAAGTGTTAATTTTGATATGGATAAACTTGCAGAAACAGCAATATAACGGAGTACAATAAATGGCTAGACAAGAAGTAAACATTGGTGTAGAGGGTAACGACGGCACCGGCGATAGTATTAGAGAATCGTTTCGTAAAACTAACGAAAACTTTTCCGAACTATATGCGGTCTTTGGACAAGGCGGCACAATTAATTTTACCGCATTGGCAGATACTCCAAACGAACTTACACCCAATACAGTTCCATTAGTTAATGATGCAGGTACTGCAATACAATTAGCTACACTTGCGTCTAACTCTGCCCTAGGTGGAGGCGCACAAGATACTATTGTATTCAGTTACAATGTAGCTGGTAAATTAATTATTTCAACTGCATTTACAGAAATGTCAGATGACTTGACACCTACCCTAGGTGGTCCTTTGCTTGCAAACAATCTACCAATTGCTAATGTGTCAGTCACAGACGCCGCGGCTCAACAATTTGCAACAAGCCATGGTGATAATACAATTACAATCGATGACCTTGTAATTAATAAAGGTTATGCAGATAGCAGATATCTAATAAATGATGCTACTGGAAATTCTCCTGTCAGAATTAATGATGAACCAGCTAGTGTGAGTCAATATACTTTGACTATTAATAGATATCTAAACAATAATGTAGAAGTGTTGAATCATGGATTTGATTCTAGCATAAACGGTACTGCTTATAAATTTAATGCAGAAGATACAGATCCATCAGGATTGACAACAAACACCGTTTATTATATTAGACGAGTTGATGAAAATAATTTTACGTTGCACACTGATGCTACTACTGCCGCTAGTCAAAACTTAGACATAGCTAATACGTCAAAGGTGGCAGTATCAGGTACGATTGATGCTGCAGATACACATACCCTAGTTGATAATACATATGACGCTACCTTGGCAGGTAACTTTTTAAATAACGTTGCTATGCCACGTAAGAGCATTGTTCGCAGACAAGGCGACACAATGACAGGTGAACTTTATTTAAATGATCATCCTGGAGAATTAGCAGGCGGTGGTGCACCTAATGGTCAAGAAGATTTGCAAGCCGCAACAAAATTTTATGTAGATAATACAGCTTATTCTAGCTCAACAAATTTATTTGTTGCTACTTCTGGTGATGACCTAATGAAAAATGTACCACAAGGTAAAGAAGGTACAGGTTGGACATATGCATACAGAACTATAAAAGCGGCAATGCAAAAAGCTCAAGAACTAGTTAGAGCCTCAGCGCCAGCTACTGCTGACTTAGCACCTTACAAACAAATTATCACAAGAGATGGCGGAGATAAAGATGCTGAAGTAACAATAGCTGATGTCGTTGCACCTGTGTATGAGCAAACAAGAAGGATCATAGAAAATAACAGAGATTTCATAATTAAAGAACTGACAGGATATATTAAATTTACTTTTCCTAATCATGTTTATGATATAGAACGTTGTGAACTAGATAGTAAACTTATTCTTGATAGTATTGCTTTAGATATCAACAGAGGATTAAATGCAAATACTCTAACAAGGGCCGCGGCGGAAAGATATTATTCAACTGCAAGTGCAAGAAAAGCAATTACTACACAATTGACGCAAACACTTGCTTCTATTACATTTAAAAAGGATCTTATAACTGCACTACTACAACAAGATCTTTACCAGGAAAAGACAATATCAAGTATCAGTATTGCATCTCCAGCTGTTGTAGGTACAACTACAGCACATGGCCTAGTAGATAAAAATCAGGTTACTTTTGTTGTGGCCGGCGGTATGACACAGATAAATGGTCAGACAGCTTATATTAAAAAATTAACAGATCAAACTTTTGAATTATTCCAAGATGAAGCATTAACTACACCTTTCAGTACACTCGCTGGTTATTCAGCATTTACAACAGGTAAAGTTGGTCCTATATATCAAACTGAAGTTCCTAGATGGGTAAACGTAGGAGGCGACGGTGATGCAACAGCAAGAGTTGCTGTAGGTGCAAAATTTGATTTAATTACAAATATTATTACAAACGGTATTGATTCTGGCTCAGATGAAGTGTTTGGTAGTAACTACAAAGTTGTTTTAAATAACGGAGCACAAAATTTTGTCGATCAAGGTATTCCAACTAATAACGATTTACTGCCAGGAAAAATTATTACAGGAAAACTTTCAGGAGCAGTTGCAAAAATTGTTAGTCTTACTTCTAACGATGCGACGAATGGAAACAACGACACATTAGAAGTTCAATTACTTTTTCCAAAAGATTTTGAAGTTGGTGAAAGTATACTATATGGAAACACAAGTAAAAGCAAACAAATAACTGTACATATTGAATCAGGAGTTTATGAAGAAGACTATCCGATTAAAGTTCCTGAAAATGTTACAGTCAGAGGTGACGATTATAGACGTGTAATTATAAAGCCTAAAGATAGAGCTTCACAATCACCTTGGGCAAGCACATACCTATACAGAGACATTGAATTTGATGGATTAAGTACAGCAAATACTGGTACACCATTTTTCAATCAGTCAAACGTAAAACAAGGATTTTTTGGTTATCATTATCTAACAGATGCTGACAGACCTATATCTATAGGCCCAAGCATAACTAATGTAGGAAATTACTCTAAAGCCGCAGAAATAATTAGGCTTAACAAAAAATTTATCCAAGAAGAAGTTATTGCATGGGTAGATGCAAATAAACCAAACATTACTTACGATGAACCAACTTGGCGTACAAGAGTAGAATTAATTTTAAATGACATTGCCAATGATATGGCATTGAATACAAACTATAATGCTGTCAATAGAGGATTGTATTATCAACAAACACCACAAGCTACAGCGGTAGCCGCAAATAAAGAAGCAACAATCAGTGCTATTAGATATGTAGGATATCTTGTTAGAAATATTGCAGCTGTTGAATTGACGCCACAAGGTATTGCTAGGATAGATGATTCAATTACTGAAATAATAGATATTATTACAAATGGTTCTGTTAACACAGGTACAGCCGCAGGCCCATTAGAATTCGATTATCCAGTTGGAACTACAGGTGCTGACGTCAATGCAGATGCAACTAAAGCAAGAAAACAATTACAGGCAAACAATACATTTCTTCAAGCAGAAATTGCAGAATGGGTAAACACAAACCATTCAGGCGCGGCATTAGATGCTACTAGATTAAAATTTGAAATTGGAAGAGTTATTGATGCGGCAAGTTATGATTTACAATATGGCGGTAATAGTGCCGTTAGAAGAATAGCACAAAGTTACTATGACGGTGCAACAGAACTTTGGACAACAAATGCAGCTCAAAGGACAGCAGTAGCAGGTGCTTTAAATTATCTTTCTACTATAGGCGAACAAGTTTTAGTAGATAATGTTGTTACTAGCTTACAATCAGATGTTGCACAAAATATAACACTTGAAGCATCCTCAACAGCAGAACAAGCAGAATACAGCGGCTTGTTACAAGTGGTTGAAGATGTTGTAACTGCTAATAGCACTTCTGGACTGCCGGCAGAAACACTTCCAAACTTCACCTACGCAGAATCACAATTTACTGCTGCAAGAACAGCTATATTAGATGCAAGTCAAGTACTAAGCATACAAAATAGCACTATCAGTTTTGTTAACACAAATTTTGTTAATTATGTACATGGGGTAGAAAAATGTAGAAGAGATGTTGGATTAATTGTAGACGCATTAAGAAAAGATTTCACAAGAGGTGGCGCAGAATTCGTTACTGAATCAGCAGGCGAATACTATTACTATTATGTTGCCAAATATGCAGATGGTGGATTTTTAGGACAAGAAGCTATTACTAGAGATTCATTAACACAAATAGGCGTGTTCCTTAATCAATTATTTACAGGCAGTTATCCTTCAGGTAGTATATTACAAAATACTGGCTCAGCAACATATCAAGCACCAGTGCTAACAGGCGGGGTTGCAGAATCAGGCACAGGTACTATTGCTACAAATTTAGTTGGTAGGGTTACATACGCTTTCAATAATGATTACAATCCAGCGAAAAGAAATAATCAGATGGATGTATTCTTGATGAATGACGGAACTATTATTTCAAATGTAAGTTGTCAAGGACACGGCGGATTTATGACTGTGCTTGATCCAGCTGGACAAATTTTAACCAAGTCACCATATATTTTTGCATGTTCAAGTTTTAGTAAAAGTGAAAACAAGAAAACTTTTGCTGGAGGTATGTTCTTAGATGCATACGTTGCTAACCTACCTGTTTATGTACCAGAACAAATAGATCCAGGAGCAGCATTAGGTGGATTACAAAATGGTAAGATTAATAACTTTACGCTTTGGATACGAAGTTTACCAGGGGAAGGATTATTTTTAAGACCTCCATTATTACCATGTCCTTTTTATGTAGAGGGACGTAGATATCAAATAAATGCTATTTCAGACTATGATAGCGGTAATGGTTGGTGTAAAATTTATTTAGACGCTGATTCAAATGGTGGTACGGGTTACGACCAAAGTCAGTTTGGTGATGGCAAATATTATAGAGATATTTTCCTACAAACTTCTGGAAATAGATCTTTACTTGCACAAAACTTTACACAGATAAACGATTTAGGTTATGGTTTAGTTTGTAATAACGGTGCGGTATCTGAGCAAGTATCTACATTTACTTACTATAACCATGCTGCTTTTTATGCATTTAATGGTTCGGAGATTAGAGCATTAAATTGTTCTAACGGATATGGTAACTTTGGATTAGTAGCTGAAGGTGCAGATCCAAACGAAATACCTGATCAAGTTACACTTCGCGACAGAACAATGCAACCTGCTAAAACTGTCACTACAAGCACTTTTACTAATGCAGTAAATGATACAGAAATATATGTTACAGAACTAGCACAAGCACCTCTACCTAACTCGCATATTACTATTGAACATGGTGGTTCAACAGGCACACTTGATTATCTAATTAATGCTGTTGAAGCTATGAGTGACTCAGATAATGACCAAATCTTTGGCGAAATAGGTGATGTACATGTTACAGGTGTTGAGTCAGTTTCAAATATAAGTGGAGCAGACGGATCTAGATCTGCAGGGACATATAATAATGTTCAAGGTTCAGGTGGAGCACAGAAAAGTATAAGTGGTGCTACTCAAACTAATCCTGTAAGAATTACAACAACAACTCCACATAATTTAAGAGACGGTGCTAGAATCGTAATTGCTGGTGTTAGTGGAATGACACAACTTACTAATAATCCATACTATGCTAAAATAGTTTCTTCAAATGTAGGTGAAACACAATTTGATTTGTACTCTGATGAGGCACTTACTACTACTGTTGATGGTACTGCATATGGCGCATATACTTCAGGTGGTACTATTACTGGCGGTGGTGCATCCTTTAATATCACAGTTGATGGAACTGGTGCTGCAACTTCAATTACAATAAGCCGAGGCGGACAAAATTACGCAACAGGTGAAACAATTACAATCGCAGATGCTGACATAGGAAATGGTGGCGGAGCCGATCTAACCTTTGACGTAGTAGCAGTTGCAAATACACTTGGTATAGGAAATATAAGTAACAGAATTTACAAACTTAACATTGCAGTTGACTCGGCTCAAGCAAATAACTTTTTTGATAAGATACAAGCAACTATACCAAACGGTACACTTGTTAAATTTAGAAATGTTAAATCACATGTCTTTAACGGTATTACTGACCCTACCCAGTTAAACGTAAGGCCAAACACAGCTATTAACTTTGATGAAAGTGATACTGTTACATATAGAAGTATTGACTTCCAGAATACAGATCCTTATGCTCAGGCAGTTGGTCCAAATAGTATTTTCACAACACTAGACTCAGGATTTGAAACTCTTGATATTGAATCAACTGGTGATACTAATCTTGTAGGCGGCAATGGTAGTTCACAAGGTGATACAAAAATTGCTATCAAACAACTTACTAGAGCCAGTGACATAACAAGGATAACAAGAGACATAGCAGGATTACAACCAGGCGACGGCGGTTATGCTGGAGGAATGTTGTTTACACACAATGGTAAAGTACATCAAATTACAAATTATGAAAGTGATTCTACAGTTGCATATATTACAATACAAGATGTAGCAGGCACAAATATTAATAAGTCATATTCAGGAACTGGCTTAAACAGTGGATTGTCAACATCAACAGCTGAATCTTTCAAACTTGGAATCAATGCTAATTCTACAGCAGAACTTACAGTAAGTATTTCACTAGTGAGAGCAACAGGACATGATTTTACGCAGATTGGTACAGGATCATTTAATGATTCAAACTATCCAAACATCATCTTAGGTAAAGCTGAAAACAGTTTAGCAGAATTTTACACAACAGATAACACAGCTTCTAAAGCACAAGTTTGGGAAAGAAGAAAAGGTAGAGTATTTTTTGTAAGCACTGACCAATTTGGATTCTTTAGAGTTGGTAAATTCTTTAGCGTTGACCAAGCAACAGGATTAATTACTTTCTCAGGTGAGATTGGATTATCAAATGCTAACGCACTTGGATTTACCAAAGGTGTTACTATTAATGAATTCTCAGCAGACGATTCAATGGCAGATGCCTCTGCTAGTGCAGTACCAACAGAAAAATCAGTTGTTGCATATGTAAACAGACGCTTAGGTAGTACTGAAGGTGGAGCACAAGTTGAAGCAGCACCAACAGGTAATAGAATTGGACAAGGTTTTGTTCCATTAAATGGTGTGTTTCCAATGGAAGGCTCATTGATTATGGGAACAAATCAAATTACTGGTGTAGCACTTCCTGGTACTGATGGCACAGCGGCAACAAATAAAAATTATGTAGATGCAAGAATTGGAGAGTTTGATGAAGTTAAGAAACTTAGAAGTGTAGAAACTAACTCACAAACTAAAGATGATTTACTTGTAGCAACAGGTAAGAAAAGAATTTATATAACACCAACTTCAGGTGGTACTTGGAGTATAGGACAAACAATTAATGTTAATGGCAATGCCGCGATAAACGGTTCTATTGTAGATTTAGAAAATACAACAGATCAAATATTAGGTAGTGTCGGTAACAGTTATAGTGTTACTATTGTTACCTATACTGTAGGAGCAGGAGCTTTTACAGTTAGCGATACTCTAACTAATGGAACTGCTACAGCAGTTGTTTTAACAGCGCCAACAGACGAATGGGCTAACGCATCTGAAGCAACAAGTAGTGATATTAATCTCAATACAACAAGAACAGCAACCGATGCAGAATTTGATTTACAAATTGCTCCAGGAGCAATTATAAACGCAGATGTTAATTCAAGTGCAGCAATAGTACAAAGTAAATTATCTTTGCAATCTGCAAACACATTTGATGAAGACGATGCTACAAACGGATGGAATGGTTCAGCAACTAAAACACAAGCTGATTTAGGACTTGCTAAATTTAGTGATGAAAATTTTGAAACAGTAGATGGTTTTGTGAGAGTAAAAGATGGTGGTATTAAAGTTGCAGAACTTCAAAATATTACAACAGGTACAGTCTTAGGAAGAACTACAGCAGGTACTGGCACAGTTGAGGAAGTATCATTTGCTGATGCTATATCAGCTGGTAGTGGTATAGTAGATGCAGACTTTACTAATACGATCATTTCTACAGATACAGGCTATCCTGGATCTGCTCTTATTAAATTAAGTGCAGGCAATTACGGCGTAACAGTTGTTTCCGATGCATCAACAGGAGATACTTTAGCAAGAAGAAAAACTTCAGGTGCTATCCAAGCAAACAGTTATATAATTGGTGGTGATGCTACATATGAAATTTTAGCTGAATCCTCAGGTACTTTAACATTTAAAACACCTGCACAAGGTACAATACTTACAGCAGTTGGCGGTAGTGTTAGTCCGACTGTAACATTTCCAGTTGTCAAAATACCAGGTAACTTAGATGTTGGTGCAACAAACATCAGCACTGAATCTATATTCCATCAAGGTTCTAGTTACACAGGCGAATCATTTATTGCAAGTGATTGGATTTACAGTAATTTTATTGAAGCTAATGGAGAAAGAGATGCAACAGGCACTGGTATTGGTTTAGGTGCAGGTACAGGCTTTACTGATGCGGCTGCTGATGTAATTCAAGTCATAACTGGAGGTGCAGTAAGAGTACAAGTTGCAAATACTTTGACTAAAGTTACAAATTCAATATCAGTTGAAGGAAACACTACATTAGGTTCTGATGCTTCTGATACTATAACAATGAATGGTAGGATTAATGCAAATATTTTACCAAACGCAGACAACACTATTAACTTAGGTCAAGGAGGAGGTACTCCACTTAAATTTAATACTGTTTATGCTACAACATTCTCAGGTACAGCTACCACAGCAAGGTACGCTGACTTAGCTGAAAAATATTTGGCTGATGAAGCATATGAAGCAGGCACAGTTGTTGTATTAGGAGGAGTAGAAGAAATTACAGTCACTACTACTAAAGACGATCACAGAGTAGCAGGAGTTGTATCAACGAATCCTGCATACTTAATGAATTCAGAATTAGAAGGTAAACATCCAACTGATGTTGCAATGACAGGCCGCGTGCCTTGTAAAGTAATAGGTCTTGTGCAAAAAGGTGACATGTTGGTTGCAAGTGGTGTCGCAGGACATGCAGTTGTGAACAATACCCCTAAGCCAGGAACAATAATTGGTAAAGCTCTAGAAAACAAAGAAGATAGTGGTAAAGGAACTATTGAAATTATCGTAGGAAAAATATAATGGCAAAGAAAATAATAAACATTGGTAAGTCACAAAACAAAGGTGATGGTGATCCGTTACGTACAGCTTTTTCAAAAGTGAACGATAACTTCGATGAACTTTACAGCGGTACCTTTACAGATACTACAAATTTTGGTACTGATATAATTCCAGGTACAGATAACAACATTTCATTAGGTTCAACAACAAAACGTTGGTCAGAGTTACATGTAGCAGATTTTATTTTTATAAATGGAGTTAGATTAAGCGGCTCTTCTACAGGTGATTTAGTAGTAAGAGGAAATGTAGTTCAAGCCAAAGATATAGTTGGAAGTGTATTTGCTGATGATTCAAAAGTAATGATGGACGGAACAACAGGTACACTATTTGGTCCTATGATAGGTGATGTTACAGGAAGTGTGTTTGCAGATAACAGCACTATATTAGTTGATGGCGTATCAGGAAAAATAACCTTAGGCAACAACACAGCAGACGATTTACCAGAAGGTTCAACAAACAAATATTTTAATGGTAAAACAACAGACGATTTACCAGAAGGACCAGGAAATTTATACTATACTGAAACAAGATGGGATACAAGGCTTGCCGCAAAAAACACAGACCAACTATCAGAAGGAGCCACTAACAAATACTTTACTGATCCTAGAGTACAAACTGTTATTGATTTGAATACAGCAGGATTTGCAACAACCGCATATGTTAACAGTGAAATAGCTACGGTGTCAGCAGGACATTTTAATTTTAGTATAACAGGCGACGATTCAACACAAAGAGTAGTAAACAAGGGTGATACAATACAAATTGTAGGTGGTACAGGTATAGACACATCAAGTGACATAAATGGCAACATCACTGTCTCTGCATCATATAATTCACCTGTCGTAACAGGAATACCGGACTTTACTGGATGTACAATAGTAGACTTAAAAAACACAGCAGTAGATTTTACAGGTAGCACTATTACTGGCACAAATTTCTTAACAAGCGTACCAGCACAATCATTTGCAAGTTTGACAGGAAAACCAACTACACTTGCAGGTTATGGTATTACCGATGCACTTACAGCAGGCGGTGCTTTACAATCAACAAATTTGCAACCAACTGATGAAACTTCGGCAACTACTAAAGGTAGTACACTTGAATTATCAGGAGGAGATTCAACTGGCCTAAACAGCAATGGTGGTGACCTTGCTATAGTAGGAGGTAATGGTTCTAGTGGTACACATGGTGATATAAACATAGGTACTTCGCAAACTAATGCTATCACAATTGGTAACACAGGAACGACAAGTATAAATGGCATTGTAGACTTTACTGGTGCTACTTCAATTGATTTCAATACAGTAACAATTAACAATTTAGAATTTGCAGATATTTCTGCCAAA
>MDSZ01267551.1_pt1 | contig 13420 bp, 20 predicted proteins | sample 811201 | NCBI WGS metagenome assembly MDSZ01 (sample SAMN05326647, study PRJNA326480) | marine metagenome | isolation source: seawater | place: Indian Ocean: North | collected 2010
TAATTTAACCATATGGTCTAAAAACTTACTCATTTTTTTTACAAAGTCAAAAGCATTAGTGTCTTCAGTATGGTCAGCGTAAATAGTATAAACGTCCATATGGGACCTCCTTTTGTATAAATAATTATCATAGCATATAACTCAAGATACAATTAATGAAAATATTTTATAATCACATTTACGGCACAATGGAAAAAATGGATATCCGTTGTTCTGAAATACTAGCAAAATTTGTAAAGCCTGAAGAAGAACTAACTGCTTTAGAGCAGGGTTTTCTTTGGCATACTGTTGAAGGAGATTATGAAATATGGTACAATTCTCGTTCTGTAAGAGTAGATCTAAGAATTTGGAAAAACAAACGTAAGCCTGTTTGGCATGATGTAAGAGAACTAAAACGTAATGATCCACGTTGGTTACCTATGTACAAAGAGTATATAAAAAGCAAAGACCTTTATGAGTTTGCTGGAGATTGTGAAGTACACAAAGAAAACAAACTACTTGGTTATTTTGATAACGACAAACTAGTTGGCATAAGCAAACTGAGAGAGTATGTAGGTGCTTGGGAAACCTGTTTGTTTGTACATGATCATTCTATTCCAAACTTTGGCCGTATAACACTTGAACACGAACTTTGGCTCGCTAGTCAGCAAGGACATAAACATTTATATATTGGGTCAGGTTACGAAAAAACTTGTATCTATAAAGGCAAGTTAAAAGGTTTTGAATTCTGGACTGGCGAAAAATGGAATAGCAATAAAGAAGAATATATTCGTTTATGTCAACGTGATAGTTTAGTTAAGACTTTACAGGATCTTCATGATGTATCGTCCTCCAGTTAACAACATCATCTAAATTTTCTTCACTCCATACATCATAATAACCTTGCTTCTTTAACAAGTTACTAAAATTTTGTATCTTACTTAAACGTTGCATAAGCACAATAGGATACTTGCCATTGTTCATAATTACACCATTTATATTTTCTTCAGCGTCTGGATGGTCTTCTAGTGCTACTAGATTCATAGGCATCAAGTAAACTTTATTTGTCATTTCAACAACTACACTTAAATTTACAGCATCAATGTTTGGAGCGAAAATACAGCAAACATCTACATCATCTGTCCAATTGTCTGCTTTATTTTGTAAGTAACTGTTAATTTTAATATTACATACTTCAAAGGATATTTTCTTTTCTAACATTGCCTGTTTGGCAAATGGACATGGTGGAAAATTATTTAAAAGTGGATTAGGTTTACTAACAAATTCACCAATCCATTTTAACATATATTCTTTTGCTTCTTCAAAAACAAAATTACTCATTTATAAAAACCTGTTGATCTGTGTGAGGACAATTTGCCCACACTGTTGTTTTGGGCATACTTGTAATTCTATACACGAATGCTAATACTTTATCACTTTTCATTGCTTTGGGGAAGAAATTAAAACTTGCTAAGCCTCCTAGTAATATTACAGCGTCTGTAACATCATTTTCAAATAATGTAAACAAGTCATCCCAGTGATCAAAAGGAATCTTTTCTTCAAAGTCATCTAACAAAGTTTTAATTTGTGGTTCATATATACTGTGGTAAATGATCTTTTTCCTTTTTTTGCTGAATAGTTCTTTTTTATTATCTGAACCTAAAGTACTGTGACTGTATATTCCTACTCCTGCTTCTGCTTTCATCTTTTCTTTGTTTTCATTTTGCATAGATAGATCAATATCTAAATAATTGTGCTGTGTAAGATTTTCATATTTTCCCTCTTCCCAACCTGGCCACTGTTGCTCTTTTGCCATTAATGGAGTGTCAATAAGTGTATCACAATGTACTACTCTTAATCCTTCAGTTTCACTTTTTTCTTCCCACGTTTCTCTATTGTGATCTATGAATACATGGTTTTGTAAAGGATTAAAAATGTAAAAACTGTCATGTGGTCCTTTTATAAAACTCCAAGGAGTATTGCTATCAACATTTTGCCATGTTATACCTAAGTTTTCAGAATTCTTAATTCTATCTATACTGTTAAAAATTTCTCTTGTTGTATCTTGCCCATACCATTGATGACCAATTTTCATACCAACAGCATATTCAATTTCATGATCTAACTTAATGTATGATAATATGTCTGATAACTCTAAAGTTCCTTGATGTTGAAATACGTTTACAAAACTATCTATCAAAGGATTTTCCATTGTTAAATGTGATTCAAACTGTTTGTAGAAATCTCGTTTTGAAACTGTTTTTGCTATATCACCATAGTAAAAATAACAATAATGAGTACCTTGGTGTGTTTTGTGTTTTACATATTTTATGAACATAATAGTATGCTCCCGTGTTCTAAATTTAAATTCATACTGCCATCATTAGTTCCTATGGCTGTCCAAGAGGTGTAAGTTTTGTGAAATCTCATTTTACTATTAAGTATAGATCCAGTCTTGTGTAGATAACAGTTTACATGAATTACACTATCTTCTACAAAATAAAATTGTTTGTAACTTTGTTCTTTTGTTAATACTTGTACACTATGAGGACTTCTTGTTGTATAAAACACTACTTTGTTTACGTCTTGTGTTTCATGTAATATTTTAATAAGTGATGTACTTGAAATTAAAGGATTGAATTCGCCGTTATCAAAAATCACTAGGCCTGTTTTACTTGGAGTATTTTTCCTTATTCCAAGTAATTGTTTTCTTAAAATGTTATTCAATTGACGTGTACTGTCAAGTGATAACATTCTATCAATCTCTTTATAATTTCTTTCTTGTATCATTTTTACCTAAAAATAATTAAGCGGCTACAGGTGATGCTTGAAATCTTTTACCAAAAATATTATCAGTAAACAGTCGCCAATCAGCGTCTTTTGGATGCCATTCTTTTTTCTCAATCTTGCTTTCCATTAACATCCATAACCAACTTCCAGCACAACAAGCCTCAGAATAAAACCAAGCACTTGCTCCTTGTGTAGCAGGAACTCTTATGTAATATATATCTGTACTAGACTGACTGTTTTTATTGCCACTTACATTAACAAATAAATCTAAATAACTATCAGCATTTTGATAAAACTTTTTGGCATTTCTTACAATATCTCTGTATTTGTGATTCAAGTACAGCCAATTTAAACTGTAATCATATCTATGAAATGGCAAATACAAACTGTGATTAATTTGTTCTGATATATAGTTTCTAGATCTTAAACTGATCTCTGAATAGTTTTCAGTACCACTGTTAACAATATCACTATACAACTGTTCGTCAACATTTGGAGCAACTGGCGTTTTACCATCCCAAATATTTGGGTTCATTCCAATATAATAATCAACACTATCAATACTAGTATAATCACTAGTCATCTGTGCTGAAACCATATCTAATAGTCCACTAAAAACACCAACACCATCTACAATGTTTTTTCCTGTACCATGAAACATATCAGTTCTGTTTACAGTAATCAATACATGATCTTCTGGCAAAGCATTTGCTAAAGCATGGGTATTTTTAAAATCTGTGTGTGAAATAATATACTTGTGATTTTTAGCAATCTGCTCTGGTGAATAACTGCTAAAGTGAAAAGCACCTTCACTCATTGTTTCGCCTACATTAGTGTCATCAAACCATGTTATATTGAAATCGTGTGTAAACCTGTTCTTTTGTCGCTGAATAACGCCCCTTATTGCTGAGCCTAACCTGCCATTACACACTATTGCTACATTCATTTGACGATCCTAATTTGTATAAATATTTATACGAGGAGACATTATGGAAAGCGTATTCTATCTTATTTCAGAGGTTGGATTTCCAATTGCTGGTGCGCTCATTGCCGGCTTTTTTATCTTCTTAACGCTCAAGTATATACTTGCTAGTGTTACAGGTACAGTAAATACAATAGAAAGTATGATCAAACAATTAGATAACCGTGTACAGACAATGAACAATGATCTTGTTAAAGTAGATGCTTTAATGAGTCATGCTTTAGATGTACGCCCTAACGTAGACAGACTGGCCGCAAATGAAGGAAAAGAGGACGCAAGAAAAGACTAATGGAAGAGATAGTACAGTTAATAAACAAGTACGGTTTCCCTATCGTGGCCGCTTGTGGTATGGGTTACTTTATCTACTATGTGTGGAAATGGGTAACTACAGAAATAAAGCCAGTTTTAGGCAAAGCGTTTGGTACGTTGGTTGCTTTAATTGACAGAGTTAGAATGTTAGACAATGACATGATACGTTTAACAACTAAACTTAATGTTATTCTCGAGCAAAAGGAGAAGGAAAAGAACAATGGCCGAAACAGCAAAAAGTGAAGCCGAAGTTAGAGCATGGAGACAACTTAACGCTACTCCTGGCATGAAACAACTATGGACCAATTGGGATCTAGTTATTTCATTTGCTTTTGGTAATTTGTGTGGTTTGCTATTAACTTTAATTTGTTTGGGTTTAGGCTAACGCCAGTAAAACCCCAATCTTGGATTTTTAATAAATCCGTCAGCGTCTGTATAATCTTCGCGCCAAGCAAATCCTAACTTCTGAAAACCCAAATGTTTTTCTTTACTAGTATTTTTCCATACAGGATGTATTTCACTAGCACCTGGTGGAAAATCATCACTAGGCCTTAAATGGATTTCAATAATTTTATCGCCAATAAATTCTACGTTTATTTTTTCTTTACCTAAGTCGTTTACCCACTCTGGTAACTCAAAGCCAGGATATGGAACTCTCTTCCAATAGTTAAAATAAACAAACTCACCTTCATCTATAAAACCTTGTGAACTAAAAATAGGAACATACTTTTTGTTTTTTAAGGCATAATCTATACTGTACTGTGGTCCTGTAAAATACTCACACCAAAAATATCCAGGCTCTATTGTAGTAATTCTGTTTTCTTCTAAGAACATTTTACGAGTATGAATACCCATACCACTTAGATTCATAATAGGTCTTATAATATAGTCACCTGTTTTACTAACAGGTTTCATTGCTGGACCACAATGGTAACCAAGTTTTAAAGAAAGTTCTAATTTATTAAGTACCCATCTAGCACTGTCTGAGGATTGCCATGTATCCCAATCTTCCATGGGCCTACTTTGTTGTGGCTACATAAACTCCGTCCCAATCTCTAGGCGGAGGATTTTTCTTGTAGTCTTCTATTCTGTCTGTAAGAATATCATAGTAACTATCAAGAGTGCCAGCAAATTTTCCACGTAATTCTGAGATAGCATCTGTACAGAATTTCCAATCTTGCTTTTTATAGTTTTCACGAAGTTTACTGTGTAAGTTAACATACTGCTCTAAAGCAGGAATAACATCATATCCAATCTCTTCTGGATCTAATACTGTATAAATTTTTACAGGTTCTGTTTTTCCTTTAACAGCAATATCGTCTAGTTCTAAAACAGTATAACGATCACTTAAACCTTTTGCTGTTTCTTGTCCAAATAATATTTTCACACCGTATCCTTTTGTTTGTCCTTCTAGTCTTGCCGCTAAATTAACAGCATCACCTAAACAACTGTAATCAAATCTTTGATCTGATCCCATATTACCTACAACAACGTCACCTGTATTCAAACCAATGCCTATGTTAATAGGTAGCAAGTCTTCTTTTGCTAACTCAGTATTTAACACTTTCAAATCACGAAGCATCTGTAAACTGGTTTCGACTGCTTTGTCTGTTTGCTTCTCAACTGTAAGAGGAGCATTCCAAAATGCCATAATACAGTCACCCATGTACTTGTCAATAGTACCTTCGTTCTTCATTATGATATCTGTCATTGGCGTTAAGAATCTGTTGATTAATTTTGTAAGTTCTTGTGGATTAGTTTTAAACTGTTCTGATATAGGAGTAAAGCCTCTAATATCACAAAATAGTAATGTAAGTTCTCTTGTATCTCCTCCAAGTGTTAATAAGTTAGGATTTTTTTGTAACTTCTTAACCATTGCTGGTGCTAGATAATGTTCAAACTGTTTTTTGATTTGTTGCTTTAACATAAACTCTTTTACAAATCTATTAAACAAACTGTGTAAACTTACAAGTGTAAGCATTGTAATTGGCATTGTAGCATCAATTAACCAAAGTCTAGTTTCAAACATATAACCTACGCCATACATTATACCTCCTGCTACACCAACAATAAAGACAGCACTTAACCAATATGGAGCAAAGGCAACTACTGCTACTATAATAAGTCCTAAGACAAATATAGCAACTAGTTCATACAAGTCTGCCCACATTGGACGTTCTACTGTCTCGCCTAATATAATTGTGCTTAAAGTACTGCCAATTATTTCATGTGGGTATTTTTCACCAATAGGTGTGCCAACAGGATTACCTAATCCTTCTGCTGTTAATCCGATGATAACAGTTTTACCTGCTATGCTAGACAAGTTATCTTTTGTGTAATTTACTACAGGTATTTCTGTATTCCAACGTAAAAACAATCTACCTCTAGCGTCTGTTTCAATAATACCTCTGTTGATAGGAAAGCCTTTTACTCTTACACTGTGAATACCATAAGGAGTAGTTTTCATTTGGTAACTAGGTACACCCATCATTACTCTTAGAGTTTCTATTGCTATATTAGGATATAAATCTCCTTGTACGTTTATAAGCAAAGGAACACGTCTTACAACACCATCTACTTCAGGTGCTGTACTGATAACACCAACACCATCGGCTGTGTTTGCTACTTCTTCTATTGGGCCTAACATACCAGGATATGTAAACAGATTGTTGGCGGCATCTTTGTTACCACCTACCATACTAACGCCTGACGGTACACCTTTTTCTGATTTTTGTATGCTACCAGTTTGTGCTATTACAACACCATTGTTTTGTAACATACTAACAAACTCAAAGTCTTTGCCAAAACGATCTGGTTCACTAAACAGAATAGGCATAACAATAACACCTGCACCATTTTGTCTTAATTCTAAAATCAATTCAGCAATCTTATCTCTAGGCCAAGGCCATTGACCGTTCTTTTCAATACTCGCTTCCCCCAAGGTGAGATAAACTAAATTTTCATCTTGGTAAGTTTGTTCGCTTTGTAGTTGATAGTCAAAGCCTTTGAGTTTAGCAGTTTGTACTGCCCATGGGTTAGTAAAAACTATATACGAAACTAATAATACTGTTAGTAATGGTAATGCCCAGTGTGTTAAAATTTTACCTATCTTCATTTGACTTTTCACTCTTTGGTTGCTTCCAATTTATTTTTTCTCGTTGCTCTAATTGTGTTTTAAACCAACTATTTACTTTTTCACTTTTACAATGTCTTATCATATATTTGATGCCTACATATCCGTCGCCCTTAAACATAAGTTTGCCGTTTACATAAAATCTTGCTTTGCTATCCTCTATATCAAGCACATACTGTTCATACTTGTATAACATACAGTATTTACTAATTTTGTGTTACTGATACACTACAGCCACTAGCATTAGCACATACGCCTGTTATACTGTATGTTTGATCTGTATTTGCTGTTTGATTTAAATCAAGATCATAAGCGCCGCCACTATTTGTTAAATCTATTGTTGCTGTATGGTCACTGTATCTTTGAAAAACATCTACAGTATGTCCATTATCAACTTCTAAATCTAACCACTGTTCGTTTGAATTGCCTCTTTGTGTTACTTCAATATTATTACTATTGCCATTTATGTCTATTTTACTATAATGATCGCCAGCGCCACGCTGTGTAACTTTTACAGTATTGCTGTCGCCATCAATATCATTATAAGAATATTGTCCGCCATTACCGTTATCATCTGTTTGATAACTTGCTACGTTATTATTGTTTCCAGTTATATACCAATAGATATCATTGTCGCCTGTTTCATTATTATCTATATCGCCATTTTCATGTTTACCTTGCCATGCTTTTACAACATTACCATCACCATCTACATACACTCTTACTAAATTGTTGCTTTGATTTTGTACTTGTACTTCTATGTCATTGTTGTCACCGTCAAGTACTTCTACATAACTGTTATTGCTGTCACCAACAATAATTGTTTCTATACTATTTCCAGTGTCATTACCATTACCAATCTCATCATGTGTTGTGTTGCTATTACCTGTAACTGTTGTTATAATAGAATTAGTTGATCCGTGGTTATCAATTTTACCTGTGTTACTATTTCCTGTTTGTGTAAGTTTTGTAGTTTGACTATTACCATTCGCCCAAAAACCTGATTTGTTATTATTGCCTGTTTGTGTATTTTCTATTGTGTTACTGTTTCCAGTAAAACTAGCATTACCACTGTTGACGTTTAAACTTCTCATAGTATTGTCTTGTCCATCTTGTACAACATCTAAGTTTACAGTAGAACCACTTTGTGAAATCCAAACATCAGCATAACTGACTGAAGAAAATAAAAGTAAACTAGTTAGAACTTTGATAAATCTGTATATCATTACCGCCTATTCCTCCTAGTTCATAATCAATAAGTGGAAGATCATCTTGGTTAACATTTAAAGTATAATTGTTATCCTGTCTTAACTTTAAACTTATTGTATTTTGGTTTATTGTTCTTGTAAAGTGCCAAGTAATACCATCATCAATTAACACTATACCTTGTTCTTTATCTTGATCTACAACTGCCTTTTTCTTTTTCAAACCAAGTAAACTTGCTAAATTGTCCTTAGTCATTAATGCTTCTAACTGTTCATTAATAACTTCTAAAATATCTGGTAGTAAGTCAAAAGCCAAATAGTCAATATCTAAATGTGTTGCGGCTGTTGACTCTGTTAAGTAATCTTTATCTAATTCTTTAAAATCTAAAAAATCAATATCCAATACACCTTCAACTTTTTTATATCCTGCTGTTTCTTCTTCAACAATAGGTTTCTTTCTAATAATAAGAAGGTTGTTAATTAGGTCTTCGGTTAGTTCAAGTTTAACTACTGGTGACGGTGGACGCTCACGACTATTTGTATAGGTTGCCTGAAATGCCTGATTGAGTATAACGACACCAACGTCTGTTTCTACTCTGATTTCACCTACATAACAGTTTCCAGAAATATCACAAGAGGGGAGCAAAATGATCGTACTGGAGCCTAGTTCATCCACCGTCATAGTAAAATCGGTACCTCTGACACCGATCGTACTTGTTGGTGTTTCAATAATTACGTTTTCTTTAAATCCTTCAGCAAGTTTACCACTGGCATATCTTAATGTGCCTAATTGTGCTTTCATTTTTAACGATCCTACATTTTGCTCAGGAGCATAAACATAGTCGTCAATCAATAGTATAGATTGTGGCGTCATGTCGACTACTGTATCATCTATAAAGGTGATACGATGACTGCCTTGAAAAGTTTCTATTTCATCATTCATCTCTACTGGTGTGTCAAGTTCAGTATCAAACTCTGGGCCTGCTTCTCGTTTTAGTTTACCAGGTGATTCTAAATCACTGATAGTACCAATATTTGCCAAAGCAGGCATCCAGAAGAATGACACAAGACTGACAACCAATAGAAATTTAGTCGCTAACTGTGATGTCGACATCAGCACCTGCTCCACTAGTAGTTACATCTACAATAGAGTCATAGTTTCCGCTTACTGTAACATCAAACACGCCACCACTACCTGTATGGTTAAGTGTCACGCTATGTCCAGCACTGTCTCCATCGCCGTCAACGTCAACGTTAAATGTATTTGTTGAACCTGTTGATGTAATACTTACAGGAGCACTGTCACCATCTATGTCGATGTTAGCAGTGTTAGTGTCGCCAGTTAATGATAAAGTAACGTCTGAATCATCAGATGAAGCCGTTGTGGCTATATCGATGTCCACATCATTACCGTCACCAACTCCACCTTGTCCTGAATCTGTAATGTCAACGTCAATATCTGTGTTATCACAAGATTTAGACCCTGAAGCATCACAATTAATTACGATGTCGTTTGAGCTTCCAGTTACATCAACGTCAACATCAATATTATCACCAACTACGTCTGCTTGGAGTATGTTTGTATTTCCTGTTTGTGTTACAGAAAATTTCATACTTGCTCCTGACAGAACAGCGTCGGTAGTACTGTTGCCAACTTTGTTGTTTTGACCATCTTGAACAATATCCAAATCAAGTGAAGCACCTGATTGAGTAATGTAAACATCATTCGCGAAGGCCACTGGAGATGCTAATAGTAGCAATGACAATAAACCTAATAGTTTAGTTTTCATTGTGTATTCCTCCTTTAGTCTGTGGTTGTTTATATTTCCACAGATCTCTCTGTTTGCCTTTCTCGATTAGGTCACATACTGCTAATTCTATGGCTAAACGAACTGCTATATTAACAGGTTCATTTAGTGCTTTACCTATTTCAGCCTCTACTGGCTCTGTGCCTGCTTCTACCCAACGAAAAACGTCACCTTGTGATTTAACACTTAAGACGCTCTTTGTAGTAGTAGATGTCAATAACACCTCGCCGGTTGAAACAGATACCAATCGTACACTTACTGTTACAGTGTCTCTAGCGTATTGTGTATTTCCGCCGATGCCTAAAAACCTTGCACCAGCGCCACCTGTTTCTAAATTTGAATCGTATCCTATAATGGCACCTTCAATCAGCACACCAGCGAACAATAAAGGTTTAAGTACTTCTTTATCTTTATTAAGTTCTCTAGTCTGTCTTATGATCTGCCTCTCTTTTATCAAGTTATCAATACCAGTACGTTCAACAACAGTAAACCAAGTTTGGTTGCCAACATCTTTTAGTGTTTCTATAAGATAAGCGCCGCCACCTTGAGTTACTGCCGAACTCAAATATGCTATATTTGTGCCAGGTTTACGTTGTCCAGTCAAGTCAAGAAAATTGTAAACTGCCACCGTAATCTTAGGTCCGTCTAACTCGGGATGATCAATAACGCTAGACGAGGGTTTCTGAACAACAGGAGGGGTGTGTCTGTGTTCAAACTGTTGGTGGGCAACATTGGCACAACCAGTTAGGAATATGAGGAACAAAATTGTAAGTAATCTCATTAGAATGCAAAGTCTCCTACTGGTACAGATATAGTAGTAACAGATCCATCAGTTTCAGTTATAGTGATATTAATAACTTCTTGGCTATTATTATCAACAACTTTTTCCCAATAGATTTGGTTACCTTCGATTTCGGCAGTACCGCTTGTCGCTTGGCCTTCGCCGAACATATTATCTACTAATTGTTTTGATAATTGAGCGTAGATTCGACTCTCTACGTTAACTAGAAACTTCTTAATAGTATTCTGAGCGGCTTCACGTTCTTCTTCTGCGGCTTTTGCCTCTGCTTCTTTCTTCTGTTCTGCCTTTCTAGTGTATCGTAATTGTTCAACACTCAAGACATGAGAAGAATATCCGTTACCAGAATGGAAACTAGGATTCTTAAATCCAAAAGTTAGATCACTTGCATGAATAGTAGTAACTGGAATAGTTACTAAAAAGGTCACACCTATAAAGTAAATTATTTTTTTGATCATCCTCGCTCACCCAATACTATTTATTAGTTTCTTGAGAAGCGAGTAGATCGTAGTATTCAACATCAGATAGGCAGGCGAAATCATACTTTTTGCCATCTGTCTTGTAGTGTAAGTTCACATGGTCGTTGATAGAAACATAGTTCTTCTGAGCGAAGCCTATGCACTCTAATTCATTTTCAAACTCAGGTTCATTAAATTTATAAACCTCATAGGTTTGTAAATCAGAGTTTCCCTCCATCGATATAATCGCCATTAATATCCAAAATGTTTTCATACTATTATCACTTTGCTCCTCAAATATATTTATCTGAGAAGCGTAAAAATTTTTACGATTTTCCCATACTTTAGTACTAATTAAACCTCAAATCTAACACCTTTATACGATGGTGTAGGCGTTCTCTACTAATGCCTAGGGATCTTGCCGCTTTGGCTATAACAAATCCAGCGTTATCCATAGCGATTGATATTCTTTCCTTTTCAATAGTTTTCAAATGATTTGGAAGGTCAACTTCTTCCTGTATTCCTAAATTGCTCGTGGCTTCCCACAAAGCATCTTGTTCTTCTTGATAGTTGATAGTTTTCATTTTTTATACTCATACTAAGATTGTAGTAATATTTATAAATATTATTGTCCAGATGAGGGGTATCAGAATGGATCCAATTACAGCAATCGCGGGAGCCACCGCGGCCTTTAACGCTATCAAATCAGGTTTTAGCGTAGGCAGAGATATCGAGTCTATGGCCGGCGACTTAGGTCGTTGGATGTCTTGTGTTTCTGATTTAAAGAAGGCAGAAGAACTTAGTAAAAAACCACCAATATTTAAAAAATTATTCGCTTCAGGATCTGTCGAAGAAGAAGCACTTCAAATATTCATGGCTAGAAAAAAAGCAGATGATATGAGAGAACAACTTAGACAGATTATTGTAGGTACAAGAGGAATAAGTGCCTGGGACGAATTAATCAGAACAGAAGCAGACATAAGAAAAAAACGCCAAGAAGCCATTTACGCTCAACAGGAACGTAGGCAAGAACTTCTTAATGTGGTAGGAATAGTTTTTCTTATAATTGTTTTGATAGGATTTGTAGGTGGAATAATTTACTTGGTAGCATTGAATAGAGGAGTAATTTAATTACAGGTGGGTAAACTCTATTCCGTGAGGTCCTCCTCACCTACCACGATGTCATGGCGTAGAGTTTATCCTCGTGTAGTTAAATTACTTTTTCTTGCCACTTAAAAAGTCGGCTTCCTCGTCAGTGTAAGGCCACATTTTGTTTTCCTATGTTAAGTTCTATTTCCACGTAGAGCAAAAAATAATCCGCCTACCCAAAGTAGAACATGAAAGTTATCATATAAAAGAACATCCATAAAACTCTCTGGTTGTCCAATCCATATTACACCCGTCATTATACTACAAATTGTAATACCACTGAAGCGTGTAACAAGGTCTCCTAATTCCCAAAGGAACTTCTTAGGAAACAATCCACCTACTAGTAATCCTATACCAGCACCAATTTCCCCCAAAGTAACAAATGCCCATACCACCAGTGGTAGGTCATATGATTGTGCTGTTTCAATGTCAATAGGCCATTTACTTATGCCCTGTTGTAAGAATATTATAGCGAGTGGTATTCGTAAGAGCCAATGACTCATACAAAATTCTGGTATGTTTGAAACTATACTTTTATAGTTCACTCAATAAAGCCTTCAATTTCTTTTTGCTTTTGCCTACTGCTTTTGCTTTAGCAATAGCATCTTTATTAGATGTATCCTCACCAACAACAATAAGAGCAATCATGCCCATTGATTTGTGTGGTGTACACTGGTAATAATAAATGCCTGGCACATCAAATGTGATTGAGACTTCTTTATTGTTCTTTGACTTTTTAGGAATGTCAAAGCCTTCTGGTGCCGCAACGATTTCTACGTTGTGACCTTTTGATGTAGGAACCCAAGTA
>MDSZ01083888.1_pt1 | contig 13419 bp, 22 predicted proteins | sample 811201 | NCBI WGS metagenome assembly MDSZ01 (sample SAMN05326647, study PRJNA326480) | marine metagenome | isolation source: seawater | place: Indian Ocean: North | collected 2010
AGATGAGTCAAAAGACTAATAAAAGCAGATTACTTGAAAACGAGGCTATGGCCAAAGTTCGTAATATAAGAACAAGTCCTCAAAAATTGAATCTCGTAGCTCAAACAATAAGAGGTATAAAAGCTGATTTAGCTGTTGCATCTCTTAGTTTTTCAAGAAAGAGAATTGCCAAGGAAGTTAAGAAAACATTGCAAACTGCTCTAGCAAATGCCGAAAACAACCATGGCTTAGACGTTGATAAGCTATTTGTTAAAGAGGCTTATGTAGGCAAGGGATTGGTTATGAAAAGATTGAGAGCTCGTGCTCGTGGCAGGGCAGCTAGGGTTTTAAAACCATTTTCACATTTAACAATCATTGTACATGAAAAAGAGGAAGAAACAGATGGGTCAGAAAGTTAAGCCTATTGGCCTTAGGCTTGGGATAAATCGAACATGGGATAGCAGATGGTTTGCTGATCGAAACTATTCAGAATTATTACATAAAGATTTAAGTGTCAGAAACTATTTAATGTCAAAACTTAAACAGGCTGCAGTCAGTAAGGTGGTTATTGAAAGGCCTGCTGGAAGAGCTTTGGTAACAATTTACTCAGGTAGGCCAGGTTTAATAATTGGAAAAAAAGGACAGGATATCGAAAAACTAAGAGAAGATATTGCAAAAAAATTAGGAATGGAAGTCAGTTTAAATATTAATGAAGTTAGAAAACCTGAAGTGGATGCAAAACTTGTTGCTGAAAATATTGCTCAGCAATTAGAAAGGAGAGTTGCGTTTAGAAGGGCGATGAAGAGGTCTGTTCAATCTGCTATTAGATTAGGTGCTGCAGGGGTAAGAATAAATTGTGCAGGCAGGTTGGGCGGTGCTGAGATAGCTAGAACTGAGTGGTATAGAGAAGGAAGAGTGCCACTGCATACTTTGAGAGCAGATGTTGATTACGGTGAGGCTGAAGCAAACACTACATATGGAATTTGTGGAATAAAGGTATGGATTTTTAAAGGTGAGATAATGGAACATGATCCTATGGCGCAAGAAAAAAGATTAAATTCTGGCCCTGGTCAGCCTGGGGTGAGGAGTTAAGCTATATGTTGTCACCAAAGCGTACTAAGTTTAGAAAAGCTCATAAAGGTCGAATACATGGTTTGGCTAAAGGTGGTGCTCAGTTGAATTTTGGTTCTTTTGGTTTAAAAGCCATGGCTCCTGCCAGAGTGACTGCACGTCAAATTGAAGCTGCTAGAAGAGCCATAACAAGGCACTTGAAACGAGCAGGTAGGGTCTGGATAAGAATTTTTCCGGACACTCCAGTTTCTTCAAAACCTGCAGAAGTTAGAATGGGCAAAGGTAAAGGATCACCAGATTTTTGGGTAGCGAAGGTTAAGCCAGGTAGAATTATGTTTGAGATAGATGGAGTTCCTAAACTAGCGGCTAATGAAGCTTTAGTTTTAGCCTCTGCAAAATTGCCTATGGATACAAAAGTTGTCGGAAGGCTTGGGGAGGCAGGATAGGATGGCTAAAATTAAAATTAGTGATTTAAAATCTAAAAGTTTAGATCAATTAATTGTTCAACTTCAGGATTTTAAAAAAGAGCAATTTAATTTGAGATTTCAATCTGCAAATGGACAGTTGAAAAACCCGGGTAGAATTAAAGAAGTAAGAAGAGCTATTGCCAGGGTGAAAACTTTAATTAATCAGAAGGGATAAATAATGCCAAGAAGAGTTTTGCAAGGAGAAGTTGTAAGCGATAAATCTGATAAAACAGTCGTGGTAAAAGTTGAAAGAAGATTTAAGCATCCGCTATATAAAAAATTTATTAAAAGGGATAAAAAATACTCTGCGCATGATGAAAAAAATAATTTTAAAATTGGTGATATTGTTCGTATTCGGGAATGTTCGCCAATATCAAAAACAAAAACATTTGAAGTAATTGATACAACTTCAGAAAAAAATAAAAAAAGTTGATTGGAGCTGATAATGATACAAATGCAGTCTAAACTTGGCGTTGCTGATAATTCTGGAGCTAGAAAAGTACAGTGTATAAAAGTTTTAGGAGGTTCAGGTAGAAAGATTGCAACTATTGGTGATGTAATTGTTGTTTCTGTTAAAGAAGCAATTCCTAGAGGGAAAGTAAACAAAGGAGATATTCATAGAGCTGTGATAGTGCGGACAGCTAAAGAAATCAGAAGAAATGACGGATCAACTATCAAATTTGATAAAAATGCAGCAGTTTTAATAACTAATCAAAATGAGCCAATAGGTACTAGAATTTTTGGTCCTGTTACAAGGGAATTAAGGTCAAAAAAATTTATGAAAATAATTTCTTTGGCACCGGAGGTTATATAATGGCTATTAAATCAAAAGTAAGAAAAGGGGATACAGTAATCGTTATTGCTGGAAAAGAAAAAGGTAAAAGAGGAGAGATTTTTGAAATTGATTTTAAAGCAAGAAAAATAAAAATTCGTGGCATTAATATGGTTAAAAAGCATAGAAAACCCACACAAGACAATCCTGGAGGTATAGAACAATTAGAGTCTTTTATAGATATTTCTAATGTATCAAACATTGATCCAAAAGATAACAAAGCTACACGTGTGAAATATAAAATAGATAATGGTAATAAAATCAGAATTTCATCAAGGTCTGGTGAAAAGATTTAAAATATTTTGATTTAAAGGTGTGATGATGAAAACAAGGTTGGAACAACATTACTTAAAAACTGTTCAACCAAATTTGATTAAACAATTTAATTATGTGAATAAGTTTCAAGTTCCTAAGCTTAATAAAATTGTTATCAATATGGGGGTTGGTGAGTCAGTTAAGGACTCTAAGCGTATAGATGGAGCGATTAAAGACCTATCTAGAATAACTGGTCAGAAACCTGTGATAACAAGAGCTCGGAAAGCCATTGCTACATTTAAGTTAAGAGAGGGAATGCCTATTGGGGTTAAGGTAACACTTAGGCGCGCATATATGTATGAATTTCTCGATAGATTGATTACTGTAGCTTTGCCAAGGGTTAGAGATTTTAGAGGATTGAGTACTAAAAGTTTTGATGGTTCAGGAAATTATAATTTAGGCATTAAAGAGCAAATAATATTTCCTGAAATTGATTATGACTCTGTTGATACTATTCGAGGTATGGATGTATGTGTTGTGACTTCTGCAAAAAACGATGAAGAAGGTAAAGAATTGTTAAAAAGTTTTGAATTTCCATTTCAAAGTAATTAGGTGATTTATGGCTAAAAAAAGTTCTATTGAAAAAAATAAAATAAGGATGAAAAAAGTTTTATCCATGGCAAATAAAAGAAAAAGTCTAAAACAAGTTATAATGAATAAAAGTCTGCCTATGGATGAAAGATTTCAAGCTCAAATGAAGTTAAATAGTATGCCAAGGGATGGTTCATCTATAAGAGTAAGAAATCGATGTTTAATTACTGGTCGACCAAGAGGAAACTATAGAAAGTTCAAAATGTCTAGAATTGCCTTTAGAGAGTTGGCATCTACTGGTCAAATTCCAGGTATAGTTAAATCAAGTTGGTAAGGAAATAGGGAGAAGATTTATGTCAATGAGTGATACGCTCGGTGATATGTTAACAAGAATAAGAAATGGATTGCATGCAAACAAAACTGTAGTGGAGGCACCATCTTCAAAATTTAGAGCGAATGTTTTAGATGTTTTGCAAAGGGAAGGTTATATTCGAGGATTTAAAGCAGTTGAAAATAAACCTGGTATGAAAAGTTTGAAAATTGAATTAAAATATCAAGAGGGTGTGCCTGTAATTTCTGAGATAAAAAGAGTTTCTAAACCAGGTTGTAGGGTTTACTCAGGCATTAAAGAACTGCCAAGAGTTTATAATGGTCTTGGAATAGCTATTCTATCAACACCAAGGGGTGTTATGTCTGATAATGAGGCAAGGGCTGCTAACGTTGGTGGAGAAGTTTTATGTCAAGTTTTTTAGTGAGGTAATGATGTCCAGGATAGGTTTAAAAACTATAGAAATCCCTGATAACGTTACTGTAAATCAAGAAAGTAACAAAATCACTGCTAAAGGAAAAAATGGTGAGCTTTCAGTTGAAATACACAAATCAATTTTGTGTAAAATAGACAATAATGTGATGAGTTTTTCTACTCAAATTAATAATAAAGAATCAAAGGCCTTCTGGGGTACAACAAGAGCAAATGTCGCAAATATTATCAAAGGTGTTAGTGAAGGTTTTACTATTAGGATGGAGTTAAATGGTGTAGGTTATCGCGTTCAAGTGCAAGGTAATAAAATAGTTTTAAGTCTGGGATATTCTCATCCAGTAGAGATGCAACTGCCAGTGGGTATAAAAGCTTCCTCGGAAAAGCCAACGGAGTTAGTTCTTTTTGGAGCGAATAAACAATTATTAGGTCAGTTTGCAGCAAATGTAAGGTCAAAAAGACCCCCTGAGCCATTTAAAGGCAAGGGAATTAGATATGCTAATGAATATATATTTCGCAAAGAAGGAAAGAAAAAGTAATAGAGGTGTAATGTGAGTGTAAAATCTAAAACCCTTTTTGATAGACGTAAGCAGAGAAATAGATTTAATTTAAAGAATAAAAAATCTAGTCACCATCGATTGTCAGTATTTAGATCGTCAAAAAATATATATGCACAAATAATTGATGATCAAAAAGGACATACTATTGTTTCAGCTTCATCAATTGAGAAATCAATGAAATCTATTAATTCAGGAGGAAATATAGAGGCTGCAAAGAAAATAGGATCATTGGTTGCTGAAAGGGCTCTTAAAAAAGGACTTTCTAACATTGTCTTTGATAGAGGTGGTTATAAATATCATGGAAGAGTAAAGGCATTGGCTGAATCAGCTCGTTCAGCAGGTTTAAAATTTTAAGTTAATTTTGGAGGTAATAACTATATGGCTTTTAACGATCGGAATGACCAAGAAGTGAATTTGAGAGAGGATTCTGACCTCATAGATAAGCTAGTTGGGATTAATCGTGTTGCTAAAGTTGTAAAAGGTGGCCGCCGTTTTGGATTTGCTGCCTTGGTTGTTGTTGGGGATGGAAAAGGTAAGGTCGGTATTGGAAGTGGTAAGGCTAAGGAAGTTCCTGAAGCTATAAGAAAAGCAACCGAAAAAGCAAAAATATCAATGATTAAAGTACCCCTCAAAGAAGGTAGAACCCTTCACCATGATTGTGTAGGAATTTTTGGGGCAGGTAAAGTAAATTTAAGATCCGCACCTTCTGGGACTGGCATCATTGCTGGTGGCCCAATGAGAGCAGTTTTTGAAACTTTAGGTGTTCAAGATGTTGTTGCAAAGTCTATTGGTTCTTCTAATCCTCATAACATGGTTAAAGCTACATTTAAGGCTTTAAAAGAAATTCAGTCACCACGATCTATAGCTTCGAAAAGAGGTATCAAGGTCTCATCTGTTTTTGGAAACAATAATAAGAATAAATAGTTAAGGCCAAAATTTTATTTGAAATGGTAGTATTAGAAATGTCAAAAATTAAAATGATAAAAGTAACTCAAATCAAAAGTCCAATTGGCAGAACGATTGATCAAAGACAAACTTTGATTGGTCTTGGTCTAAACAAAATTAATCGAACTAAGATGCTTCAAGACACTCCTTCAATAAGAGGTATGATAGAAAAAGTAAAACATCTTATAAAATTTGAAGATAACATTAATTGATTTAGGATAAAATAATGAAATTGAATGTCTTAAATGATAATAAAGGCTCAACTAAGCAAAAGAAACGTTTGGGAAGAGGTACTGGATCAGGGATAGGTAAAACTTGCGGTAGAGGTCATAAAGGACAAAAGTCGCGCTCAGGCTCCTCAATTAAAGGTTTTGAAGGGGGGCAAATGCCTATACATAGAAGATTGCCAAAAAGAGGTTTTAAAAACTTTTCTAAAAAGAAATTTAATATCTTGAATTTGGGAATTCTTCAAAAAGCAATTGATGATGGGAAGATAGATATAAAAGCTCCTCTAGATTCAAATGCTTTTGCAAGTTCAGGTTTGATATCTTCTAAAAATTATGGTGTTAAATTGTTAGCCAGAGGAGAGATTAAAACAAAAATAGAAGTTCATGTAAATGCAGCTTCTAATAATGTCAAAAATTTAGTTGAAAAGGCTGGAGGCAAAATAATTATTACTGAAAATCAAACAAATGAAAAATAACTATTCAAAAATGTTGATTTATTAATGGCTCGAAATCCAATGGGAACATCACCGGCAATGTCTGGTGCAGCATTTGCTAAGGCCACAGAACTGCAGCAAAGACTCTGGTTTACTCTAGGAGCTTTACTTGTTTATAGGCTTGGAACTTATATTCCTGTGCCTGGAATTGATCCCAATGCTTTATCAGAGTTGTTTAATAATAATAGTGGTGGTCTTCTAGGTATGTTTAATATGCTTGCTGGAGGGGCATTGGGACGAATGACTATTTTTGCTTTATCAGTGTTCCCATATATTACCGCATCAATTATTACCCAATTATTGACTGCTGTTTCTCCTCAACTTGAGGCATTGAAAAAAGAAGGTGAAAGCGGTAGAAAAAAAATAAACCAATATACAAGATATTTAACCGTTTTATTGGCTATAGTTCAAGGCTATGGATTTTCAGTAGGATTGGAAAGTGCAGGAGCTGTAGTTGATCCAGGCTTTTTTTTCAGGATAACCACTGTTTTTACTTTGTTGGGTGGAGTTATGTTTTTAATGTGGCTTGGTGAGCAAGTTACAGCACGTGGAATAGGAAATGGCATTTCATTGATCATATTTACTGGTATTGTAGCTGAGCTTCCAAGGGCTCTTGCAGGTACTCTTGAATTAGGAAGGACAGGAGCACTATCTGCTATTTTGATAATTGGATTATTTTTCATGGCAGTTGCAGTTATTGCATTTATTGTTTTTATTGAGCGTTCTCAAAGGAGAATTCAGATTCAATACCCTAAACGTCAAATGGGTAATAAAATGATGGGTGGTGAGAATTCACATCTTCCCCTTAAAATTAATGTCCCGGGTGTTATACCTCCAATTTTTGCATCTTCTTTACTTGCTTTACCTTTAACCGCAGCAACATTTTCTGGAGGCAATTCTGACTGGCTAGTTTCAGTGAATGCTTTATTAGGAAGAGGGCAGCCGTTATATTTACTTATTCTTGTAAGCTTGATAGTATTTTTTGCATTTTTTTATACAGCCATAGTTTTTAATCCTCAAGACACAGCTGAAAACTTAAGAAAAAATGGAGGGTATATTCCAGGAATTAGACCTGGGCAGCCAACTGCTGATTATTTAGACTTTATTTTAACCAGGCTGACAGTCTTGGGCTCTGCTTACTTAGCAGCTGTTTGTATTTTACCAGAAATTTTAATTAGTCAATACTCTGTTCCATTTTATTTTGGTGGAACATCGTTACTAATTGTTGTATCTGTAACTTTAGATACTGTGTCTCAAGTTCAAAGTCATTTACTTGCTCATCAGTATGAAGGTTTAATAAGAAAGTCAAAATTGAGAGGACGTTTAAAATGAATATAATTTTGATTGGTCCTCCAGGATCTGGTAAAGGGACACAGTCAAAGTTTATTGTTAAAAAATTTGGTATAGCACAATTATCAACAGGAGATATGTTAAGGTCAAATATAGCATTGAAAACAGAAATTGGAAAAAAAGCTAAGTCAATAATCGACTCTGGAGAGCTGGTAAGTGATGAAATTATATTAGACATTATAGCCGATAGGATTGAAGAGCAAGATTGTTTAAAAGGATTTATACTTGACGGATTTCCAAGAAATATTAATCAAGCAAAAGGGCTTGATAAAATGTTACAGAAATTGAATAAAAAAATCGATATTGTTATTGAGTTAACTATGGTGGAAAAGGATTTATTTAATAGAATCAGAACCAGGTCAAAAGAAACAAAATTTGCAAGAGCGGATGATACAGAGGAAGTATTGAAAAAAAGATTAGAAATTTATGAAATGCAAACTAAACCAATAATTCCATATTATGAAAACAAAAATTTACTTCATAAAGTTAATGGTATGGAAAGTGTTGAAAATGTTGCTGAAAATATTTATGAAATTTTAATGAAAGTTAATATCTAAAAATTTTGAAAAATTTATAAAGAAAAAATATTAATAGGAGAAACAAGTGGCGCGGATTGCAGGCGTAAACATACCAACAAAAAAAAGGGTCATTATTGCATTAACATATGTTTATGGAATTGGGAACACGGCTTCAAGAAAAATTTGTTCCGAAGCAAAATTGCCTGATGAAAAACGTGTTTCAGATTTATCTGATGATGAAGTAAATAAAATTAGAGATATAATTGAAAGAGACTATATAGTTGAAGGAGACTTAAGAAGACAATCCTCAATGGATATAAAAAGATACATGGATTTAGGATGTTTAAGGGGTCTTCGTCACAGAAAAGGTTTACCTGTTCGAGGTCAAAGAACTCATACAAATGCTAGAACTAGAAAAGGAAAGCCCAAAGCAATTGCTGGTAAGAAAAAGTAGAGGTATTTAAATGGCTAAACAAGCTCAAACAACTAAAGTAAAAAAAAGAGAAAAGAAAAATATAACCAATGGTGTTGTGCATGTTAACTCAACATTTAATAACACGATGGTAACTATTACAGATGTTCAAGGGAATACAGTTTCTTGGTCATCATCAGGATTAATGGGTTTTAAGGGTTCGAGAAAATCGACTCCTTATGCAGCTCAATTGGCAGCAGAAGATGCAGGTAAAAAAGCTTCAGAGCATGGATTAAAAAATGTTGATGTTGAAGTTTGTGGTCCAGGTTCTGGAAGGGAATCTGCACTAAGGGCATTACAATCTATAGGATTTAACATTACATCTATAAGAGACGTAACCCCAATACCTCATAATGGATGTAGGCCACCTAAACGTAGACGCGTATAAATAATAATTTTTTAAATTTTTACATCATAAACGGAGTGCATGACAGTGATTGAAAAAAACTGGAAAAGTCTGATCAATACAGACTTAATAGAAGTTAAAACTAACAATGATGACCCTTTTTCAGCAACAGTTTCAGTTGAACCTTTAGAAAGGGGATATGGAATAACTATTGGAAATGCATTGAGGAGAGTATTATTGTCTTCTCTTCAAGGAGCAGCAATTACAGGCATGCACATACAGGGAGTGCTTCATGAATTTTCGACTTTGCCAGGTATAAATGAAGACGTAACAGATATAGTTCTGAATGTTAAAGGGATAGGAATTAAAATGGAAACCGAAGGTCCTAAGAGGCTGAGGTTGAATGCGGAGGGTCCTTGTGAAGTTAAAGCAAGTATGATTGAATTAACATCCGATATTGAGATTATGAATCCTGACCATCATATATGCACTCTCGATAAAGGGTCTAAGTTTAATGTTGAATTTATCGTAGATAATGGAAAAGGCTATGAACCTGCTAATGCAAACAGACCAGAAGACACACCCATTGGGTTGATTCATATTGATGCACTATATAGCCCTATTAAGAAAGTTGCTTATAGAATTGAAAATACTAGAGTTGGCCAACAAACTGATTATGATAAATTACTTTTAGATGTTGACACAGATGGTTCAGTTACTCCAGAAGACGCTATTGCATTTGCAGCACGTATTTTGACAGAGCAACTTAAACCATTTATTAACTTTGATGAGCCTGAGGTTGATACAAGTATTGAAGAAGAAGCTGATTTGCCATTTAATAGAAGTTTGCTGAAAAAGGTTGATGAATTAGAACTAAGTGTTAGATCTGCCAATTGTTTAAAAAATGACAATATTGTATATATTGGTGATCTTGTTCAAAAAACAGAACCAGAAATGCTTAGGACACCTAATTTTGGAAGAAAATCTTTAAATGAGATTAAAGAAGTGTTAAAAGTAATGAGTTTAGAACTAGGTATGGAAGTTGAGAGTTGGCCTCCAGAAAATATTGAAGAATTAGCCAAAAGACATGAAGAACCCTATTGATGTTTAATTAGGAATAGTATTATGAGACACAGAATATCTGGAAGAAAATTAAATAGAACCTCTTCTCATAGGAAAGCTTTGTTTAAAAACATGTCTCAAGCTTTAATAAAGCATGAACAAATTGTTACAACTCTACCTAAAGCAAAAGAGTTGAGGTCGGTTGTCGAGAAGCTAATTACTTTAGGCAAAAATGGAAGTCTTCATGCAAGACGTATGGCTTATAATCAGCTTAGAGATAAAATGATTGTTAAAAAACTATTTGATGAGATTGCAACTAGGTATAAAACTAGAGCTGGCGGATATACTAGAGTTCTCAAAGCAGGATTTAGATATGGTGACTCGGCACCAATGGCTGTCATAGAATTGGTTGATAGAGATGAAACCATGAAAGGTGCAGGAGAGTTAAATGCTCCAAAAGAAAAAGAACCTGAAGATACAGCTGCATAATTTGGTTGATATATAAATTTTCTTTAAACTTAATTTTGAGCTTTCTGTACTTATTATTTCAATAATGTTAAATTTTATTGAATGGTAGTTAACAAATTAATTCCATTAGCAGAGAAACTTAGACCCAAAGATTTAAATGAAGTCCTTGGTCAGGATAAAGTTGTTTCTAAAAATGGTTATTTGGGAAGAATGATTGAGGATAAAAGGATTTCTTCATTTATACTTTGGGGCCCTCCAGGTTCTGGAAAGACAACAATTGCAAGGTTGATTTGCAAACAGTTAAATGTGAACATTTTTGAAATATCCGCAGTTTTTAGTGGTGTTAACGATTTACGAAAAATATTTTTGAAGGCTGATGAAAACTTTGAAAAAGGTCAAAAAACAATTTTATTTGTAGATGAGATACATAGATTTAATAAAGCCCAACAAGATGGTTTTCTATCATATATTGAGAAAGGCATAATTACTTTAATCGGTGCAACCACTGAAAACCCATCTTTCTCTTTAAACTCAGCATTATTATCAAGGTGTCAGGTTTTTATTTTAAACAAATTAGTTGATGAAAATTTTATGGAGCTTAAAAAAAGGGCTGAAATATTTTATAAAAATAATATTCCTTTAGACAATGAAGCTGAAAAGTATTTAATATCAATATGTGATGGCGATGGTAGATATTTTTTAAACTTAATTGAAGAATTAGCTAACTTAGGTTCTGAAATAGATATAATTAATAAAGAGATATTGCTAAATACAATTCAAACCAAGGCATTAAATTATGACAAGAATGCAGATCAGCATTTCAATCTTATTTCTGCATTGCATAAATCCTTAAGATCCTCAGATACTGACGCAGCCCTATATTGGCTTGCAAGAATGCTATTAAGTGGAGAAGATCCTAATTATATATTAAGAAGGTTAACCAGATTTGCCAATGAAGATGTGGGACTTGCAGATCCTGAAGCTATAAAAAATTCAATAACTGCTTGGCAAGCTTATGAAAGATTAGGATCTCCAGAGGGTGAATTAGCTATCGTCCAGTTAGTAATCTATTTAGGTACATGTCCAAAATCCAATAGTGTATATAAAGCATGGAATGACGTTCAGACATTTACCAGAAAAAACGGTTCACTTCCTCCACCAATGTCAATTTTAAATGCTCCTACTAAGCTTATGAAAGATATGGGTTATGGCAAAGGATATGTATATGACCATAATGTTGAAAATGCCTTTTCTGGTCAAAATTGTTTTCCAGAAAAAATTGATAGACATAAATTCTATTTTCCAGAGGAAAGAGGTTTTGAAAGAGAAATAATTAAACGTTTGGCTTGGTGGGATAAATTACGCAAAAAACCTCTTGAATTTAATGACAGATAAATTTGATTATTTTATTGGTATTGACTGGAGTGGGGCTAAAGGAAAATTCCATAAAGGAATTTCAGTTGCAGTAACTCATAATGACAAAGAAATTGAGTTAGTAAAGCCACCATCAAATTATTGGTCTAGAGATGAGGTTTTTAAATATCTCATTAAAAAAATAAATTCAGGAAGGATTCTTTTGGGAATAGACTTTGCTTTTTCTTACCCTTTTAACGATAAAGGTAGTTATTTCCCAAATGGCCCTATTGATCAGCCTAGAAATGTCCATGACCTTTGGAAAAAAATTAATTCAATTTCACAACATGAAGCAGACTTTTATGGTGGTTCAATATGGAACCACAAGGAGTATAAGGAATATTATAACTCTCCTTATAATAAAGGTAATTTGTATTTTTCGAGAAGACGATTAACTGAATTGCATGCAAAAAAATATAGATCTCCATCCCCCACCTTCAATTGTGTTGGGCCTGCAAGCGTTGGTACAGGATCATTGGCTGGAATGAGGTTTCTTTATAAATTAAAAAAATATTTAACTGACAAAATAGCAATATGGCCTTTTGATGATTATAGAAAGGTCAAGAGAGCAGGAATTGTAATTGTAGAAATTTTCCCAAGTATCTATTTTCATATCGCCAATCAAAACTCAGTAAAGAAAAAAGGGAGAGAAAGGTTATTATTGAGGAATACCTTGAGCTATTTCAAACAGAGTTACTCAGAATTTAAACCGCTTTCCGGAGATGACAATGATGATATGGATGCTATAGTGTCCTGTGCTGCATTAAAATATTATTGTGATATTCAGGAAGGTTTTGTTAATTCATTTAGCCAAGAAAATGTTAGATTGGCTTCTAAATATGAAGGCTGGATTTACGGTGTGGTTTAATAATGAATGAAAAAATAAATAATTCAAAATCATCAAAAATTCCTGAAATAATTAATGTCGATCAACAGAATGCCGGCATGAGATTAGATCGTTTTCTAAGAAAACTTATTCCTGGATTTAATCAAGCCCATTTAGAAAAGCTAATTGGAAGTGGAGGCATAAGAGTTAATGGAAAAAAATCTAAAACAAAATTTATTTTAGAAGATAATAATCTAATATCATTGCCTCCTGGATTAATGAAAGAAAATAAAAGTGAAAAAAACTTTGAATCAATAAATGTGAATGATTTGAAATTAATTAGAGATTCTTTAATTTTCGAAAATGATGAAATTTTTGTTATCAATAAACCTCAAGGGATACCGGTGCAGGGTGGTAGTAAAATAACAAAGCATATTGATGGTTTGCTTCAACCTGCTTTTAAAACTATTTCAAGGCCATTACTAGTTCATAGGTTGGATAAAAATACTTCAGGTGCATTATTAGTAGCAAAAAGTAGGCATTCTGCAAAACATTTAACAGAATCTTTTAAAACGCATAAAATTAAAAAAATATATCTCGCGTTGGTAAAGGGCAAGTTAGAAAATAAAACATTTGAGATTTCAAAGCCTTTATTAAAAAGGAAAGAATTAGGAGGAGAAAAAGTATTTGTTGATTTTGAAAATGGTAATAATGCTATTACCCAAGTCAAAGTAATATCTGCATCTGATAATTATTCATTTTTAGCCCTTTCTCCAATTACCGGTA